>Ga0310786_10003437_pt1 | contig 23039 bp, 18 predicted proteins | sample AusTroGonzalo_MG_FD_203881 | JGI IMG/M metagenome (GOLD analysis project Ga0310786, IMG submission 203881) | Bovine rumen microbial communities from tropical cattle in Woodstock, Queensland, Australia - Gonzalo_03 (v2) (version 2) | ecosystem: Host-associated > Mammals > Digestive system >...
TGCAAGCGGTTCGCCGAGACGGCGAGAAATTTTGACTCAGATCGGGGTGGACTTCCGCGTAGTCGTTTCGAACGACGAAGAACACCCCAAAAGCGCAGACCCCTTCGATTTTCCGCGTGAAAACGCCATGGCGAAGGCTTTGGCGGTCTCGGCCAAGGAGCCGGGGGCCTATGTGCTCGGTTTTGACACCCTCGTTTTCTTGGATGGTGCTCCTTTGGGCAAGCCCAAGGACGAAAAAGACGCCCTCGAAATGCTCAAGAAGTTGAACGGAAGGGGGCATTTGGTGGTGACGGGCGTGGCCATAGCTAAAGATGGCCAAGTCGTTGATGCTCAACAAGAAAGAACAGAGGTGTTTTTTAGGAACAACTCCTTACAGGAGCTCGAAAATTATGTAAATTCTAAAGACCCGATGGATAAGGCGGGGGCTTATGGCATCCAGACAAGGGGTGCACGGCTTATTAGCCAAATTCGGGGGTGTTTTTACAATGTGGTGGGGTTGCCTGTGGCTCTCACCTTGGATATGCTGGGAAAGTTGAAGGTGAATGTATGATGGTGGCAAAGGAAATTGAAGATAAAAGGCCCGATGAACGTCTTGGGGCCTATTTGACGCGTGCTCGCGAGGCCGCCGGGATGTCCGTAGAGGACCTCGCATCTGTGACGAGGCTCACAGTTAAGAATATTACCCTTATCGAAAGTGGCGATTGGAAGGCGTTTCCGGTAGAAGCGTACCTCCGTAGCTATCTCAATTCCATTTGCGGCAAGCTCGGCTTGGATACGAAGCGTGTTTTGGACTGGTATGGTGCCGAATGCGGTTCCAAGTTTGCAAGTCTTTTGGCCGAAACGCCGGTGCGCCCGGTCAAGGTCAAGCCGGTTACCGAAAATGAATCTAAACCCAGAAGCAAGGCCGTTCCTATCGTGATTGTCTTGCTTGGACTGGCATTCGTGGTTGGCTCTCATTTCTTGAAGGGCTTGGGCGAAGAAGAAGGTGCTGTGGAATCGACGGCGGCGGTGGCTACCGAAACGACGGCTGCGGTTGAACAGCCTGCAGCGGAAATGCCCGATGGTGCCGAAGCGGTTCCTGCAGATTCTTTGCAGGCCTACATGGTGTCGATGGATTCTGCCAAGGCGCCTAACGGCGAAGTGGTGACGCAGGCTCAGGTGGACGAAGCCATCAAGAAGTCTGATCTTCCGGAATCGGCAACGATTTTTATCTCGTCTACTTCGACGAAAAAAGATACCGTCGTCAAGCCCGTTTCGAATCGCGGCAAGACGAAGTTTGAATTGATTGGTTCTGGCGAAGCCCGTTCCTGGGTTGGGCTGAAACGCCATGAAGATGATGGATCTTTCCTCAGGGAAGCGAATATTTCTACGGCCGGCGTGAAGATGGTCTACAACGCAACCGATACTTTGTATGTAGTCATCGGCGAACCGCGTGCTGTTTCTCGCATGCTGCTCAACGGCGTCGACACTCCGCTGCCCGAAATGAAGTTTGGCCGCGTCACGCGCTTCCGCGTGTATGACGGTGCCATTGTCTCTACAGGAGCGAACTAATGCGTACTTCCAAGATTGCAAGAAAGACCGGCGAAACCGATATTGATCTTTTCTTGAACCTCGATGAAGCGAGCCGAGGCAAGATCGATTCCGGCAACGCATTCCTGGACCACATGCTCGACCTGTTCCAGGTGCATGGCGGTTTCCACCTTGACTTGACGTGCAAGGGCGACACCGCGGTCGATATGCATCACAGCATGGAAGACATCGGCATCGTGCTCGGTCAGGCTCTCGTGGAATGCCTCGGCGACAAGAAGGGAATCGAACGTTACGGTTTCTACTTTGTTCCGATGGACGAAGCTCTGAGCCGCGTGTGCATCGATTTCAGCAACCGCATCGGATTCGTCTGGAAGGTGCAGCTCCCTGCCGCGATGGCAGGCGGCATCGAAGCCAGCATGTTCGAACACTTCTTCAAGAGCGTTTGCGAAAACGCCCGTATGAACTTGCACGTACAGCTTTTCTACGGTAGCGACAACCACCATTGCCTCGAAAGCATTTTCAAGGCTTTCGCCCGTGCAGTGGCGATGGCTGTTGCCCCGAGCCGTAACGTGAAAGGCGTGCCCAGCAGCAAGGGCGTGCTTTAATTAAATCCTCGGTACTCGGACTTTGTCGCCGGCGTTCAGATGTTCTAACATCACGCCGGCGTTTACTGATTGTAGTGCAGAAAGCACGTAAAAGCGGGGGAGGTTCTGCGTACCGGCACCATAGGTTCGGCGTAGCAGTTTGAACAGGTCTTCGCCTTCCTTGGCTTCGACTACTTTATAGAGACCGGCGTTCGACGGGTCGGACTGGAGGGCGGAGAGCGCCCTGCTAAATTTGTCCATAAAGGCTTCGGCGCTGGCGGCGGCGTTGTCGCTGGAACCGCCTAAACCCGACTTTTTGGCGCTTTCGGCGCCTTTTTTGGCATGTGACGGGGCCTTGGTGGGCTTTCCGGTCACGGAACCGGGGAGCATGAAGGTGGGGGCCTTGTGGGCGTTCATGGCGATGCTCGGCTTGTTCTTGTCCGTCTTTTTGACGGGTTCGCGGGCGAGGATGGAATCCAGGTTGTCCACGTAGGCCTGGTCGGGCCATTCCAGCAGGGGCATTTTCTTGTCTACCACGACGATTTTAGCCTGGGGCGGTTCTCCCTTGCAGGCGACAAGGGCTAGGACCAGGGGGGCTACGGCAAGGATTTTGGGCAAGAAAATGTATCGCTTCATGCCCCAAAAATACTAAAAAAGCGGTTTCTTCTTGCCAAAATCCCGATATTTGTCTAAATTTGGGACTTTCAAACTCACTTCAATAGGAAGTTATTACAATGAAAGATGGTATCCACCCTAACTATCAACCGGTCGTGTTCGTCGATGCGAATACGGGTAAAGAATACATCACCCGCTCCACGAAGTCTTCCGCCGAAAAGAAGACTATCGATGGGGTTGAACATAGCGTGATTTCCCTGGAAATCACCGCTGATACCCATCCGTTCTGGACGGGCAAGCAGCATCGCGTGGATACGGCTGGCCGTATCGACCGCTTCAACAAGCGTTTCGCTGGCAACATCACTGGTGCAAAGCGCAAGACCCGCAAGGCCGTCCCGGCCAAGGCTGAAGAAGCTTAATTGGTGCAATGACCCTCCCCTCGAATGGGAGGGTTTTTGCAAATTAAACTGGTTTAACACTTAACGAGGAAAAGATGAAGAAACTTCTTACCATTTGTGCTGCAGCCCTGGTTGCTTTTGCTATGACGGGTTGCGAAAAGACCGGCACTATCGAAGGTGAAGTCTGTGACGCTTTCACGGGCAAGGCTCTCGAAATGCCGACCATCTGGATCGACTCCACGATCTACTCCACTCTGAAGGACAAGTACAAGTACAAGCAGGAACTCCGCAAGGGCCAGTTTAAGTTCGAAAAGGTCCCTGTCGGTACATACAAAGTTCTGGCTGGCCGTTCCAAGTACATCAAGAGCCGCAACATTGTCACCACGACGGAAGAAAATCCGAACGCCAAGCTGACGCTCTACATCTATAGCGATCAGGTTGATCCGGGTCTCTACGTCAGCGGAGAAACCGCTCCGACGAAGATTTCGAACCAGTGGGTCATTTGGTCCACGCAGTGCGAAACCTCTATCGCCGGTTACCGTCTCGCCTTCCCGCAGCAGGCTGGTGGCGCCAAGGTTCCGCCCAAGGCTGACAAGAAGGACAAGAAGGGCAAGAAGGGTAAGAAGGGCAAGAAGGCTGCCGCTCCGGCCGCCGATGCCTCCAAGATGACTCCGCTTCCGGAACCGCGCGTGGTTGATGGCAAGCTCGAAGTCTTCTACCGCAACGCTTCTTCCGTGACGACTCCGCTCATCGCGAAGAGCTTCCCGGCCGTCGTTGGCAAGGTTGCTGACCACAAGGACTGCAAGGGCTTCGAAAACGACGAAAAGGGTGTCTTTGCTGACAAGAGCAAGGCTACTGACCTGACGGTGACCTACATTGCCGAAAACCTCTTCAAGATTACCGGCAACCTCCCGAAGGGCAAGCAGATCATCCAGTTCTCTCAGGATGGCAAGACCCTCCAGACCTACTACTTCGAAGTGAAGTAATCGGCGCTGGCGACATTTTGTCGTAAAAAGCTTTGAGGACGACTCCCCATTCGGGAGCCGTTCTTTTTTGTATCGAATTTGCAAATTTTTGATAAGCTTGCAACTCCCGACATTGGGCTTATTGCCTTGATATTACTGGGTTCCAGGCGGTAGGGATGGAGTGTAATTAGTATATTTGGAGTATTACAGGGCTACTTCCCCGGCCCGTATTTTTTGAGGTATGCCTAAATGAAAAAAATCAAAGGGTTTTTCTCGTTTTACGGATTAGCGTTTACCCAGGTGGCGGTCTCGACCGCAGTTATCGCCTACATGGAACTTGCTCTCAATCGGTTTGGCTATACGGCGACCCAATCGTGGCAGTTCTACGTTTTCCACTTGCTGTTCCTGCTGCCCTGTGTGCTGTTGCTGACCCCGGCAGGGTACATGTCGGACAAGTACCCGAAGGAGAAAGTGCTCCTTTGGACGTCGTTCCTTTCGCTGCCGGCCTTGGGGCTGTTCTGTGCGGGAGCCTACCTGTCTAGCCTCCCGATGATGTTCGGCGGTACGGGAGCGTTCTTCGTGCTGCAGGCCTTCCAGAGCCCGGCCAAGAACGGTTATATGAAAGAACTGATGGGCGTCCGCTACCTTTCGAAGGGAAGCGGAATCCTGATGATCGTGACTTTCTCGGCCCTCATGCTTGCGGGGGCGGCCATCGCGTTCGCATTGAGGGTAGACGCTGTACAGCCGGTGTTGTACACCCTCGGCGGTCTGCAGTTTGTCGCCTTCCTGTTCTCGTTACGGCTTCCGCCGATCGGTGCCTACGATATAACGCTCAAGTTCCCGTGGGACCGCTATTGGAATTTCGCCTTTGCCCGCCGCAAGATGACGAAGGCGTGGAAGAACCGCGCCCTCAGGCAGTCCATTGTCGGCCTTTCGATGTTCTGGGTGATGATCTTCCTCATGGTCTTCGTCATTCAGGAACAGTTCGGCTCGGGTTCGATCTTCGACCAGGATTCCCTCGTGAACTACGCCATCTTCGGCACGTTCATCGGTCTCTTCGTCGGTTTTATTTTCGCGATGCGCATGTCGAAGAACTTTATCGAGATGGGGCTTATCCCGATGGGGACCGCGGGTGCGGCTGTCCTGATTTTCCTCATCCCGTTTGTACCGAGGCCCTATAACGCCATCGCGTTTGCGCTGCTCGGCTTCTTCGGCGGCATCTACATGCTCCCAATGTTTGCGACGCTCTTGTACAATACGAAGCCGAGGTCCGCGGGCCACGTGCTTTCGCTCAGCAACTTCGTCCAGAACCTCAGCATCCTGGTTTTTGAAATCTTGGCGATTGTCGCAATGCGCTGCCTGGATGTCGACCGGATGAGCCTGTTCTTCGCTCTTGGCATCCTCTGCCTTGTCGGAACGGTGTGGGCGCTCTGGGCTATGCCGCAGACGCTTTTGCGCCAGCTGTTGCGTTCCGCCCTTTCGATGCACTACAAGTTCCTCGTGACGGGCGTGCAGAATATCCCCTGGGAAGGTCCGGTGCTCTTGGTGGGTAACCACATCTCCTACATTGACTGGGCGATGATTCAGATGGCGAGCCCGCGCCCGATGCGCTTCGTGATTACGCGCCGCCCGTTCGAAAAGTGGTATGTGCGCCTGCTGCTTTCGCAGATGGAGACCATCGACCTCGATATCTCGAACCCGGGACCGGCGATGGAAGAAGCCCGCCAGGCCCTCCTGCGCGGCGAAGCCGTGGTGATGTTCCCTGAGAACGTGATGACGTCGACGGGTAACATGAACCGCTTCCGCCTGGACTATTCGCCCGCCATCAAGGACGTTCCGCACGTCAAACTCATGCCGTTCTATGTGCAGGGCCTGTGGGGGAGTAGCTACTCCATGGCCGATGCCGGCTTCAAGGATATGGTTCACAGCGGCGGACGTATCGTCTCGGTTGCTTTCGGCAAGGAACTGCCGCTCGATTCCAGCCCGATGATGGTCAAGCGCGCGGTGCAGGAACTCTCGATTACCGCGTGGACGAGCTACATCCGCAAGCTGCGTCCGGTGGCTTCTGCCTGGATCCGTACGGTGAAGCACATCGGTAGCGGTCCCTCGGTGTTTAGCCCCGACGGAAACCACCTGACGGCGAATGCGCTTGCGACGGCGGCCCTCTCGTTTGGCTCCATCATTGACAAGCTGACCAAGGGCGAAAAGCAGGTGGGCGTGCTTATCCCGCCTTCGGGCCCCGGCATCATCGTGAACATGGCCTGCCTTATCAAGGGCAAGACCGTCTACAATTTGAACTACACCAACACGCCCGAGACGATGGACTACTGCTGTAACGTGGCCGACGTGAAGACGATTATCACGGCCCGCGTGTTCATCGACAAGCTCAAGCAGAAGGGCGTGCCGATGGACCAGCTCCTCGACAAATACAAGGTCTACTATATGGAAGACCTCAAGGAGAAACTCCACAAGTCAACGCTCGTGAAGAACTTCTTGCGCGTGCTGTTGCTACCGGCATGGTATCTGGAACTGCGCTTCTTCAAGAAGGTCTCCCTCGATGACGTGGCGACCATCATCTTCAGTTCTGGCTCGGAAGGTCGTCCGAAGGGCGTTGAACTCACTCATTTGAACCTGATGGGCAACATCAAGCAGTGCGAAAGCGTGCTCTTGCCTACAGCCGACGACGTGTTCCTCGGATCGCTTCCGCTGTTCCATGCGTTCGGTTTCTCGATTACGACGATGCTTTGCCTGGTGGAAGGCGTGCCGGTGGCGACCTGCCCCGACCCGACGGACGCAAGGCTCGTGTCGCGCATGTGCGCCCAGTTCAAGGTGTCCTTCATGGTGGCAACGGGTACGTTCCTGCGCATGTGGGGTATCAACCGCGCCGTTCACCCGCTGATGTTCTCGCATGTCCGCGCCATCTACGCGGGTGCCGAAAAGATTCGCGAAGACGTGCGCCAGCTGTACCGCACCAAGTTCAAACTCGAAATTTTCGAAGGCTTCGGCTGTACCGAAACGACGCCGGTGGCGGCCGTGAACACGAGGGACGTGCTCATGGACGACTACAAGACGGTGCTCGAAGGCAACAAGCCGGGTTCCGTGGGCGCACCCCTTCCGGGTACGCAGTTCCGCATCGTGGATCCCGATACCATGGAAGAACTCCCGGTGGGCGAGGACGGCCTTATCTTGATTGGCGGTGCCCAGATCATGAAGGGCTACCTGAAGGATCCGGATCGTACGGCCCAGGCCATCGCGGTCATCAATGGCAAGCGCTGGTACAAGACCGGCGACAAGGGCCATGTGGACGAAGACGGCTACCTCACCATCGTGGACCGCTACAGCCGTTTCGCGAAACTCGGTGGCGAAATGGTGAGCCTCGGTTCCGTGGACTTCAAGATTTCGGAATGTGCCCTGTTCGACGAGATTGACCACTTCGCGGTGGCTGTTCCCGACGGTTCCAAGGGTGAAAAGATTGTTTTAGTGTATGCAGGCGATAAAGAAGAAGCCGAAGTGAAGGAGATGCTCAAACAGGTCGGACTTCCGCCCCTGATGCTTCCGGGTGCGGTGGTGAAGGTCGATGTGCTTCCCAAGCTCGGCAGCGGTAAATCTGACGTTCAGACGGGCAAGAAAATAGCCATGGAACGCCTCGGAATTACCGGATAATTTGTAAAAAATCTAAATTGAGTCCGTTATGTCTAAAAGAGAAAAGAAGCTTGATAAGAATAATTCGTCTGTAAAATCAGAAACAAAGGCTGAACGTAAGCCTCTGAAGGAACTCCTGCGTGCTTGGGTGGAATCCCTGCACTTGGGGCGCCCCCAGGCGGTGATGGCGGCGGTTACGCTGTTCGTGCTCGTCGCGGCTTTCCTGATTTTTAACAATACGTCTGTCGAGTACGCCCGCCGCTGGGATATCGAATGGGGTTACTACGCTATCCTCATAACGTTCATCTTGCTCTTGGTGGGAATTGTCGTAAACATTCCCTTCGTGGCGAAGAATTTTCGTGCGAACCTCCCGGGCGGCAAGTCTTTCTGCGGCCTTGCCATTCTGCTCATCGTGTTTTCCGTATTTATTTTCAGCAATATCGGAAATACCCACCGCGTATTGAGCGACGAGACGAGCTGGGAATCGATGGGCCTCCAGATGTACTTCCAGCATTCGGGCGGCATCTGTAACGAAGGCGTGTGGACGGACGGAGTTCTGGACTGCAAGACGGAAGTGAACAACTTCAAGGGCAAGGCGCTCGGCTTTGTCTATTCCATCGTGTTCAACTTTATGGAGCCGAACCGCGATACGGCGCTCCTCGTGAACTATCCGTTCTACATCTTGAGCTTGATCGCTTTCTTCCTCGCTTTGAGCCGGTGGTTCAGGAGCGATAAGCTGGCCCTGGCCGCGACGGCTTTTTTGGGCGGCATGCCGATTTACCTGTTGCAGGCCCGTTCGGCTTCGACCGAAGTACTCTACATCTGCCTGCTTGCGGTACTGATGGCCTGGTACGCCTTTGTGCCGACGAACAAGGTGACCTGGAAGCATTTCCTCTTTACGGTCCCGCTGCTCGGTTTCTTTGCGCAGACCCGTCAGGAGACGGTCTTTGCGTTCATCCCGTTTGCGCTTTACTATTACCGCTATTTCCTCGAAAAGCCGTACCGCCTTCCCGCCTTTGTCGCTTCCGTGATTGCGGTGAGCTGGCCCAGCGTGAATACGATGGCGGCCTACCGCGGTTATGACTTCCAGGGGGGCGAACATGCGGCGCATTCCTTTGAGAACCTCTGGTTCAACCTGAAGACGAACATCGAAGTGATGATGAACCTGGATAAGAATCCGGCGTTCGGCGGCATCATGGAAAACCCGTTCTACACGACGTTTACCGTAATCTTGCTCGCTTCGACGGCTTGGCTCCTGTTCCGCATGATTTCCGGACGTCGCTATATCCGCGGCTTTGTGCTGGGCATCTTCTTCTGCCTCCAGATTTTTGTCATCATGTTCAACGTGTCGGGCACGTTCACCATCGACATCAACCAGCGCTATGTGCTGGTGGCGCTCCCGCTGTTTGCGCTTTTGATGGCGCTTGGCATGTACGATGCGCTCCTCTTTGCGACCAAGATGAAGACGGATGCCGCGGCAAAGATTATCATGGGCGTCGCAGTCGCACTTTCGGTGGGACTCATGCTGTACCATGCGCCGAGCTACAAGGCGAACATGCTTTATTACAAGAATAAGCTGCTCGGCGAAGAAGACTTCTTGAATACGGAGTTGGCAAGTTATCCGCAGAATTCCGTGTTTATCTATGCTAGGCCGTGGCAGATGCTTGCGTCGGGCCATACCTCTTTTAGCGAACGCACGTTCGAAGGCTGGAGCACGGAGGAATTCGCCGGCTGGATGCAGAAGTCCAACGGAAACATCTACCTCGTCCGCGGTCAGGATGGCTACGGCAAGGTGAACCGCGACAGCCGTGTAGTCGGTTTCAAGACAACCGATCAGATCGACAAGATTTTGGACGGCTACAAGAACGAACGCGTTCTGGTCGATGCGAAGCGCTTCGGCTACCCGCTGGTGATTTACAAGATCCTCTCGAAGAAGGGCGTTTCGAAGTATGCGCAGAATTTCCTCGTTTCGGATCAGTTCGATGGCCAGATCGCCATTTCCAAGCGCTTCCCGGAATCGATCAACTGTAGCTACGTGCTGAACTCGGAAATGCAGGGTGAACTCCTGGTGTCGTCCGAGGCGGACACGCTCGTCCTCGATTCTGCGAAAATCCGTTACGGCTTGAACCGCGCGGAAATCGCCTGTGCGATGCCGGACGACGATACCATGCAGGTTTACAGGGACTTCTTCGTGGAAGGCGAAAAGGTGGCCCTGCTTTCGACGCTCAAGATGGGCGACTATACGCAGGACTGGGGCTCCCCGCAGGTGGACAAGACGGTCGAACAGCATACGCTCACGCTGGACGGCGTTCCTTACCGCTACGGTATCGGTAGCCACGCGAATTCCTCTATCAACTTCACGTTGCCGCGCGGATTCGATATCCTGCATGCCGTTGTCGGTCTCGACGACGAAAGTGCCTGCGGCGACGGTGCTCATTTTGCGGTCTATGCGGACGGTCGCGAGGTCGTACGCACCAAGAGGCTCTATTCTATGGAAAAGCAGGCCCTCGATGTCGACATCTCCGGAGCGCACAATATCCAGCTCCGCATCGAAATGGGTGAAGACAAGGACTGCGACCACGGCGACTGGGCTAACGCATGGCTGGAGGCAAGGTAAAAATCCTGGTGGCCCCGTTGGATTGGGGCCTCGGACACGCGACGCGTTGCGTGCCCGTCATTCGGGAATTTCTTGCGCGAGGGGCGGAAGTCGAAATCGCCGTCGTCAAGGCGAATGCGTCTTTTTTCCGCGAGACCTTTCCGAAACTGCGCCAGCGCATTGCTCCCGGCTACAACGTCGAGTACCCCAATCACGGTTACAACATGGGCCTCTGGCTCATGAAAAACAGTGCGCGCCTGAAAGCCATTATGCGGTACGAACACCGCTATGCCGAAGAGATGGTCGCACGCCACCATTACGATATCCTCTTTTCGGATAACCGCTTTGCCTTCTATTCCAAGAAGGCGTATAACGTGTACATGACGCACCAGCGGCGTATCGCCTTCCCGCCGGTATTCTCTTCGTTCGAGGGCGTCGGTGTGCGTTGGCACGATGCGCGCATCGCTCATTTTGACGAAGTCTGGGTGCCCGATGTCAAGGAGTTCCCCGGCTATGCCGGGACGCTTTCGCATGTCGATTCCTGCTCGCGTCCGGTCCGGTTCGTCGGCCCGCTTTCCCGCTTTGGCGAAAGCCATGCCGCCCTCAAAGGGGTAGAGAAGGACTTGGACGTCGTCGCGGTTATTTCGGGCGTGGAACCTTCGCGTACGCGGTTCGAAGACCGCCTGCGTCGCATCCTGCAAAAGATTCCGGGGCGTCACGTGATGATCCTCGGGCAGCCCTCCGTTCCTTACGGCAACTGGACCGAAGGGAACATCGAATTCCATACGCACCTGCCTACCGACCGCTTTGCCGAAATCGTTACCCGCAGTAAGCGGGTCGTGAGCCGCGGTGGGTACAGCACCGTGATGGACATGGCGGTGCTGGGGGCGAGCTGCATCTTCGTCCCGATTCCGGGACAGTATGAACAGATTGTCTTGGCGAAGAACCTTTCGGCGGCCGGTTACGCAGTCGAGATTCTCGAAGACAAGCTCAGCGAAGAATCCCTGCGCAAGGCGCTGTCCGTGGAAGGCCGCGTGCTACCTCCGTTCCGCCAGGAACTCTTGCGCGGCTCCGTCGACGACCTGTTCCAGAAAATAGGCAAATAATTTTTAGGTAGAACATGAACCAGTTTGTACTTGCTTTCCCGATTCCTGCCGCGGTGGCGGAAGTATTCCCGATTACGGAAGTGGCCCAGGTGGCCGCCGATGCGAAGACCTTGATGATTCCCGGTTGTAGCGTCGCCTTTAACGTCGTTCGCCATGAAGCGCAGCCCGGCCTCTCCGAAATCTTCAAGGAACATCACGAAGTCTCCGACGAAGACGCGAAGGCCATCGATGCCCACCGTTCGCTGCTGTTTTTGCTCGGCAACGTCAAGAGCGCCGATGAACTCCGTATGGTGAATGGCGCTATCCTCAAGGTGCTTGCCGCCGGTGCGACGGGCGTTTATATGCAGCAGTCCGGTACTGCCTGGACCGCGGGCGGTTTCCGCGAAGAACTCGGTGATGCGGAATTCCCGATGGATCCGTGGATCAACTTCGTGGAAAGCGACGACGTGCTTTATACGCTGGGCCTCGAGACGTTCGGCCTTCCGGACCTCTGCATCGGGCGTAAGGCTGCCTCGGAAGAAGAGGCGCGCGATATCCTCGGTGTGGCTGCCGATACGCTGTTCGTGGACGGCCTTTCGTCGAAGTCCGGAACCGAGGTGGACGCCGGCGATGCGGGCAAGTTCACGCTCCGCGCCGAAACCAAGAGCCCGTTCCCGAAGGACGCTCCGGAATTCAACAAGCGCGGCGTGATGCGCTTGGTAAAGGGTTAACGCCTTTTACTTTTCTACGACAGAGCCAAGAATCTGGCGGATTTTCTTGTTCGCTATAAAGGCATCGGGGTTCTCGATGCTGTAGAACATGCTGTCCACGAGCGCCTGCGTGTTGAACTCGTAAGAGGGCAGGCGCAACAGGTAGCTTTCGGCGGAATTGTCGAAGCCGAAAATGTGTTCGGACGCATGCAGTTTTCCTTCTTCCGTCAGCTCGATAATGATGCTCGCCACTTCGTCGTTGACGCAGACGAGCGGGAGCTGGCTGTAGATTTCGTCTTGCGGAATGAGGGAGATGAGCTTTTGCTTTAAGAGCTCGCGGGCGTAGACTTCGACGGAATGCTTCGCGACCTTGGTACGGGCGATCTGCTTGTAGTCCCAGGGGCTAGCGAATTCTTTGTCGGTACACGTGATGACGGAAAGTCCGGATTCGCGCAGCCCTTCTAAACGGTCTACGGACCAGGAACTGTTATGGTAAGGGGAAATGTAGAGGACTTGGTTGAAACCGAGCGCCTGGACGAATTTGCCCATCTCTATGCCGGGCAGCGGCCCGAAGGTGGAATTGAAAAAGTTCCAATTGCTCTTGCTGCAGAACCGTTGCGGCAAATCCTGTAGCGGGTGTTCCCACCAGACGGATACCGGGAATTTTACTCCGGCGAAAAGTTGCAATAGCTTGAGCGGGTGCATCACGAGCAGGGTAGAAAGGATGGCCCCTACGGCGTTCTGGAAGTCGCTCAGCTTGTGCGGATTGCCGCTTCGGTCGATGATTTCGCCGCTCTTCTCGTTAATGCCGAGCAGGATAAGTTTGAAATTTTCCGCACCGGCCTTCTTGTAGACCATGCGGAGGAAATCCATCTCGCGTTCGCTTTCGGCGGTGAATCCGCCCCAGCTGTTACAGCGCGTGACGAAAATGAGTTCGCTCAAGGACTGGCCTGACCGGGAATCCCTCTTGTGCGCAAAGAAGAACTTCCTTCCGGAGCGGGTGAGGACGCCGGCATGGACCTTGTCCATCAGGAATTTTCGCAAGATGGATTGGGAAACGTCGTAGCGCAGGGCGAGTTCCTTCATCAGCGGCAACGCGGCATCCATCTTGAATGTTCCGCGGGCCCAGTCTTCGTTGAAGAGCCTCTGCAGCTTTTCGGGAATGGTCTCGCGGATGGTCGGTCGGACGGCCGACGGGAACAGCGCTTCGTTTGTGGTGCTGTCGGGGGATTTCCAGAAGGAACCTTTCCCCTGGACGCTCTGGATCTTTCCGGCGGCGGCCAAGGCGGCCAGCGCAGCCTGTACCGTTCCCGAGGAGATATTGTACGTCTTCATCAGGGTGCGGATACTGGGGAGCCTGTCCCCGTCCTGGTGGGGCAGTGAAAGAAGCGTCTTTGCCAGTTCCTCGCGCATGGCAAAAAAATACAAAAAAGTCTATGCAACGTGTGTTGCATAGACCTTTGTTGTTTTTTGGGGGGGGTTAATATTTGAAATTAACGCGGTAACGATCTTTGACTTCCTTCACGTGGGCGCCCTTGGCGTTAACGACGCCGCGGACTTCCTTCTGTACCTGCGGGGTACGGATGAGGGGAGTCGCGAGAACGCTGGAGGAGCTGGGCGGCGTAATTTGCTGCGAGCTGCTCGAAGCGATCACGGTTGAAGAACTCGATGTGGGCTGTTGGCTCTTCAGGTCGCCTTCGGGGTCCGTGGGCATCTGGCCGTTGAAGCCTTCCTGGCCCTTCTTGGTGAGGGCGATGATAGCCATGCCGTCCTTGACGAAAATGTTGCTCGGGCTGATGTCGACGCGGTTGCCGTCGAACGTCCAGTCGCCCTTCTGCCAGCGGGAATTGTCGAAGGTGTCGAAGTCGTCGCTCCAGTCAGGCGTGAAGTCGCTGCCGTTTTCGCCTGCGCCCGGGGTGTACTTGTAGACCTTGACCCAGTTGATGAACTGGTAGACGGGCAGGATGTTGTCGTTCCAGGCACCGACCCAGCCGGCGTCTTCATGAGACCAGAGGTTGAAGCGCAGTCCCTGGCGTTTCTTGCCCAAGTCCTGCACCTGGTTCTTGTCGTTCTGGCCCTTGATCGTCTTGCGGACGACCTTGCCGTCGAGAGTCCAAGCTACATAATCCGGAGTCCATTCCATGCCGTAGGTGTGGAAGGATTCGTTGGAGGCGGGGTTAATCTGGTGGTGGTCTTCGCTAGTCACCTTGCGGTCCGGCTGGCCGTCACCGGGGCCGTAACCCGTGATGATGTTGGACTGGAAACTGTTGGGGTTCTTGCCCAGGATTTCGATATCCACTTCGACCCAGGGTTCGCTTCCGCCCAGGTAGGAATCGTTGTGGTAAAGGAACATGGAACTGACGGTGCCGGAACCGGCGGCCATCTTCATACGGGCTTCGAACTTGCCGTACATCCAGGTATCGCTGGTATAGAGTTCTGCACCGGAATAGTCTTTTGCACTAATGGATCCTGCCATGGCCATTACCAGAAGGGTTGCTGTTGAGATTTTCTTGTATATATTCATCTTTATCTCCTGACCCATACAGACATAATATAAAGTCTCCTCGGAGGGGGCGCAAATAAACAAAGGTGTAAAGTGGTACAAGTGTATCAAGTGTGTCAAAAACAAGGCCAATCGGAGCAAAACGGCCCAGGAACGGGGTGCGGTCGGGGGCGTTTTTTTCTACCTTTCCCCCTATGGAAATCGATGACTGGCGCATGCGCATAGACGAATTGAACGACGAACTGATCGCTTTGCTGAACCGGCGTGCGGTTTTTGCGACTGAAATCGGGAAAATCAAGCGTACTCAGGGCTTGCCGGTTTTGGACCCTGCACGTGAGTCCGCCGTACTGGAATGTGTCAAGGAAAAGGCGGTGAAGTCGGGCGGTCCTCTTTCTCCCGAATCCATAGAACAGATTTTCCGGGTCATCATGGAAGAGACCCGCAAGGTGGAGGAGTAGATGAGGCGGATTGCGTTGGTGGGCTTCGGGCTTTTGGCCGGTTCCATTGCCGCCGCGGTGAAGCAGGCCGGGCTTCCGACCGTTATTCGCGCGGTGAGTTCTTCCGCTACCCTCAAGCGTGCACGTGAATTGGAACTGGCTGACGAGTTTTTTGAATACGGCGAGACGGAAAAGTGGGCAAAGGATTGCGACCTCATCTTGCTCTGTTCGCCTATCCTCCATATCTTGGGGACGATTGAATCCTTGAAGAAGGTATCGTGGGCAGGTTCCGGAAATACTTGCCTGGTGAGCGACATCGGCAGCACGAAGGTCGAAATCTGCAAGGCGGGAATGAGCCTGCCGGCTCCGTTCCATTTTGTGGGGAGCCACCCGATGGCGGGTTCCGAAAAGCGCACTTGCGAATTCAACGACCCTGCTATTTTTGAAAATGCCTACTGGTTTGTCTGTCCGCCCGAAGGTACAGAAAAAGAAGTTTATGCCCCGCTCCTCGAGCTGGTGAAGTTCCTCGGCGCGACTCCGGTCGTGTTCCCGCCGGAACACCATGATCGCACGATGGCGTGGGTATCGCACATGCCGCAGATGCTCAGCTCGACGTTGGCGGCAAGCTTGCCTGAACGCCTGCTGAAGCACAACTACCAGCATTACGCGGGCCGCGCCTTCCGCGACATGACGCGTATTGCGGCTAGCGGTTGGGGAATGTGGCACGATATCGCCGTGACGAACCGCGACGAGACGGTCCGTGCCCTCGGTGAAGTGCGTGAAGGAATCGACAAGACGATCGCTGCGATGAACAATCTCGACGTCGTCGTGGACGGAAAGCCCGCCGATAACGACGGTTCTGCGGGCCTTGAAAGCATTTTCAAGGCGGGGAATGAAGGACGTGCCAGCCTATTTGCCCCGGGCCGTAACGCCGCCGAAGCCTTTTTTGAAATTACTGTCCCGCTGAAGGACAAGCCCGGCGCTCTCCTGAGCGTGATGCAGCCGCTGGCCGAAGAGGGACTCAACATCCGTGATATCGAACTGATGAAGGTCCGCGAGAATGTGGCCGGGACGCTCCTGCTTGCGTTCAAGACGCAGGACGAGGCCGCCCGTGCGGTAAAGCTGCTCCGCTACCTCGGTTACGAAGTAAAGGAACGATAATGGAATTTTGTCTGAATCCAGACCGCGAGCGCATGAACTTGACTCTGGTGATGGCGCTGCTGGTAAACGGGCGCACGGTGCTCGAGGATTTTTCGTGGGCGAGCGGTAGTGAACGTTTTGCCAAGGCCTTGACGGAATTCGGTCTCGAATATTCGTTGCAGGGGCACCAGCTTGTGCTGGACGGCAAGGGCTTCCAGTATGCGCTCCCTTCCATGTTGCCGATTGATTTTGCCGAACGCGAAAACGTACTCCTGTGGACCTTGGCGAGCAAGGATTCCGAACAGCTGTTCACGTTTGCCGCCGAAAATGACGAAGCGGGAATTGCGAGCGTGGCCGCTGCCAAGAACCAGCTGTTGACGTACTTCAAGGTGGAAATCGAAACTGACGAACCCGCCCGTCTGGTGTTCAAGTTCAGTGCGGAAGAACCGCATATCAAGAAGGATTCGCTGGGCAACGTTTCGCCGGTGATGCGTAACCGGATGCTGTTGCGCGCGGTGGTGCGCAGCGAGTACCTGAGTTTCGAGGAACGCACGACGGTTCACGATCAGTGGACGAGGATGCTTGCCTACTTTGGCGTGAAACTCCGTTACGAAAGCCGCGGCATGGAACAGCTGAGCGAATTTGAACGCCGCCTGATGATTGCCCAGGGCAAAAAGATTGACCGCACGCAGTTTACCGAACTGTTCGAAACGAAGGTGATTACCGGCCGTGAATATTACGTCCCGGGCGATACCACCGAGGCGATGGCGTTTGCGCTGTTGGCAACGGTCGGCAACATGCCCAAGGACAAGGTCGTAAAGCTGTTGAACGTGGATTTGAATTCATCCCGCGCAGGGGCGTTGACATGCCTCAAGCGCATGGGCGCGAATATCGAGACGGTGACCCGCCGCGAAAAGTTCGGCGACGTCTTCGGCGATGTCGAAATCTACCCGCTGGAAGCCGGCAAGCGCCTGCAAGGGCGCCGCTTTAGCGAAGACGTCATCTCCACGGGTATCGAGGAGTACGCCTTCTTGGCGGTGGCGGCCTGCTTTGCGGAAGGCGAGACCATCTTGCGCCTGCCCAAGGAATCCCGCGAGGCGATGCGGCCTGTGAACGAGTTTTTGGCGGAGAACCTCCGCAAGACGGGCGTCGAAGTCGGCGTCTATGACGATGGCCTCGTCGTGCGCGGCATGGAAACCATCGTGAACGGCAGCGATTTTGACTGCGGGCAGAATCCGCAGATGGGGCTTGCGCTTTCGGCGCTTTCGCTCTCGCTACAGAATGATGAACCCGTCCAGGGCGCCGATTGCATCGAATCGGTTTTCCCGGGTGTGGTTGAAAACTTGAAGCGTGTATTAGTTGCCGAGGTTTCCGAATGACAAAGACTTTCTCCAAGATAGGCGTGGTGGGGTTCAAGGAAAAAAGTGCCGACCTGGCCCTCGCTCTCGAAACAATCGGCAACTGGGCGAAGGTTCACCCCGAGGTGACGTTCTACGCCCTGGATACGCTGAAGGAACTTTCCAAGCGCCCCATCCATGTGGTGAAGGAATCGGCGCTCTCGCGTATGGACCTGCTGCTTGCCATCGGTGGCGACGGCACGGTGCTTTCGGCAGCGCATATCGCGCTCGGCCACAACATTCCCATTCTGGGCGTGAATGCGGGCCATGTCGGATTCCTGGCGGAAAGCCGCGTGGAAGGGCTCGAAAAGACGCTCGACGATTTGATTGCGGGTGATTTTTCGACCCGCGAACGCATGATGATCGATGCCGCGGTCTACCGCGGTAAAAAGTGCATTGCGAAACAGACCGTTTTGAACGAAGTGCATATCCGTGCGCATGCGCCGGAACGCATGGTCAACGTGAACGTGGAATACAACGGCACGCTGTTGACGGAATACTGGGCGGATTCGCTCCTGATTTCGACTCCGACGGGTTCGACGGCCTACAACCTGGCCGCGGGTGGACCGATCATCCATCCTTCGACTCCTGCGGTCGTGCTGACCCCGGTGGCGCCTAGCAGCCTTTCCGTGCGTCCGCTCGTACTTTCGTTGACGAAGAAAAAAGTCCGTATGGTGTCGGCCGTAGATAGGCCGCTGGACCTCGTGTTCGATGGCCGTACGACTGTCGAGATGAACCGCGGTGAACAGGTCGTGCTTTCGGAAAGCAAGTCCGTGACGACGTTTATCCGCATGCGCCACACCGGATTCGTGGGCGCTTTGCGTGAAAAGCTCGGCTGGACGGGTAAGCCCCGCCTGGCTTAATTCCTACTGATTTTCGGGACTCACCCAGATGTGGCCTTCCTGAACGGCGGTCACCTGGACGCGTGTACCGGCTTCGATGATTTCGCCGTGCGTCTGCACGTCGAACAGCTTGGTGCTGCCATCGGGCATGGTAAAGCTCGCTTGGCCCACGGGGCGTAAGAAAGTCTTCGCGGTGCCTACGGCGCCGACCGCGATTTCTTGAACGTCTTCGGTCGGGGAGGCGGCGTTTTCAAGGTCCGTCTTGAGCATGGGCGTCCAGCCTTCGGGCAAAAGCGGAATCAGGTACTTGCTCGCGGCAATCGGGAATACGAGCGCTACCGCCGCACAGCACAGCATGTAGAGCAGCCCGAATAGCCAGGGAGTCGCGTCAAACGTCACCTCCATATTTTCGGGGACGAATTCCGGAATCTCGGAGGGCGAGAACGAAAGCGCTAGCGCGAGTATCATGCAGAGGATACCGCCGACGCCAAAGAGGAATGTTCCGGGCATCACGAAGATTTCGACGAGGAACAGCACGACGCCTGCAACGAGCAAGATGGCGGGGATGTAGCCGTCGAGCTGCGGGGCGAACTGCCCGAGGAACACGATGCCGATGAGGATGATGCCGATGATGCCGAACAGGCCGAATCCCGGCGTCTTGAATTCGATGTAGAGCGCGCCGAAACCGAGAATCAAGAGGATTCCCGAGATGGCGGCGATGGCGGAGGCGATGTCTTCGCCGAGGGTCGTTTCGACTTCGCTTCTGCTTTCGATGGCAAGCGTCGTCTCGAATTCGTTACGGTCCTTGAACGTGCCCTTCGAAAAACCGAGTTCCTGCGCTTCCTTGTCGGTCATAGTCAGGAGTTCGCCTTCCTTCACGAGGATCTTGGGGGCGCCCCAGAAGGCCTTGGTGGCGCTGTCGAGGACGGAGTACTTTTCGCCTTCGATGATAAGGATGGTATCGCGTTCCGTCTTTTTGCCCTTGTCGAGCTTGGCGGTGAGTTCGAGGATTTCGAGTTCCGGAGTCACGAAGGAAGAACTGAGCAGTTCGGGATAGCCGTTGCGCTGGGCGAGGTTCCTGAACTTGGCGCGGAGCGGGGACTGGATTTTTTCGCCGACGATTTGCGGAGTGCCGTCACCGCCTTGAACGATGGGGGCGCAGTCACCGATAGTCGTGGCTTCGAGCATGTAGAGTTTTTTGCAGGCAAGCGCGATGAGGCTACCCGCGCTGATGGCCTTCTTCTTGACGAGGGCGATGGTTTCGGGGCCCTTGACGGCCATGATGGTGTCGACGATATCGAAGGCGGCGTCGAGGCGGCCACCGAAGGTGTTGATTTCGAAGACGATATAGTCGGGATTTTCCTTGAGCGCGTCGTCGATGGCGCGGGCGCAGAATTCGAACATCGCGGGTTCCACGTCGCCTTCGAGCTTGATCCACACGGCGTGCTTCTTCTTGAGTTCCTGGATGCTCGCGGACGAATCCGCTACACTTGATGCGGGCTCGGCGGTGGCCTGCGTTGTGGCGGAATCGGAGAGCATCGTCGCGGAATCAGCGGGCTTTGCGGCTGCGGTATCGACTACGGCTTGCGTCGTGTCGGCAAAGGCGAACGCTATGAACAGTGAAAGAACGGAAAACAATCTAGACAATGTATTCATGCCTATAATCTATAAAATTGTCTAGTTTCAGGTACGATTTTAGCTAAGAAAATCGCTCGTACAATGCGTCGCGTTCGGCGGGAATAAGTCCTTCGTTTGTTATGAGCGATTTCATGCGTTCGGGACTCATGCCCACGGGCACCGTGGCGCCCGCCGCATGCGTAATCTTTTCCTCGATGATGGTCCCGTCCAAGTCCGAGGCTCCGGCATGGAGCGCCTTCATCGCGGTTTCGATGCCCATCTGTATCCAGTAGGCCTTGATATGCGGGAAGTTGTCGAGGAACAGCCTTGCGACGGCGACCGTGCGCAAGATGTCTTCTTCGCTGGTGATGTTCGGGACAATCTTGTGGAGCGCGTTGTGTTCCGGGTGGTACACGAGCGGGATAAATGCGAAGAATCCGGGCGCTTCGTCTTGCAGGTCGCGCAGCATGCGCATGTGGGCGATGCGGTCTTCAATCTTTTCGATATGGCCGAACAGCATCGTCGCGTTTGTCGGGATGCCGAGCTTGTGGGCCGCGCGGTGGACGTCGAGCCATTCTGCGCCGGTTTCCTTGCCGGGGCAAATCTGGTCGCGCACGCTCTGCACGAGGATCTCGGCACCGCCGCCGGGGAGAGCGTCCAAACCCGCGGTTTTGAGTGTCGCCATAATCTGTTCGGGCGTCTGTCCGGAAATCTTCGCGAAGTGGCAAATCTCAACGGCGGTAAACGCCTTGAGGTTCACTTTCGGGAATTCGATGCGCAACTTGCGCAGCATTTCGATGTAGTAGTCGAACGGATGGTCCGGATGCAGCCCGCCGACGATATGCAGTTCGCGGGCTCCGCTGGCAATCGCTTCGGCCGCTTTCGTACGGATGGTATCGTAGTTCCAGTCGTAGGCGGTGGGGCTATCCTTCTTGATTTTGGAAAACGCGCAGAACTTGCAGTGCAGAACGCAGACGTTCGTGTAGTTGATCTGGCGGTTGTTCACCCAGTAGACGGACTTGCCGTGGCGGCGTTCCTTTTCGGCGTTCGCACGGGCGCAAAGTTCGTCGAGCGGGGCGTTCAAAAATAAATCTAAAGCTTCGGATTCAGTAAGGCGTGACATGCTATTTGAAGTTCTTGCACCATTGGGGGACGATTTCGGTTGCCTTGCCCTCGATGGCGACGTCGGTATACGGGTCTCCGTCGGGGATTTCAAGGTTGAGGCAGGTCACTTTCGCACCGAAACTGTGGGCAAAACTCTTGAAGCCTGCGGCAGGGTAGACGACGCTGCTCGTGCCGATGTAGACAAACTCGTCGCATTCCTTGAGCGCGTCCTGGATCATGTCCATGTAGAGGGGGACTTCTTCGAAGAAGACGATGTCGGGGCGCGTCTTGGCGCCGCAGAACGGGCACTTGGTTTCAAGGGTTTCTTCGCCGTCGAACATGAATTCGTGGCGTTCGTCCTTCATGCAGCGGAGCTTCATCAAGTCGCCGTGCATGTGGAGTATGCGCTTGCTGCCGGCGCGTTCGTGCAGGTCGTCGACGTTTTGCGTGACGAGCAGGAACCGGTCGCCCAGGCGTTCCTCGAGTTCGGCGAGCGCCAGGTGGGCCGCATTGGGCTTGTGCTCAGGGAGTCCTTTGCGCAGGAAGTTGTAGAAGTCCATCACGCGCTTGGGGTCACGGCGGAGCGCTCCTGGCGTGCAGACGTCTTCGATGTTTTCGTGTTCCCACATCCCGTCGTTGCCGCGGAAGGTGCGAAGACCTGATTCGGCGCTGATACCCGCGCCAGTCAGTACAACCAATTTCTTTCCCTTGTTCATATCCCCTCAATATAGCATTTACTGCGAGATTCCTTCGAAGAACAAAGCCTCTGCGACAATTCCGCGTTCAAAGTCGGGGAGGTAGAGGCTTTCGTTTTCACCGTGGGCGGCACATTCGGGGTCTTCGAGTCCGGTCATCAGGACGGGGATGCCGCCGAGGGTGTTGCGGAAGAGTTCCGCACCCGGGATGGACGCCCCGCAGCCGATAAAGCGGGTTTCGGTACCGTAGGCCTTGGTCATGGCGTCGCTCATCTTCTTGAAGAAGGGGTGGGCGATGTCGGTCGTGAACGGATTGGCGCCGTCTTCGGTGGTGATGGTGCATTCGAGTCCGTTCGGAACATGCTGTTGCAGGAATTCCACCAGCATCTGGGTGCAGGCATCGGCATCCATGCCGGGGGCGAGTCGGATCCCGATGCGGGCGTAAGCGCTGTCTTGCAAGACGTTGCCCGCATTGGTCCGGCTCCCCACTTCCATCGCGGTGACCACGATGGAAGGCCTGCGCCAGAGCGTTTCGAGAATCTTGTCGCCCGGCACGTTCAGCTGCACGCGGTCCAGTACGCCGCCCTCTTTCCGGAACGTCTCTTCGCTGTAGTCGAGACTCCTGTACGATTCGAGTTCCTCTGCGGTCGGCGGGATAAGCCCGTCTTCGAAATGCGGGATGGCGATGGAGCCGTCGTCACGCGTAAGCTCGGTAATCATGCGGCAGAGCGCCTGGCCCGGATCGGGAATCGGCCCCGACCAGCTTCCGGAATGGAGGGGAGCCTTCGTGCTCCGTACGGTCACGTTTACGGCACTCATCCCGCGCAAAGTCGTCGTGATGGAAGGGACTCCCTTGGCAAAGTTGCCCAGGTCGGCGATGATGACCGCGTCGCATTTGAGGAGTTCCTTGTTCTTTTCGAGGATCTCCGCGAAGCCCGCGCTGCCGGATTCCTCTTCGCCTTCGATGATGAATTTCAGGTTCGGGCCCTTGTCGCCGAGCGCCTTGCGGACCTGGCTGCAGGCGGCGATGTGCGTGATGATGCCGGCCTTGTCGTCGGCCGTGCCGCGCCCGTAAAGGCGGTCGCCCCGGGTCTCGGGTTCGAACGGTGCGCTTTTCCACAGCTGCTCGCGCATGGGCGGCTGCACGTCGTGGTGGGCGTAGAGCAAGATAGTCGGGTT
>Ga0310786_10003438_pt1 | contig 23033 bp, 22 predicted proteins | sample AusTroGonzalo_MG_FD_203881 | JGI IMG/M metagenome (GOLD analysis project Ga0310786, IMG submission 203881) | Bovine rumen microbial communities from tropical cattle in Woodstock, Queensland, Australia - Gonzalo_03 (v2) (version 2) | ecosystem: Host-associated > Mammals > Digestive system >...
GGACAGTCCGCCACGACTATTGCTCTCAATCGATTTGCAATTATGTTAAGTTCGGTAACAACTTCTTTTACCGAAAATCCAGGCGCGCACAAAATTCTCGGAGTCACTCCCAACATACTTTTCGCAGCCAAGAATGAATATACTCCGCTGTAACTTCCATCCACAGAAACCGATCCGATAACATTATTTATTGTAGCTTCTGCTACTGTGATTGCTTCGTTGCCTTCACCGCTGGCTTCTCCCTCAGCAATTCGGATAACTACAACCATTGCCCCTGTCTGCGCGAGTATTCCTTCCAAAGCACTGGGAAGAGTTCCCGTTGTTCCGAGCTTCGCTGCTTCAGTGTAAGAGCCGGTAATCAAAATCGGAGTGTTCAACGGAAAATCCTCCGTCGCCTCAGGTGCAGTTCCAATCACTCCAATAACTGAGCTCGAACTCGTTTTTACTTTATTTATTCCTTGATTGATTTCGATTACGTTTACGCCATGAATAAAGTTAGTCATTTTTCTTACCCTTCTTCTTACCCTCTATTTTGATTTCTAAAATTTTATCCGCCATTTCTGAAAGTGATGCACCTTCTTTTACTGCAACTCCTTTTGAAATTATCGCTTTTCGGATTTTCTCTTTTACTTCTTGAAATCGTTCTACCGTTTTTGAAATTTCCATTTTTCCTCCTTCTTAATATTCTGTTATGAGTGTGCTGTTGATTAAGTTAAACTGATGGATTTCTGTTCTGGTTTTATTTGGATTTATTCGAGTAATATATATCTTCCAATATTTAAAAGTCTGAGTATTGCTCAAAGAATAAGAAGGATTAATATTATTGTTATCAGCAACAGTGACTAAATCTGTATATGTTTTATCATCGTTACTTCCTGATATTACATAATCTATTCCGTAATGCTCACTATGCCATCTTATATTGATACAATTAGCAGATATTCCGCTATCATTATATATCTTAAGCCAGTGCGGAGTCGTGGAAGTTGCATCAGCAGATGTCCAAGATGAACTATTCGATCTATCAAAAGCTTTCCACGCCGGATAGTTGGAACCGTACGTACTGTCTGCACTCGTCACATACCCATTCTGCGAGTTCGAACTCATCTGCGGTACCGAATAATCGTATTTATCTAAGTATCTTTTGTATTCATAAAGAACATTTCCGAGAATGAAGCAACTGCATCCGTTGTAGGCTGAGCCCTGATTTGCTGTTATATACAATCTGTAATACAAGTACGTAGTTTCATTCTCGAATTGAAATAATCTTAATTCTCCGAGAGTTGCCCATGATACGTTGGTTTCAGAATCTAAAACGTCCCAGTTTTCTCCGTCGTTTGATCCTTGAATTTGAAATGCGGAAGGTGCTTGATCAATGTATCCGTCCCCGCGCGGTGCAATCTTTACCGCATTATAAGCCATCGCCGTCGGAAGTTTTACCTGCAGCCATGAATTACCTTCATTCTCCGATGAAGCCCAGCGAGTTTGAGTATTGTCATCGAAAGCTAAATATCCAGCATGACCATTATCACATTGACTGCTTGCTGTAATTTCGTAACCGTCTTGATTTGCTGATGCTAACTTCGGAACGCCTCGATAAAAATTGTGCTTTCCTACGTCTCGACGATACAACCTAAATCCTCGAATATCCCATTTGGTGTCTGAATTGTTTGTTGAGACGCAAACATACTTATAATATTTATAGGCCGTAGTGTTATCCAGAGGAAAAAATAAAACGTAATTGCTTTTTTCTAGGGACGCACCCTGATATTGCCTTTCGAGCAGCAGAGTCCAGTTTTCATCATCATTGCTTCCAAATAATCGAAACCAATTCGCTTGCCTTTCTCCGTAATATCCATAGCTCGTTCCCGCCGGACCGTAATGTAATTCCAAGAGATTTGCGACCTGAGCCGTTGGAAATTCAAACTTAATCCAATCATCACCGGTTCTTTTTATGATCAACCAATTATTATTACCAACTTCGTCAGTTATATTACCAGCTGATCCTTCAACTATATCGTTACTGGTTGTCAGTGTCGCAAAAGCCGTTGTGTTAGAGGACATATACGGGGTAAGGATAGTTAGCTCACTTTCGTTGTTATCAATTTGTGTTCCCCATAAAGTAACCGCTCCGGGTCTGTTATCATCAGAGGTGTATCCGATTTTTAAATTGAAATATCTAAAGCATCCTTTCAGCTCGGTATAAATTTTTCCGTAAACTATCTCTCCGTTTTTGTATATTAATGTCGTCCAATTCTTACCGTCATTCGATCCCTTTAAAATAAATTCTCCCATTGCCGCAGACGATGATCTGCTCAAGTAATTCACATAATCTACGCAAACTAATGTCTCAAATTTAAAGTTTAATTCATTTATATCACAGTACCCATTGTAGCTGGTTCTTAATAAACTATTTGCTGTCCACGATCCGCCTTTGGGAGCAGTGATACAAAACTCTGATGAAATATAACTACTAATCGACGGAGTTAAAAGAATCGGATTCGGCGCATCCAGTCTGGAAATTTCAAAATCGTAAGATGGTATTCCTTGTTTTTTCGTAAACTTGATTTTTGTTGTTCCTCGATTAATCGGCAACGTGTTCATCTTCGGATTTAAATTCTCATTGAAAGCCACGAGATGAGTCCCGTCGGAAACAAGTTCCAACACAAACGAAAAATCCGCTCGAGGCTCAAAACCCATCTTAAATTGAATCACTAAATCTTCGGCGACGAATAGGCGATAGACCAATGTTTTTTCTTCCAATTCAACGATTCCGTCATTGCAGATTTTTACGTTTCCAAGATTATAAATTGTTGTTGCGTTAGCCATCTCATCGATCTCCATTTCTCCGTTCGAATTGATTGAAAGATTTTCTCCGAGTTTTATAACTCCGAAATTAAAAAATGTCGCAGAATCGATTTCAGCTCTCGATATTTTTCCGTTTTCATTGATTAATCCGTCGCCTGTTTTAATTATTCCGGTGTTATCTTCAGTTGCTTTTGTAATAATCGGAGCAGAAATTATTCCATCATCAATACTTAAACCGTTTCCGACTTTTATAAAGCCGTAGTTTAAATTTGTCGCAATTTGGGGTTCGTCTTCAACTTCCTCAATCTCATCGCAGAAAATCACGGACGAATTACTTTCTGGACCTAAGTCTGACTTAGCCCGACAATTTGTAAGTTCAGCTTTCGGAAGTTGTTCGTCGTTTTTGATCTCTGTCTCGTCAGCGAAAATGTGTGTTTCATTCCCTTGGCTTGTTTCCGAATTTTCTTGAATCGTTACTCCGTTTTTCGAGATATTCAGAATATTTCCCCAAGCCGTATCAAAATTTTTATCTGATTTTTTTATAGATGATTGCCCTAATTTCCCGCCGGCATCACCTCCGCCTTCCAAACATTCGATTCCGTCTCCGTTTTGATTAACAACCAAATAGCGATTCGCCGCGAAATTTTGAATTTCCGAATTTTCAACCTCGTTAGGAAAGTGAATCACTCGATTCTCTAAATCTGAAACAGTTTCTTCCAATTCCTCAATTTGGTTTTCATTTGTTTTTATATCGCCATCAATCTTTCCAAAAGTCGAACGCAACGCATTAATGTCATCCATGACATCATGATTTTTGTTTGGAAGAGAGTAATGACGATTTGGAGTTATCATTCAACCATTCCCGCTATAGCTGTTTCAATTGCGTTAATACGTGACTCGAGATGTTTAACCTTTGAATAAAGACATGTACCTTCGAGCAACCAAGTATGAACTTCTTTTGCTGTTACACATTTGAATGTATATACTGTATTTTTTTCTGTAATCGTTGCAATTACCGTCGTCCCGTCGGCTGTTCCGCTATAGGCCTGTTCAGGAAAAATGAGTGCCAAATTCTTGCCCGCTTCGGAGTTTCCGACTAAATTTATCGGCAGCTTATTTTCTGATATCGAAACGATTTCTATCCTGTCTCCAATTTGCGGTGATTTCGGAAATGTGAATTTTGTTGCCATGGTTAATATTCCCTCGTGGTTATGTGTTCGATTAGCTGAATTTCAGAGATTGTTATATAGGCGGATTTCGTGTTTACCGCTTCGACTTTATAGAATTTGTATGCAGTGTCATTATTCAAATCCCAAGTTTTGGTTTCGTTATGAGTCCAAGTTAACGTGCCGGAATTCAGAAGTTGTGTGTAAGTTTCTCCGTCATTCGAACCATACAAAATGAATGAGTCAGGTTCTTCGTTCGAAAATCCCCCCGACATTTTGAACATATTTGCTTTGTCTGCGGTCGGCAGTTCGATTTGAATCCAGCCCGATTGAGTTTTCGTTGTCCAAGAACTTGCATCTGAGACAGTATTGTTAAACGCTTCAAATGGATTATAAACCTTTTGTCCCGTGTAAGTTGAATTAGCTGTTAATACAAATCCATTTTGAGAATTCGCGGTCATAATCGGAGTCAGTTTGCGGTAAGTGTTCAACTCCTTTTTGTATTCTCTCAATTCAGATCCAAAATTTACTTCGGAAAATGCGAAATATCCTTCTCCATTCTGAATCGCCTGTGCCTGAACTCTGTAATACAGGTAAGGAATCTCATTGAAAAAGGTGATTTTCTTTTCCTCTCCTTGAGTCCAAGTTTGATTTGTTACGGTCTTGAGCGTTTCGAAATTTATTCCGTCCACTGAGCCTAAAATTGTAAAATCGGTTGGCGCTTGTCCGTACCACTCTTCATTTCTTGCTGTTAGCCAAGCAGTGGTACACAGTGTTTCCGTCGGAAATTTAATCTGAATCCAACCGCCAACAGCGTCTCCGTTTGCCGAAGCCCATCTCGTTCCGGAATTTCCATCGAAAGCCAAATACGGCCAATGATCTGAACCATGAGTTGAACTCGCAGTAACTTCGTATCCACCTTGAGATGCTGAAGATAGTTTCGGGATCTTTTTCCCGAATATTGCTCCATCAACTTTCTTATATAGACGCCATCTGGCTATGCGAAATTCTGTCGAAGAAAGTTCTATCGGCGTAAATTTGTAATATTTGTAAGCAATCGAATTCTCTATGTGATATTGCTGAGTCGTACCACCATTCCAATAAGATAATGATGCTCTTTCCAGCAGAAGTGTCCAATTCTGATCATCGTTTGATGCCTCAATCTTAAACCATTTCGGAAATCTATCGGCTGCATCTTTATGAGAAGCAATATCGATCATATCCACGACTTCTGCTTCGGGCAGTTCATACGTTATCCAATATTTTCCGTCTTCATCTCGAACTGAAAAGTTGGCATAACTCGAAATACTGTTATTTGTGATATTGCTCAAAGCTCCGTCGTTTGTTCCGCTCGAAGTTATCTCAAAACCGTTTAACGAATTCTCTGTCATTTGCGGAATAATTTTTACCCATTCAAAAAGAGAATCTTCTATGTAATAGCCGTAAAATTTAAATCCTCGGAGCGTGAAATTCTTCGAAAACCTTAATCGATAATGCCGAAAATGTCCCGTCTTTGTCAGCTTCAATTCTACATCTAAAACTTTTGCTCCTGATTCTGCTTCGTAAAGTATCGTCCAGTTTTTTCGATCAACTGATCCCTCAATAACAAAAAATTGAGCGGTGGTATTGCTGTAAAATCCGGGCCACAACTTAACGTTATCAACAAAAGTTGAACGCATAAAATCGACATACAAAATAATTTCAGCAGCGGCGTTTCCCGTGTATCCTCCGTCGTGCCAAGTTGATGATCTGACTGTAAAAATGTAAGACAGATTATCCACACAGCCGTTTGTTCCGCAAACCAAATCAGCCTGAATATCGTCTGTATCATCAACCATCAAATCTTTGATTTGTTTGTATGCGCTGCTTACTAAACTTCCCTGTAAAACTGAAGTTCCGAATTGCTTTTCAAAATGAATGATTGTTTCACCGGCATTAACTCCTGCGCACGGAAGATTCCAAACAACATTCGGTCCGAAATTAACAATATAAGTTCCATCAGCAACGATTTCTAAATCAAAAGCTATATCCGACTTCGGAATAAAGTCGCCCCAATCAAAGGAAAATTGAGTGTCGGAATCTATAAAAGCTCTGTAACAAGCGCAAGTTGGAACGATTCTTATAACACCGTTTTCAACAATATTTTTTGTTGCAGTTTGATAAATTATATCTTCACTTTTATGTGCAAGTTGTAACGCTCCATTTGAGTCGAAAACAAAATCAGAACTTGGCTTTATGATTCCAAAGTTCTCTTGATCTGCATGTTGATAAGGTAATGTTGAAACAACTCCGTTATTTATAGCTAAACCTTCACCGATTTTTACTGTTCCGAAATCGTTTTCACTTGCGACGCCGATAACAGGAACAGAAATTTCTCCGTTGTTAACGTTAATTCCTGATCCGATTTTTACACGACCGAATTTTTCTCTCGTCGCAATGTCGGATTCGTCTTCTACCGTGTCATCAATCTCATCACACAATATATATGTGTATGAAGAATCAGCAGAAGTGTCTGAATTGGTCTGTCGCGTAGTTAATCCGTGACGTGGCAAATCATCGATGGAGTCAGTACTACTGACGTCACCCAAAATTACAGTGCAGTTATTTGGTAACTGGAGATCTTCAGTCGTTTCTTTTACCGTCGGTGCTTTTTTGAGAATCGCTCTTGGATCAACCCATGTGGTATCAAAATTTTTATCTGATTTTTTTACGAGAACTTCGCCCTTTTTTCCTCCTTCACCTCCGCCACCTTCAGCTGAGGAAAATCCGCTGGCATCTTCATTCACTACAATATATTGTCCCGGCTGCAGGTCGTTTAACTCCGTATCAACCTGACCAACAAAGTCTGACGGAATCTTGAGCGATTTGGAATTGAGATTTTGAAAGGCATTATCGAGTGTGCTAATTGAATCCGAACATTCCGAAATATCCTCATCAATCATCGAAATCGCGGTTGCAATTCTCGTTACATCCTGAGACGCTATATTGCTCGGATGCGGAAGCGGATAATTCTTATTTGTCGTAGTTTCATCAACCATGCAACACCTATACCGTTGTTACCCTCAAATTCTTTACATATGGCCGGTATAATACATTTCCTTCTAATACAAGTTTTATTCTCACTGTCGCCTGGTTATAGTTGCTTAAAACATGTGTTCTTTCTTCTACTCCGTCTCCGAGTGGCGATCCTTCAGCTAGCGGAATCAATGTCCAAGTCGAATCCGGCTGTTGAAAATATACCTTCACTTGCGAATTTCCGGGCGTGTACGAGTCATAAACTATGCGAACAGTTGTGTTTGTACCTGCTGGAATCGCTCTTGTCACATAATCCGCCGTTTGGGATTGAGTCCCAAGCATCAATTGAACACCTTGATACAAAACAGGCGAATGTTTTTGGCTGCCCTTTAATTTAACTTTGAACGAAACATCTCCCGATAATTCTTCCCGCAAAGAAACAGGCATATCTTCAGAAAGCGTGTTTGTGTTTCCGTTTGTATCAGTCAGCGAAAATTCTACATCGGTTGCTGATGAAACTCTTTCAATCGTTGATTTTACGAGTAAGTCCGTGTTTTGATTTGCCGTAACGGTTCCTAAATTAATTTCTAAGTTGGATTCTGTAAATCGACAAGCCAAGAGACGAAAAGCTAAATCCATTTCTTGATGTGCCGTCCAAGTACTGGCATTTGAGGATGAAAGCAGTACTCCAACTTGATAGGCTTGAGCCGTTACATATCTTCTATGGATATCGTCATATTTTCCGAGTTCACAGATTGCTAACGCTGTTTGAGAATCATCAGTTAAAACGACAATTGCATACTCAACGTTCGGTTCTAGCCAAATCGGTCTGAATATTACTCTTGTATAAGACGTTAGATTAATCTGTGATTGCTTAATACTTGCTTGAGCTATAATATTTTGGTTTGGAAATCCTGCCGTGGTTTCTCGAATTTGTACTAAAACTCTTGAAGTTCCCTTTTTCTTAAACCATAAATCTACACCTGCAATGTGTCGTCCTTCATTTAACGTAAAAGTCTGAGCAAGAGGATCATACCTGTAAGTAACAGTGTTCACGATTCGCCTTTGTTCAGTAGTGATCGTTCCGCTGGCTGTGTAAGTTCCCGTACCTCGACTGCCTTGATCACCCAATATTTCAACTTGAACCGTTCCCGATGGAACGCCTGAAGGCACTGTAAATATACCGTTCGCAACTCCGTCTCTGTCTGCTTCTAATGCCATGTTATGCCTCCTTTGCCGCTATCTCGATTCCGTTGAATTTCAGTTTTTGAATCCTTTCGCCCGGCTTCAGACCTTCAACCGTAAATTTCGGACTCTGTTGTCTCATATATGCTATGTTTTTAGTCGATGAACTCACTAATTGGTTTGTTGAAGAACTTCCGCTGCTTCTTGTTGAATAATATACATTTGTTATCGTACTGAGCCATTGAGTTTGAACCTCCGTCCAATGATCTACGTTCAATACAATAGACAGATCTGCGGGAATCGGATCAAAGGCGTTGTAAGGATTGATTTTCATTGATCCTGTTTGTAATTCTTGTGATATTACTGTTTCCAACGTATAAGGCAGCATATATACTTGCTGATCTTCCGCAAAATCATGAACTTCGGTAGTAATTGGAAGCACAAGCTTTTCATTGATAATCGCTCCCGTTTGTTCTATTCCCTGATCTCTCATATCGTCATCAAAAAATGGATCAACGAAAACTCCTTTCTTAGCCGTTGGATCATTTGCGTTCACATCGTTTTTCAATTCCAACTGAGCAATTAGATAATACAAATCCATGATCATATTCTTCATTGACTCAATATCAGCCATTTGTACGACTCGAATCGCGTTGTTTGTAACTTTTGGTTTCGTGTTGCCCGTCCAGTTTTGATAAACTTGAGCCAAGATTAATTGACCGCTTGGAGCTTTCGGAACTACCGGTGTCCACGGGTGAGCAAGCCCTTTCACACGTCGAATTATTCCCTCAGCATCGATTGTAATTAAATCATATCTCGGCATTTTCCAAGTATAGGTCACCAAAACCATTGAGCCATCAACCGCCCCTGAAATATCAATACTGGTGTCGGTGACATTTGTCGGAGTTACTTGAGTTCTGTGTCTGTAAATTATTTCGTACGAACTTCCCGGTGCAGGTTCTGCCCCTGACAACGACCAATCGACTTGCCCTGCGGTAAGTTTGTAATCAGTTCCCTTTATGTATATTGTGCTGCCTTGTTTGATCTGAATAATATCCAACACTGACGTCGACGGAATCGGATCAAGCGCGCCGGAATAACTTCCGTGAGTTAAATTGACTCTCTTTTCAGCTGTTATATCGATCGTGATGATTTCAGCTAACGGCGTGTAGTTCAGGTGTATAGTCATTTTTCCCAGAGCATCTGGTTCAAAAATATAAGGATCAGATTCTACTCTTTGAATGTCGTATTCATTTTGAAAAACTGATCTTGCTGAATGCGGTAATCCGACTTCTTGCCCATTAACGTGAGCTTTTCCCTCATTTACAGAAAAGATTTGTTCTTCATCATCTGCCGTTAAACAGGTTACCTCCATGCCATTAACCACATATGAGCCGTTGCTCTCATTGTCGTACCTGGCCAGTGCGGTACTTACTGAATCCAATTGAGGAGCAGGTGCTTTTTGAACCAACACTCCTTTTTCCACATTATATATTGTGTAGAATTTTCCGAGTGACTCATCGTCGCTTGTAATACCTTCTGCTTGATAGCCCCAAGTCGTTATATATTGCAATCTTGCCGAACCTGCTTCTTGATAATTCCTCGTACCAACTGCCGGGTCTCTTAACTCAGGATCTTCTAATTCAGTGATTGTTTGTTCTTTGAAATAAACGCCTATTCTTACCGACACATCAGTTGGTATGGTCAAGTTGCTTTCATGTACATCTCGAATTGCTCCGTCCAGATAAACTTTTCCTTGCTCCAAAGTAATTTGACCGTCATCAATAATACATTCGCAGCCACTGATCACATCTCCATCCGCAAATAACGCGTCGCCCATTCTCTTTATCGCATCACTTGCGTAATCCTGAATCTCGTTCAGCTCAGCTGATTGCAGTCCTTTTCCCGCCAGAAACAGCGATTTCATGTACTTCTTTTCTGAATTAAATCGGTCGTAATATCCTGATAACGTCATCTTATCCTCCTACAGTGACAGCACAAATGCGCAGTTGTATCTCGTGTCTCCCGTTCGAATAATCGGAACTGTGTTTTCAAGCATCAGAAGTTCTCCCGGATCTTCGATTTCCATGGGTAGAAAGTATTTCTGACCGATCGGCAGACCGTCATTTGTTACCGTGTTCAGAAACAGCCCAAACTCTCTCACTGTGTATCCGTTGCCGTCCAAAAAATCGAATTCTGCTGCAATATACAAATTGTTTGTTGGAGTTTGAGAGATAGTCCATCTTCCGCTCGGAGTAACCAAATCTCCTTGATCATCGGCGTTTACAAATTGGACATTGTCGATTACCCTCCGTCCGATCTCACGAAACAGTGCTGTTTGAGCGGGATTTTCATTCACCTTTGTCGTAATCTCATCGCTTTCGCCTTGCCCCCAAGCTATGAACAACGGACACTGCTTAATACTCCGAGCCATTCCCGCTCTTCCTGAAATTGTTACTATTGCCATGTTTCCACCATCTTACTGTAATTATTTTGCTGATTCCACGACACGTCGAAATGCCTGTGGTCGTGCCATGTGTTGTTGCCTCTGTACCGCCCATTCATATTGTGTTGAATTGAGTTTGTTTTTGTTATTTGAGGATTTAATTCTGATTCGTAGACAGAATTCGCAGAATATATGACATTCGTTGTTTCTGTTTCGTAGTTGTAAGTTCCGTCGAAAATTACATCCTCGAATCTGCGAACGTCTATCATTATGTTGTCAGGTCTGATTGGAATCTCGGAAAGATAACTGAAGCCAAGGATGAATTTTGAATCGTTTTTGTTTTCGTAACTTCCCGAAAAACAGCTTTGTCCGTCTTCCAAAACAGAATCCGACAGCACAATCATTGCTCTCGAAAATGTGTTGAGTCTGATTAAATCGTTTGGAATATTTCCTATCGGCTCTGCATTTTGAGCTATCTTGTTCGCTCTGTATGCATTGTGTTCGGTAGGCTGCCCAAAGTTCGTGTCGTCCAGAATTCCAAAACTCAATTTGAATGTATCTTCGATTTTTGCGAAGCTGAATTTTGTTGCAAAGTTGAATTTGCAGATGTTGTGATTCCCAAAACTCGCATCGCATCTGAGCTTTTTTCCGAAAGATAATTTTAACGCGCCGTTGTAAATTCCCGAATGATCAGAAAGTAAATCACCCCAGCTCGAATCATCCAGCACAAAACGTCGGACATCATAATCGTTATTATACATTCGAGTCAGCCGAGATCTTATCGGAGCTGCCAACTTAGCTGTCTCGACAATTTTATCGATCAAAGTGCCGTCAGGAATTTCATCAAATCCAACTTGAAACTCCGAAAAGTGCCTTCCGACTTCCTCTTCCTCGATCTTGATGTTTGTTAAGCCATACCAAGACAAAGCCTGCCGAAGAGAATACGGAGTTCCCGCCATTCTGTGAAATTTGAGGCCTTCGATGATTCTTTGTTTGAAGTCGTCAACGTTAATCTGCGCTAACGAATATTCCCAACTCAGAGTTAAATTGAGGTTGCCCGTAGCCTTAAATTTGAAGTTTTTCAACAGGTCCGCATCGACATTGTACTTAATCGCTTGCTCAAGTGATTTTTCTAATTCTGTAGCGTTACTTGGTAGCAGGGAACTCATACACTCAACTCCAGTTCAAGCAATCTTGCACATTCTGTTTCCATCACTTCCACATCAGAAACAGGGGAAAGCAACTGCACATCTTTAACTCCGTCAAGAAACAAATTTGAGATAATCCACGACCGCGAAATTGAAACTCCCATGCTCGCGATTTTCGCAAAAGCTTTTCTGAATGACGTTTTAATCGTACTCAAAAATTCCGGAGGAGTGGACGACATCAAAGTGATTTTTGCTCTTACATCAACGTCTATCAAGTTGCACGGAATGACCTGAACCGTGTCCGTCAGCATTCTGATATCGTCCCTCTGCATATAATTATTGACGGATTCAAGCAGATCATCAGAAACTACGCCGTTGTTTTCTTTTGAGAGAATCGAAATACGAACCAAGCCCGGCTCAGGTGAATCCGCATTGGCTTCTTTAACTCTCGTATCGGCATTTAGCGCGTGAAATATGTAAGCCGCCTTACTACCAGCCGTTGACCAACCTTCGATTTTCGCTTTCGTTCTTTTTCTCAACTCATCGTCGGTTTCGTTTTCCTTTCTTTCGATTCCATAAAACGCCGCGAGGTTATCCAGATCGCTGTCCGTTGCGAAAGCCAGCAAATTAGATTTAGCAACTTGGTTGATTCTCTGGCGGAGCAATAGTTCTCGATAGGCAGCGACTTCAAATAGTTTGATAATCGGATCGCTTTCAAGGTAGGCCGTAAACTCGCTGTTGATCTCAACAAATCGGTCTTTCATCTGGTTTATAATCTCAGAAAAGCTAAGCTCTTCTATAATTTGAGGAGTTTCCAGGTCAGATAAATTCATACAATCAAATTCTCCAAAACGATTTTTTCTTGAGTAATAAGGTATTTTCCGCTCAACGACAGTGTAATATGACCTTCTTTTATCGAATCAATTGTGATCTTTTCCAGTTTAAATCTTGGCTCCCACTGGTCGATTGCTTCTGCAACAGCAGCGTATATTTTGGGAATCAATTCCCGATTTACAGGTTGGTCGACCAACTCAAACAGATGCGAACCATAATCTCGGCACATCACTCTTGAGCCTATCGGAGTGGTTAATATATTAACCAAAGATTGCTTTAAATGCTCTAAATCGCTCAAATATTGTCCGTTTTCACTGCTTACTCCCAACATTGGAGAGCCTCCAATCGCAATAATTTCGCTCCGCTAGGATTCATTCTATACTCCCGTACAAAGACAAACTGGCGGAGTCGTAGATATATTTCCGGAATTAAGAGAGATATTCGATTCTGAAATATCTATACTCGATGCTCCGTTGCTCAAATTGATTGAATTTTTACCCAAACTAATCGTTGAGTTCCCGACTTTTAGCGTAATTCCGTGATCGTCTAATGAAATTACGCACTTATCGCAGATAAACTTCAAACCCTTGGAAAATGAGGATTCGTATCTTTCTGAACTGGTTAATTTCACGTTTTTGTCGGTCGTGAGGCTTAAATTATTCACGTTTTCCGGAACTTCATAGGTGTTGTAATGAATCGACCTCAACACAAAAGCCTGTGCCATCTCTCCGTAAGGCGCAAACACCGCAACTTGCTCTCCTTCAGAAATCGGAAGCCATAATGAAGTATTGCCTGCGTTTGAAACTATCGGCAGCCAGCCTGTTTTCACCCGACCGATCTCTACTCGAACCTGATCTCCGTTAATTTCCGCAATCTTGCCCAGCCTTATTATGTTGGCCAGCTTCCTTACGACCTCCGAAAATGCAAAACTGTTATCCATTGACGACCTCATTGTTGATGTGAAGCAAATGCGGTGTCGCCCCTGATTCCAACCAGACGGACTGCCCCAAATGAAATTGATGAGACCACTCAACCATCCAGCAAACGAAGGCATCGAACTCAGGTTTGAACGAATCTCTTGAAATTCCGGTAACCTCTCCCGGAGAAACTGCGCAATTGAATGTGTTCAAATGAATCAGATTCGCAATATTACAAGACAAGGTTTGGCAGGAAGTTTCGGCGTTTTCGATCGTCGAGTCTACAATGATTCTTGCTTCCAAATTTATGTTCAAAGCCAGTTCACCTGTGGCAGGATCATTGCCCGGAAAAAAAACCGCAACCTCAAGACATACTGACGGAGCAGCAAAGTCACAGCGAGATGTCGGATATATGTAACTGCTCTCTATATCAGGTAATTCCAGAATTTCTGCTTTAATGTTGCTCAACAATTGTTGGATCATTTTCTTCTGTCCATCTTTCTGATTTCGTACAGAAATCGTCTTTCAAAAACTTTCGCGGCTTCCGTTCCGATTAAATATTCGATGCTTTTTACTGCATCATCAAAGATTGGAATGTTTACTGATTTCACGGGAATTCGCTTCGTGGTCTTTCTTCGATAAACTCCGGGGTTTCCTCCTTTTTTGAGAGTCGCAATAAAAGCATGCGGATACATTTTCCCTCCGGCAGAAACTCCAATTGGAGTCTGTTTCACTCCCGATAAATCCTTCACAAACACGCCTTTGAAGTTGCACACTAATTGTACCTGAGGATTTTTTCTATTTGCTCTTTGAATCGAAATGCGGTCTCGAATCAATTTTAATTTTACGCGCTGCTTAGTCGAAATATCTTTTGCAAGGTGACCTTTCAGCCATTCCGCTGTTCGATTTAGCGCAAATATAGCGGCAATTAAAGATTGCTCCGGTAAAACATCAATCGCCTTTATTATATTGTCGGTCTGCTTTTGAACTGATGGTTTCATTTCTACTCGCCAACTAACACCGCATTGAATTTCCACATTTGAGTGATTCCATCCAGCAACGGCTCTTCGAAAATCTTGTATCTTCGATCATTTACCAAAATAAAATCGCCGATTCTCGGAGTTGCGTCTGTCGACTTCATCGAAACTTCTGCCACTTGCTCAACAATTTGAGAATCGCCTAAATCGTAGGGATTTTCCGGCAGCCTGATTACAGCAATTAGCTTTTTCGTTGCACCGTTTCGAGACCTTATTGTCACTTCCTGTCCCAGGTGGTCGAACATATCGTTAATTGCTGTAATTACAGTATCTCTGAACATTATGCCGCCGTTAGTTTTACCAATACTCCCGGTCTCAAGCACAGTGGCAGAGGATTAGATTGAGTGTGCAGCTCCGTCCCTCGATCAAACTTCCTCGGACACTGTTTTGCGTAAAGCGGCAACCCCAAAGTGTTCACTGTCTCGTTGAAATCCGCAGGGGCAAAGTAGGTAACAAAACTCTCTGCTGTACCTGTAGGGAAGCAGTGACCTTCACCGGACGCAATAAACCTTCGAGTATTTCCGTCAGGATCAGTTGCTTGACCTCGATATTCTTCGAAAGTTATTCCTCCGAAAGTAAAGCCTGACCTCATATCGTTTCTGAGTGCTGCACCTTCTTCCCATCTTTCGTAGGCTTCTTTGACTTTCGAATGAGAAGTCAACGCATCGAAAAACTCAGGAGACACCAAGCAATGAACTCCTGTCATAAATTCACCCCGAAGATTGTCTTCAATGTGCCTCAGCACTTCCAAACACTTCTTTTTTACGTCGGTGCTGGCGGTTCCGAGAGCAAAGTTCACGGTTTTCGGAGTAATCTCAAACTCATCGAACAAGTTATACAGAGTGCTGCCGTCGGCATCTAAAATGTTGCCTTTCAAAGCTCCCATACGCAGATGTTCGAGGGTTATCGCGTGTTTATTCCTCATGGATTGCAGGTGATCCGTAACCACGTTGGCCATTGCTTCGAGTTCGTTTTCCGTGCCAAAAGCTCTGATTCCCTGGATTTCCTCCGGCAGAATAACATCATCGTGAGGAATATGCGGAATCGTGAAAGACCTCATTTTTCTTTTCGTACGTCCCTCAAAAGTTGATGTACCGCCCGGCATTTGAGTCGGAAGTAAATTCAACACTCCGTTCTGCTCTTCAACTGCGATATTTCTCGTGCGAACTGATTTTTGAGGAAACAAGTTCATCGCTTCCAGCTTGCCGTAAGTGTTAGGCAGCAAATTTATGGAAGCCGTTAATGACGTCATATTAAATGCGTCTGTATCGAATGGGTTTATCATTATACTCTCTCCAATTTATCATTACTGCCTGTGCTGCAAGCACCTGGACACAATACCTCTTGCTTCGAGGCCTTTCTTGATTGATTTTTTCTGATCCGCCGTTGCTCCTTCGGGGAATATCAACTGAGACTCGATAACAATGGCGTCTCTTGCAACAATTAATCCTTGCTGAGCTGCCGTGCTTGCATCAACATCCTGCAACAACACTCCAATTGGAGTTTCCGTACCGTCAGTCGTCGCTTGTTCATCAGTCGGATCAACCAAACTCACTTGTTTGTACGTGCCATCGGCTGTTTTTTCCCCGACAATTGCTCCCATCTTAAGATTCTGCCCTTGAGCAATCGTTACTACCTCTCGGCAATAATTCTTTTCTGCCTCATATTTAAGCAAACTAAACAATCTGTCTTTTTCTTCTGTCATTTTTAATTCCTTCCTCTTATTTATCCCCTAGCGGAGCGAATCACCGGGTGCAACGACTCGTTGCTTGCACGTTGCTTTGCGGCTGCTATCACCGGATTTTCTTTTTTCATTTCTTGCTGATAAACATGGCTCGATATTTCTTCTTTCGCGTCCATCGAGTTCAATAACGCCTCTTTTACCTGGTCAATCGTGAACTTTTGCTCGATGAACTCAGCCAATCTTCTTTCGGCATGAGCCAACTTACAAAGTTGAGCTATTTCCAGAATCTCAGCTCTGTATTTTTCGATTTCATCTTCCATCTTTTTCTCCTTTTTCATAATTTCTTCCCATGGATTGCACGTTATCTCATCTGCCAGCCCAACTTCGATTGCATTCTCTCCGTAATATGTCGCTGCCTGAGTTCCTCGGATTTTTTCGATATCCAAATTTCGATTGCGAGCCACTGTCGATAAGAACATTTCATAAAGTCTGTTCACTTCCCTTTGCAATTTGTCTTTCGCGTTCTTTGACAGAGGTTCGTGAGGTGTAAGATCGTTTTTCTCCTCACCCGCAAAAATGGTCGTGTACTTTACGCCCAGCTTCTTATCTGCCTCTGAAATATCAGTGTGAGTCGCAATGACTCCGATACTTCCCACGCCACTTGTACGATTAATGAAAATCTTTGAACTCGCGGAAGCTATGGCATATGCTGCAGAAAATGCTGAATCGTTGGCATAAGCGTAAATCGGTTTTTTGTCTCTTGCTTTGTAGATATGGTCGACCAGATCAAACAGCCCTCCGACTTCACCGCCCGGACTGTCAATATCCAGCAAAATCGACTCAACTTTATCGTCATATAAAGCCTTGGAAACTAATAGGTGAATATCGTCATAATTCGTGGTGTAAAAAAATCTCTCGCTCCGTTTGGTCAGTAAGCCATAAATTGGAATCACCGCAACGCCGTTGTCGATTGAATACTCAGGGATTTCAAATGTTCCTTTCGGTACCCAATCAAAATTTAAAGTAGGTTCAAGATATTCCGAAGCCACCAGCAAAGGTCTATTCGTCACTCGTATCATCGTTTACCCCCTCCAGTACGGAATCAAATTTCAGTCCCATCTTTTGCGCTCTTGCGTTATCGTTCTTAATTTCTTCGTCGATTTCTTCTACGTCGTAACCAAGCTCCGAAACCACTTCCGCCCGAGATTTGAACCCACAACGAACTGCCTCCATTTGAGCTTTTTGTTCTTTCAGAGGATCAACCCATGCGAACCCTTGCGGAATCCATTTAACTGCTGCGAAATTCTTATCGTTTGGTATTTTTATGGAGTTTGAAAGGACAGCAAGTTCAATCCACTTGTTCCAAATTGGCCGGCAAAATTGATATACAATTAAGTTGTGTTGCAATGCAGCACATCTTCTGCGGAATTCCAGCAATCCGGCTCGAATCGAAGAGTAATTTACTCCTGAAAGATCGCCCGTCAGTTGCTCGTAGGTGATTCCCAAGCCAACAGAAATTGCTCGAAGTTGCTGCTTGATGAAGATTTCGTAAGTGCCGCCGACATCCGCCGGAGTCGAAAATTTGATATCCTCTCCCGGATCGAGAAACTGCATTGTACCCGGTTCCAAGCCGTATAAATCTGAACCTTCTTCTTGTTTGAAAATCTCTGAATCAGGATCAAGTCTGGTCACAAATCCTGCAAACATTGCCGCCGTTTTCTTTCGCACCAGCTCAGCGTCTTCGTATTGATCGAGTTCGTGAAGTTTCAATAAAACATTACTCAACCATGGTTCACCACGAATCTGTCCCGGACGTAGCGGCTTATATATGTGAAATATTTCGTTTGCCGGAACACGAATTGACTCGAAATTCTTCCACTTGCAGGAGTCTCCCGGATGCTCTTTGTATAAGTAGTAGGCAACTTTCTTACCTGATTTATCGAACTCGATTCCCGACTTTATAATGTGTCCGTTCGGAAGAGGATAATCCTTGCTTGCGTCCAGATGTTCAGCTTCCAAAACCTGTAATTTGAGTGGCACGGTACTGTTCTTTCGATCGGTTTTTATCCTTACGAAACACTCCCCGCATTCGATAACGCTTCGGAGCACGAGAGCCTGCAAGCCATAGAAATCACAAATTCCCGCAACATCCGCTTCGTCCGTCCACTGAAGCCATAATTCCTGAATCCTTTTTCGAAAATCCGCCTCTCTTGCTTTAGATTGAGGCTTAATTCCCGTGCCGATACAATTTGATACTATCGCTTCGACAGCATTCGCAGCATATGGATTCTTCCTGATGATATCGTGCGATCTGATTCTCAATGTGCCTAAATTTGAGTCCAGAATAGAGTTGATCGACGATCCCGTAGGATACCAATTGTTCAATCGCTTGCTGTGACCCGCTCCGTCGTACGGCGTTTGAGCTTTCTTCTTGAACAGATTTGTAATCGAATTGAAAATTTTCATACTCTCTCCTCAAAGAAAGTCTTTTTGATTTGCTCGGCAATCGCCTTAATTACAGGTACACAAACGCTGTTTCCCAACTGCTTGTAAATTTGAGATTTTGAAACTTTATCGATCACGAAAGAATCAGGCAAACCCTGTAATCTGGCACATTCTCTTTCAGTTAATCGTCTCGGATTTCCGTCCGTTTTAATAAGAAGATTCTCTGGGAATCCCTCATATCTGGCCCTTAATGTTACAGTATATTTTTCTTGTCCTGTCCATATTTTGTAACAACCAAATCCTGTCTTATTTTTAATTTTGTTCGTACGTATATAATTCCACCTGCGATCACTGAGGCGATAACAGGCATCAACATCTTTTTCCAGAATATCCGATACGTGAGTTTCTATACCAATCGACTTCGGAAACTCAAAATCTTTATCGTGATCCAGATATCCGACAATATATATACGCCTTCTGTTTTGAGGTACTCCGAAATCTTTTCCGCTTAAAATCTCATAACTCACTTTGTATCCGAGCTGGCTTAGTCGTTTGATTATGGATTGGAATATTTCTCCGTTGTTTATTCCTTTGAGATTCGGGACGTTTTCAAGCAGAAATACTTTTGGTTTTTTCGCTTTCAAAATTCTTTCAAGTTCAAAGAATGCTTGACCTCGTTCGTCATTGAAACCTTTTCTCAAACCTGCGACAGAAAATGATTGGCATGGAAAGCCTGCCAGCAAAATGTCATGGTCGGGAATTTCCGTCTCAGAAATCTTTCTTATATCTCCGAAAATATTTTCGTTTCCGAAATTTGCGCTGTATGTAGTGACCGCATGCTTATCGATTTCGCTTGTAAATATGCAATCAACGTTTTCCTTTCCGAAAGCCTGCTCGATACCAAGTCGGATTCCTCCGATCCCGGCATACAAGTCTGCAATTTTTATCATTCCACTCCTTTGGATGTCGTAAAAATAATCTGCCTTTTGCTTGAAGTTTTGAGATTCGCTTTTATTTGGCTTCTTAATTTGAGCAATTGCTCCAAATCTGCTCCCGCATATTGCACATGGACATCGCCATAGGTAACCGAAGTCACTCTTTTCCCTGACTGCAATTCCAGAATCGCCTTCTCTACGATTTCTAGTTTTTCACTGTCACTTATCATAGAAAACTGCTCCTTATTTTCTTCATCTTTCTCTTAACTGTCGGCTTTTCTTCAGGATTGCTGAGAGCCATGATTTGCTGCCATTTTTGATCTGACCAACGATCGATTCCCAAGGCTATTGCGGCCGCTCTTGCGTAAATTCGGCAATCAAGTGCTTCGTTTCGATCTCGAATCTTCTTCCATTCTCTTTTCGGATATCCCTTAACGATCTTGGTTACCAACTGTTCTGCTGTAATTTGCTTAAAATACTCTGTGTTATACTCCGGAAAATGGCAGTGGCAGGGTGACCTTGCAGGCGATGTTTGTCCTCCGGACAGGCAGTGAGCCACTGCGGGCAATGATTGATTTTTCTTATCTTCTTCCTTGCGGAGCAAATTTTCGCGCCAAGCCTCAGGCTTGAGCCAACCATAAAATTCACTTTTTAAGAGTGAAACCCCGACCTTCCACAATCTCACTCCATTGGAGATCTTCTTTCCCTGTTTATTTACATCGACTTTAGTTGGAGCATTCAACGAAACCAGCGAATTATCAACTCCTTTTACAGCCATAATGTTATGAATCGGTTGTTTTCTCACCCAATCGTAAACATGCTGTGTCGCAAACCCCGAGTCCACTGCCATCATATTGATTTTCCGATAAACTCCGTCTTCAGATTCAAACTCTTCGTTCAAAATTTCCGATAATTTGTTCCACGGTGCCTGAGTTGTAGGGTTTCCGTAAATCACTCGATAATCAACAGACCAGTTTTCGTGATCCTTTCCCCAAGCGACAATTTCCAACTCGATTCGATCATTTTGAACATCAACGCCCGCAGTGAGAACGTATCCGCCTTTCGGAACTCGACCGATTTTGTAGCTCTCTCTTCGATCAAACAGCAAACCCCAATCCGGCACGTCACCTTTCTCTTCCCAAGGCAGACCCAAGGTCGTATTCGTCCATGCCTTCAACAACTGATCGTCTTTTTTCGCTGATTCGTAATTACGATAACAAGTTTCCCAACTCATCCAGCCAATGGGTGAATACAACGAGCTTAGATGGAATCCGCAACAGCGTGGAGCTAGCTGTGTTTTGTTTTTTTGTTGTGGACTTTTTCCTTCCTCGCGGAGCGAATTACCGGATGCAACGACTCGTTGCCGAGTGGCTCGCCACTGACCCTTTCGGAGCATTTCGGTTTTGTATCTCTCATCAATATGTTCTTTACAAAATTCACAAACATAAGACACTTTAGAATCAGTTTGATCATAGTGAATATTCTCCCACTTCAGTGTTTGAAAGCCTCCGCAAAACGGACACGGCACGAAATAGTATCTTTGATCGGTCTCGTTGAATTCTTTTTCAATCCTTGATAATCCTTGAATCGTCGGAGTCGAAACGATAAATATCTTGCGCCTCGTAAAAGTTGCCGTCCTTTGAATAGCCAGTGTAAGAGGATCTCCCTCCGAATCGGCATCAGGCGGATAAGCGTCGACTTCGTCCAAGAATAGGTATTTCACCGGCATTGACCGAAGACCAACAGCTGAATTCGCACCCGTGATTACAACCTGACCTCCCGGAAATTCCTTACTCTGAACAGTGTTCCCGGAGTCTCTGGTTCGTGGATCTTTCACCTTATCCCTCAGACACGGAGTATCTTCAATCAAAGGAGCTAATCGGCCTTTACTCCATCTTTTTCCCATTTCCACGGTTGGTTGAACAACTAACATCGGTCCTGGAGCCTGGTCGATCATATACCCGATCCAATTGTTTCCTGCTTCGGTTCCTCCGATCTGTGCGCCCTTCATAAAAACCACTTTTTCGTACGGTGATGAAGGCGAAAGTGCGTCCATGATTTCTTTCAGATAAGGAGTCCTGGAAGTTCTAAATTTCCCAGGCTCTGAGGATGCCGTTCTTGATAACACTCGGTTAGCGTCTGCCCAGTCCGACACGCTGATCACCGAATCCGGCTTGATTCCTCTTTCAAAAGATTTCAGATAATCATCGCAAGTCATCTCTCGATAATTCCTCCAAAACCGTACGAAACTCTTTCATTAAAATCTCATGAATTTCTGCTGCGTCATCTATGCTTGCAAGAAGTGAGGAAATCCTGTCCGCAATTGAGAAAATTCCGTCTCTCACAATCCTCGCTTTTGAAAATAACGCCTTTTTTACTTCATCAATAGGAACTAATTCGCCCGTTTCTGCCTTTACTCTCGCCTCGAGCAGTTTTCCTTTTTCAATTTCGTTTTTGAGCTTGGTTTTCATCAAAAGCTGATGCATATCGTCTCGTACAAAATAAGTTCCCTGGCTCTTTCTTTGCTTCGGCAGATGAATGTTTCGATAGCTTTCAAGCTCGGCATTGGCGGTGTATTCATCAATCATTCCGTCGATCAGCGTTATCTTTCCCTGTCGTATCAACTTGGCGGCGTATTGCTTCGAAAATCCCTGACGTCTTGCCCATTCTGATTGCGAAATTAGTGCCATTAGTCACCCGCCATTTCGTTGAATGTTTTGTTGGTTGATTCCAAAATCGCTTCTTGCCCTGTATATTTTAGGTAGCGTCTGATGATTAAGTCGCAATATTTTGGATCAATTTCCATCATACAGCATCTGCGGCCTGTTTCTTCAGACGCGATTAAGGTCGTGCCTTTCCCTCCGAAAGGATCGAGGATTATTTCATTTGTGTGAGAGCAATCCAAAATGGCATCGGCCGCCAACTGTACCGGAACTTCCTCTGCTCGGTAACTCCAAACATTCGTCCGATATCTTCCCGTCTCTCCCAAGCCAAAATTGTTGGTATGTTTTGCTTCGCCTTTTTTGAAAACGAAAAACAACTCCAATTGGTTTTTGTAAAGTTCGGCTTGCTGTGCAATTCCCTTATTCCAAACGCAAAGCTGTTTGTATTCGTCGAAGACTGATTTGCCCGCGGACAGAATTTCGTACATGCGTTGCCAATTTGTTCCGAGGAAAAACAAACCTCCGTCTTTAGTTTTATTTTTGAGATTTCTGAAAGTTTGAGGAAGTTGCTCTGTTACTGTTTCTTCCTTGAGATGAGTAAAGACCATATCGGCAACTTGATCGGACATGAGACGATTCATTGATGCTTCGTCTTTTGCGTCACCGCACATTAAGCGATGATTTCCCAAAATCCAAATATCTCCGGGCTTTGTAATTACCTCTTTTTCTTCGATATCTTCCTCGAATTCA
>Ga0310786_10003439_pt1 | contig 23021 bp, 6 predicted proteins | sample AusTroGonzalo_MG_FD_203881 | JGI IMG/M metagenome (GOLD analysis project Ga0310786, IMG submission 203881) | Bovine rumen microbial communities from tropical cattle in Woodstock, Queensland, Australia - Gonzalo_03 (v2) (version 2) | ecosystem: Host-associated > Mammals > Digestive system >...
TATGCTCAAACGACTTCAACGAAAGACCCTCATCCCCACGCAGATTGCCGGCTACGCCGCCACACTCCTCGTGGGCGTCACCATCGTCATGCTCTCCGTGCAGCTCTATGCCGACATCCGTCCCGTACTCACGCAGCAGACCGACGTCTTCCGCAACCATGCCGTCACCCTCAACAAGACCGTCAGCACCCTCAACAGTCTCAACAAGGAGGGCATCTATTTCACCGACGACGAACTCGCGGCCATCCAGTCCCAGCCTTTTGTGAAGAACGTGGCGCGTTTCAGTAGTTCCTCCTTCCAGGCCTATGCCGCCATCGCCCTCGGCGAACAAGCCATCCGCACCGATCTTTTCTTCGAAAGCATCCCCGACCAGTATATCGACGTGCGAAGCGACCAGTGGCACTGGGACAGCACCGCCGACTTCATCCCCATCATCATACCCGAGGACTACCTCAACCTCTACAATTTCGGCTTCGCCGAGAGCCAGGCGCTACCCGTCATCTCGCAGGGTGCCATCGAACAGGTGGTCTTCACGCTCCGCCTCACGGGGCACGGCCGCCAGCAGTCCTTCCAGGGCCGTATCGTGGGCTTCTCGGGAAAAATCAACACCATCCTCGTCCCCGAGGCCTTCCTTCTCTGGGCCAACCGTGAATTTGGCAATGCCGATGGCGGCAACACTTCGCGTCTCCTAGTGGAGTTCAGTGATGCCTCCGACGAGCGCATCCCATCGTTCATCGAGACGAACGGCTACAATATCAAGCAGGACGAATTGGAGAACAGCAAGATGGTCTTTTTCTTCCACATGGCACTCCTCTTCGTCATCACCGTGGCACTCATCATCATCGTGCTCTCGGTGGCTTTCATCATCATGAGCCTCAACGTCATCGTGCAGAAGAACCGCGACCTCTTCGTGAACCTCTATGGGATTGGCTATTCACCGCGTCAGATTGCGCGCTACTACCAGCGCATCGTGGGACTCATTACCGTCGCCGACATCGCCGTCGCCGTCGGTCTCTCCCTCTTCTTACGTCATCTCTATGTGAATCGTCTGGCCTCCCTCTTCAGCATCGAGGGCAGCATCGTCCCCCTCGTGGCCACCGCCGTGCTCCTCACGACCCTCCTCGTCGTCGCCTACAGCCTCATTATCCTCCGCACCATCCGCAAAACCGTAGAGCCCTCAGCGCCCCGACGGCTCCCGTAGGGAGCACCTCTGCAATATGGGATGCCCTATGGGCAGAAATCTTAGAAAATCAAATAGAAAATCAAAGAAAATAGAGATTTTTAAAGATTTTGGTGGAATTTTGGCAGATTTCTCGCCGCAGGCGATTCCCTTGCTGCTGTGCAGCATAATCCGCTCAATTCGCCGACAAATAACTAGTTGTGGGTCCGAAATCGTAGCCGTCGACCACCACACGGTTCTTCGTGGTGCGTCCCAAAAAACAGCAGTTCAGTCGCGCGTCGTCCATCTTCAGCAGGAAAGCGTCGTCCTGCTTCTCCTCCAGTGCCACCACATAACGCCCTTTCTCTTCACCGAAGAGGAACGCGTCGAGCCGTACCTCGCGCGGCACCAGGATGTCAAAACCTATTGCTTGATTGCGCGATTGCTTGATTGTTTGAGTAGGGGTTAGAAAGCGTAGCAGCGAGCAGAAGAGTCCCCCCTGCCCCACCGGTGCCGAAGCCAGCAGCATCTCACCGTCCTTCAGGGCATCAAGAATCATTTCTATGTATTGGCAGTCCTCCTCATGGCCGCCGGCGGCCATAGGTTCGTCGACGAGGTGGAGGCAGCGCCGCGCATACTCCGAGTCAGCGAACTCACCGCTGACGTTGCCCACCATATAGAGCAGCAACCCCGTAGACCTAGTCCAACTAGTTAAACTAGTCAAACTAGAAAAACTATCCTTCCCTGTAATCTCCCTCGCAATCTCCAGGCACTCCTTCACTCGCGGTTCGCGGATAGCCTTGTGGTCGGCGGAGCCGGAGTAGAGGTATTCGTTGCGTTCCACCACATGATGCTGGCCGCGCAGCCAGCCGTAGAGGCTCTGCTGCTTGCCGTTGCTCTCCCACATGGCCAAGAGTGTCGACAGCTCGTCGATGGTGGGATGCCGCCCAATGATATCGAGCACCTCGTCGAACGCCTGCCGCGAGATACCCATCGCCTCCGCTGTCTCGAAATCAACCATCCTTATAAAGGGTTATAGGTTATAGGTTATGGGTTATAGACACTTGATAGGTTAGTGGTTTTTCGCCGGATTGTTTTTATTCTAAGGTACTCAAACTCTGCGGAGCAGACAGATTGGTTATCGCCGTCTTTTTTATGCGTCAGCCTCTCTATAACCCATAACCTATAACCCATAACCATTCACCTCCTCAAAAATCGCCTTGCAGCCCGCGTAGATATCCTCCCACGCCACGTTGAACTTGCGGGTGTACCAAGGGTCGACGACATCGCGGCCGTGGTGCTTGGTGTCACTCGCGGGGGTGTGGTCGAGGAGCAACGAGAGTTTCTTCTCCTTGTCGCTCCCGAAACATCGGCGCATGGCTTCCAAATTGGCCGCATCCATGCCTATAATCATGTCGTAATAGGCATAGTCGTCACGGACAATGCGACGTGCCGTCTTGCCGGGGCATCCGATGCCGTGTTTGGCCAGTTCCTGACGTGCCAATGGGTAGACGGGATTACCCAGTTCTTCGTCGCTGGTAGCGGCGGAGGCAATCTCGAACTCCTCTTCGAGCCCCGCCGTGCGTACCATCTTTTTCAGTATAAACTCGGCCATCGGGCTCCTGCAGATATTTCCATGACAGACAAAAAGAATTTTTTTCATGCTGCAAAAATACGAAAAAAAATTGAATTGTCAAAATTTTTTTGACACAAAAAGAGGGAGCTCGCACGAGTTCCCTCTTTTCAAGGAGTGAAAAGAATTGAAAAGAATTGAAAGGGAGTGAAAAGACAAATGTTATTTGTAGCTGCCACTGTCTGAGGCTGTATATAATGATGTAAAAAAGTCGAAGAAAACGTTGTCGACAAACCACTATCGTCCTCTCACTCCCTCTCACTCCCTCTCACTCCCTACAAAAAAAAGAGCACCCCGCAGGGTGCTCTTTTTTTGGAAGTAGTGTTACACTACCGAACCACGACGACGCGCTTGGCGGGTGCGTTGCCGACCTTCACGAGGTAGACACCGGTAGCCGTCATGCGGAACTCGATGGCTTCGGGAGCGTTCAGTTGACGATCCATCATACGACCGTTCACATCGTAGACGTAGACATCATAGCCTTCGGCGCCGCGCACGAAGATGCGGGAATCGCTGCTGTAGATGGTGACATTGTCCATGTCAACATCCTCGATTCCGACCTTCTCCTGGAAGACGGCGGTGAGGGTGATATCCTCGGTCACCTGGAAGACGTAGACGGCGGCGGTGGAGACGATCTCAGAACCGTTCATCCAAGCCACGAACTCGTAGCCTTCGTTAGCGGTGGCCACGGCAGTGAAGTAGCCGTTCTCAACGATGGTGCCGCTCTCGCTGACAGTACCCATTGTCTCGTTGGCGGAGACCAGCGTGACGTTGTAGAGCGGGTTGACAGTGAGCTCAAGGGTCACGATGCTGTCGCAACCGTTGGCGGCTTCGGTCGTATAGGTGTAGACACCACTCTCGGTGTACTCTTCACCGTTCCAGTTGTAGCTGCCATCGGCAGTGACAACGAGGTTGGTGTAGACCGGCTGGTTGACGGTGAGGACGAGCGTAGTGACGCTGTCGCATCCCGTAGCAGCAGAGGTGGTGGTGTAGGTGTAGGTACCGCTGGTGGTGTAGGTCACACCATTCCACTCGTAGGTCGAGCAAGCGCTCTCGGCGATGGTCACCTCGACAGGAGCGGTGATGGTGAGGTTCAGAGTCACGGTGCTGTCGCAACCGGCAGTCGTGGTGGTCTGATAGGTGTAGTTACCACTGTTGGTGTAGACGTTGCCGTTCCAGCTGTAGCTGTTGCAGGCGGTCTCGTTGACCGTGGTGCTCGCGCTGTTGTAGATGGTCAGGTTCAGCGTTGCGGTGGCAGCGCAGCCGTTGGCATCAGTAATAGCGTGAGTGTAGGTGCCGCTGGTGGTGTAAGCCACATCGTACCAAGTGTAGCTGTCGCAGTTGCTGGCAGTGACAGTGGTGTTGATGGGCTGGTTCACCGTCAGGACCAAGGTCACGAGGCTGTCGCAGCCGGAGGTAGCGGTGTAGGAGTGGTTGTAGGTGCCGCTGGTGGTGTAGGTCTGTCCATTCCAGGTGTAGCTGCCGCAGGCGGTCTCGTTGACCGTGGTGGCGACAGACTGCAGACGGGTGAAGATCAAGGTGGCCACACTGTCGCAGCCGGCAGCGTTGGTGGTGTTATAAGTGTAGATACCGCTGGCGGTGCAGGTCATGCCGTTCCAGACATAGTCGTTGCAGGAGGCGTAGGTCACAGTGCCGGTGGTGGGCTGGTTGATGGTCAGCGCCAAGGTCACAGTGCTGTCGCATCCGTGGACGGTCTGGAAGGTCTGCGTGTAGTTACCGCTACCGTAGTAGGTCTGGTTGTTCCAGGTGTAGCTGACGCAGTTCTCGGCGGTGATGTTGCCGTTCACGCTGTTGTAGATGGTCAGGTTCAGCGTTGCGGTGGCAGCGCAGCCGTTGGCATCCGTGATGTCGTGAGTGTAGGTACCGCTCGTGGTGTAAGCCTGATCGTACCAAGTGTAGCTGTCGCAGTTGCTGGCAGTGACAGTGGTATTGATGGGCTCGTTGATGACGAGGTTCAGGGTCACCACGCTGTCGCAACCATTGGCGGCGGTATAGGTCTGCTGGTAGCTGCCGCTGGTGGTGTAGATAGCATCACCCCAAGTGTAGCTGTTGCAGGCCGTAGCGCTGATGGTGTTGGTGACAGGCTGGTTGATGGTCAGAGTCAGCGTCACGATGCTGTCGCAGCCGTTGGCGGCCGGGTAGGTCTGCTGGTAGCTGCCGCTGGTGGTGTAGATGGCATCGCCCCAGGTGTAGCTCTCGCAGGCGGTAGCGCTGATGGTGTTGGTGACAGGCTGGTTGAGGGTGAGGTTCAAGGTCACCACACTGTCGCAGCCGTTGGCAGCGGTGAAGGTCTGCTGATAGACGCCGGAGGCATTGTAGCTGACATCGTTCCAGGTGTAGCTGCCGCAGTCGGTAGCGCTGATGGTGTTAGCCACAGGCTGGTTGATGGTCAGGTGCAGGGTCACCACGCTGTCGCAGTTCTCACCATTACTTAACGTATAGGTGTAGTCACCGCTCTCGACATAGGCCTGACCGTGCCACACGAAGTAGTTGCAAGCCACAGCGGTGGTGTCACCGGTGGTGCTGTTGCTGATGGTCAGGTGGAGGGTAGCCACGCTGTCGCAGCCATTCACATCAGTAGTATCGAAGGTATAGGTACCGCTGGTGGTGTACACAGTGCCGTTCCACTCGTAGCTGTCGCAACGCGTAACGTTGGTTTCGCTGCTGCTGTTGACATTCACTGTCAGGGCGAGGGTGACGATGCTGTCGCAGCCGGTGAGCGTAGAGGTCTTGTAGGTGTAGTTACCACTGGTGGTGTAGGTCTGGCCATACCAATCGAAGCTGTTGCAAGCCACAGCGGCGGTGTCGCCCTTAAGGACGGTGCCGACGGTCAGCGTCAGGGTAACGACGCTGTCGCAACCGTTGATGGTCTGCAGTTTCTCAACGAAGGTGTACTTCATAGACTCCTTCAGGCTGTCGGCCGGGATGTCGAAGTTGTAACCCTGGTAACCATTACCGAGGCAGACCTGAGCGGTGAGCTCGGTGCTCTTGGTCTCGTTGACAGTGAGGGTGAAGTGGTAGATGCTGTCGCACTGGGCGCTGAAGGGTGCATGGACGGTGTCGTCCTCGACAGCGGCGGTGTAGCTCTTACCACGCCATACATAAGGCATAGCGTAGTTGTCGCAAATCACAGCGCTCTCGTAGACCACGGGCTGCTCGTAGACAGTCAGGGTCAGGTTGACCACGCTGTCGCAACCGGTAGCGGTGTGCACGCTGGCAGTGGTCTGCATGCTCTCAGTCAGGGTGTCGATCACCTGGCCATTCACAGTCCACACGTAAGGACCGCAGCTCTCTTCCTCTTGGTAGACGAAGGTACGGCTGTTGCCAAGGACGAGGTGCAAGGTGTCGATCACATCGCAACCGGCCTCATTGAGCTCACCCGGATGGTGGTAACCGAGATCGTACATCTCCACAGTGTCGGAGTTGTTGGTCTTGGTAATGCCGTTCCAAGTGTAGCTATGGCAGGTAGCCACAGTGTCGAAGTAGATTGTCGACTGGCGGAGCGTCAGCACGAGGGTATCCTGGCTGAGGTTCTTGCCGCTGGCAGTCTTGTTCATGAAGTAGAAGGTCCAAGCGTTGGTATCGGCAGGCATGCTGTCCATGGTGTAGGTATTACCATGCCATGTGTAGCGGTCGCACACATTGTCGATGGTCTTCTTACCTTCCTTCATGGTCAGGTAGAGGGTGTCGACGCTCTTGCAGCCGCTGATGGTGTAGTAGCTGAAGGTGTCGGTAGCAACACTGGTGGCAGTGCCCTCAGTGTACTCGCGACCATGCCAGGTGTAGGTGTCACCGAAGTAGGTGGTGTCGTACTCAGCCTTGTTGCTGTTGTGGTTCACAGTGATCGTCAAGGTCACAATGCTGTCGCAACCATACGGAGTGTGGAACTCGTGAGTGTAAGTACCAGTCTTGTTGATAATGCTATCGAAGCTTTCGAAAGCATAGGTCCAGTGGTACTCGTCGCAAGCCACCTCAGTGACCGGCACGTTGGCATAAACCTCGTGGTACTCGAGATGCAGTGTGTCGCGGCTCGGGCAACCGTTGGTAGCAGTGTAGGAGTAAGCAGTGTCGATGCTCTTGTTGAAGGTGAATTCATGACCGTCAACAGTAGTCCAGGTGTACTCACCGCAGTAGTTGGTCACCACGGTGGTATCGTTGCTGTTCTTCTTGATGGTCAGCACCAGCGAGAGGACGCTGTCGCAACCATACTGGTCCTCGGTAGTGTAGGTAGCGGTCGAAGTGCTCTCGGTGTACGTCTGGCCATTCACCCAAGTGTAGCTGTCGCAAGCCACACGACGGTCGGTCGAGTAGGTGAACGGATGCTGGTACACGGTGACGTACTCGATGTAGCCGTTGGCCAAGGTGTCGTAGATACGCCAAGGACCGTGGGCATGATCGTAGTCGCTGGTCGAGGTGTTGATGGTCTGGCCACGCCAGGTGTAACTCTGGTCGCTCACGCAGATGTGGACATCGCCGCTGTCAACGTAGTTGTTCTTCAGGGTCACGTTCAGCTGGATGACGCTGTCGCAGTACTGTCTTACCACAGGCTGCGAGAAGGTAACCTCCTTGATGAAGGTGCTGTCGCTGAAGCCAAGAGCATTGTAGGCGCGGGTGTTCTGAGCAGTGTAGTCGAAGATGCTGTCACCATAGACCAAGGTCTTGTTGCTCACAAAGAACACGGTGTCGTCGACACCGGTGTAGCGCTGAGTGAGCGTCAGGTTCAGCGTGAAGATACTGTCGTAGTCGTTCTCGTTATGCTTCACATAGGTGGGCATGTAGGTGACATAGGCACCCGTGGTGCGGTTCTTGTAGATAGCATTGTGGGCTTCACGCTCGGCAGTGCTAATCCACTCATAGGTGTTGCCGTCGCGCCAGGTGTACTCGCTGCACACGATGGTGTCGTCGGTAACATAGTAGTTCATACCCACGTGGATCTGAACCTTGATGATGCTGTCGCAGTTACCAACCACAGTCTTCACCGTGAGGGTGTCGCGGAAGTTGGTATCCTCGGTGTACATCACGCCGTTGTAGCGGAAGGAACCTTCACCGGCATAGATGATGCTGTCGTGCTCATGGCTCTTGTTGACGGTCAGCCACAGAGTATCCATGTGCGTGCAACCGTTGGCATCGACCGACTCCCAAGTGGGCTTACCGCTGGTGGTATACTCGGTACCGTGCCAGGTGTAATGGTCGCAAGCCACCACGGTGGTGTCATTGCCGAGGTTCTTGTTGACCACGAGATAGAGAGTGTCGACGCTCAGGCACTTGCCGGCATCGGCGCTCTTATAAGTATAGTAGTAGGTGCCGCTGGCGGTGTAGGTTTTTTCGTTCCAGGTCGTCTTGTCGCACACGGTGTCGTAGTAGGCGGTGCTGAGGTCGTGGAACATGTTGACCGTCATCGTCACGGTGCTGTCGCAACCGTTCACATCGGTGAAGTTGTGGACATAGATGCCACCATCGGTGATGAGGGTATCCCAGTTGTTGACATCGTTGGCGAAGGTCCAGCGGATGCTATCGCAGACAGTGGTGTCGACAGTCGAAGCCACTTCAGCACGACGGTAGACCTTCTTGGTGGTCACCTGCTCGGCGGGAGTGCCAAGGTCGGTGGTGTCAACGAAGGTGTAGGTCTTCGAAGCTTCAGGCATCGGGAACTTCTTGCCGTTCCACACGAGGGTATCGGTGGCGTAGCAGACGTTCTCCTCAACGGTGTTGTAGTTGTACACCAGGTTGATGGTGGCGTACACCATGCTGTCGCAATAGTAGTTGTGACCGGCGCTGAACCAGACGTTGACGGTGGTATCCTTCTTGGCGGCCTTCTGGTCGGCGAAGTAGAAGGTGTCGTTGCCCAGAATCAGGCTGTCCTGACTCAGCGGGAAGCGAACCACGGTGGTGTCACCGTAGACAACCTCGTTGAGGGTCAGGTTCAGGAAGTGCAGGGCGATGTCGACGGTATCAAACGGAGCGGTGGTCACATAGGTGTTGGCGGTGATATCCTTGTAGAGGGCATTGCCATGGGCAGCGCTCTCCTCGTCGGAAATCCACTGGTAGGTGTGGTTGTTCTGCGGCCAGGTGTAGAGACCACAGGCCACCACGTTGTCGTACACAATCTCGTACTGCTCCACCCAGATGTGGTAACGCACCACACTGTCGCAACCATTGACGTTCTGGAGGACGATGTCCACCGAGTCGTTGATGGTGGGAGCCTGATAGAGACGGCCGTTGAAGCGGTAGCTGCCGCCACGGTGGTTGATGGTGTCGTGGGTCAGCAGGCTGGTGTTGTAGATAGTCAGGTTGATGGTCACCACGCTGTCGCAGCCGTTGACGGTGCTGGTGAGGGTGCGCTTGATGATGCTGTCCTCGGTGAAGGTCTCACCGTTCCAGACGAACTCGTCGCACTTCACACTGTCGGTGGTGTAGGTAACGTCGTTCTTCAGCGTCAGTTTCAAGGTGTCGACATTCCAGCACTGGTTGTTGGAGGTGTTGACATACTTGAAGGTATCCACGGTGTTCTCCTGGTACTTGCGACCGTGCCATGTGAAGGTGGCGGTGTCGTGAGCACAGATAGACTCGTTGTTCACGTTGTGGACAGTGTTGGTGATGTTCAGGGTGAAGGTCACCGTGCTGTCACAGGTGGGATACTTGACGCTCTTGAGCGTACGGCTGATGGCGATACCATTGGAGTCGGAGGTGAAGAGCTCGTTGCCCCAAGTGTAGCGGTCGCAGGCAGTAATGGCAGTGGCCACTGTCTCGACAATCTTGGCGCGACGGTAGATGGAGTCGGTCATCACCATCTCGTTGTCGGTACCCTTGTTGAGGGTATCGTTCACCAGGGTCATCGTGCCGGCGGGCAGAGTCTTGTAGTTGACATCCTCGAAGCAGACATACGTCACACCGGGAGTGGTGTCGTAGTTGTACTTCAGGTGGATGGTCCAGTACTCGATGCTGTCGCAGTAGTAGGTGGAACCGTAGTGGACCTCTTTGGCAACGGTAGTATCCTTCTTATAGGCCTTGTAGGCGGCGAAGTTGAAGGTGCTGTCGCCAATGGTCAGGGTCTCCTGGCTCAGCGGGAACTGGGCGTACACCGAGTCGGCTATCGCAGCCTCGCTCATGCTCAGCCACAGGACATAGGTCTTGTCGATGGCCGAGTCAGCGGTGTAGGTGGTGTACATCGGGTTCTCCTGGATGTACTGGCCGGTGGTGATATCCTTGTAGTTGAAGAGCGGGTTGCCCTGCTGGCGCTCCTCGACGGGAATCCACTCGTAGGTGTGGTTGTTACGCCAGGTGAAGCGGCCGCAGGCATTGAAGTGTTCATTCACGATGTCGCCAACCTCAACAAAGAGGACGTGAGTAAGAATCGTGTCGCAAGCACCGGTGTTCTCAGCGGCATAGAGGGTGTCGACGAAGAGCTTCTGCATCTCGGCATCGGTCACCGTGTCGCTCTTGAACGGAGCGGTGAAGAGCACATTCTTGTAGTAGGCTGTCGGGGCGTTGATCACGATGCTGTCCTTGGCAAGCACCGGACCGGCGTTGATGGTCAGCACCAGGGTATCGGAAGTCCAGCAACCGTTGATATCCTGCACATCCATAACGACGCTGTCGGAAGCGGTATAGTAGTCAAGGGTATCGGAGTTACCAGCGTAGTTGTTGTTGCTGACAGTCCAGTAGTACTCGCCGCAAGCCTGTACGTTGAACTTCACAGGAGTGTTCTTGTTGATGGTCAGATGCAGCGTGGCGGTACTGTCACAACCGACGGCGTTCTTCAGAGCGGTGCCGGTGGCGGTGGTGTCGATAACAATGGTACCGGTGGTGTCAATATTCAAACCAGCCCAAATGTAGTTGTCGCAAGCCACCTGCGTGTGGACGCTGTCGGTGCTCTTGTTGATGACCAGGTTGAAGACCAGGATGCTGTCGCAGCCCGTCACCACAGAGGTCATCGTGTCGCGAATGATGGTGCTGGCGGTGTAGGTATAGTCTTTGTAGGTGAAGCTGTCGCACTTCACGGTGTCTTCCGTGGCGACAGTCGTCAGGTTAGCCTTCACGGTGTAGTTGATGACCGTGTCGAAGATGGTGTCGTTGACTCTCACCTTGTTGGCATACTGCTGATCGGCACCCACGGTGTTGATTACCACACCGTAGACGGTGTCGGGCAGCTGGCCCTCACAGAGGCTGATGGCATCCACGCGGGTCAGGTTGAGGATTACCACGCTGTCGCAACCGTTGGGCAGAGTGGCGTCGTACTGTACGCCGCTCACACTGGCCTTGTAGGTGGTGCCATGCCATGGGTAGTCGGCATTGGTCAGCACGTTCTGGTAGACGGTGCGCATGCCCTGAACGGTGTAGTGCAGGTAGAGGATGGTGTCGCAACCCCACTTGCTGGTACTCTTCACGACCTCGAAGGTGCTGTCGCTGCGGTAGGTCTTACCGTCGGGACCCTTATAGCTGTTGCAGACGGTGTAGTACTCGTGCTGCTGGACGGTGTCGTAAATCTTCAGCTGGAGGGTGACGATGCTGTCGCAGCCGTAGCGTACACTGGAGATGGTGTCGATATACTCGCCGGTCTCCGTGTAGGTCTTGCCGTTCTGGGCCCAGACATACTCCTTGCAGGCGGTATCCTTCACGGTCTCGCGGACGGTGGGAAGCACAGTGTAGCGATAGGTCACGTTGCTGTCGCAACCCATCACGGTGGTCCAGTCTTCGGTGTACTTGGTGTTACCATACGAGGGCACCTCGTTGAGGGCACCGTCGATGGTCAGCGTCACCTTCTGGCTGGCATCGTTCGGGTTGGAGTGGACATATTCATATTTATTAGTAGTAGCGTTGAGCACGAACTCGCTCTCGCAGAGGGTCAGCGTGTCGGTGGCATCGTTGGTGGCGTGGTACACCATCAGGTCGACCTTGTAGATGGAGTCGCAGCCATTGGCGGCAGCGCCATCAACGGTGTTCAGCAAGAGGGTGTTCACCTCGTCGACAACGAGGGTGCCAAAGCTGGCATACTGAGCAGGTTCATTGGAGCAGATAGTGTCCTTGGTGGTCTTCACAGCATGGTTCTTGGCGGTGAAGCGGATACGCAGGATGAGATCCGAAGTGCCGTTGTCATAGCCAAGGTCTCTGGTGTTGAAGGCCACGTTACCACTCTCGGTGAGGGTAGCCACAGGATAGTAACCCATGGTCTTGTAAGGCTCGGCAAGCATGAGGCTGTCGTTCACACCACGTACATACTCGTCCATGAAGGCCACGGTGTCCTTCATGTTCACGGTGTCTCTGTAGTATACCAACTGAAGCTCATAAGGCACGCAGGCGGTCTTTAAGATGGTGCGGTTCTCCGAGGTGTTGACGGTGAGGTGAGCGCGGTACCATTGGTCGTGTCCGGCAGCGGCATTGGGGATGCGCTCCTGGATATCCTGACTGTAGCGGTACTCCTTCTCCACTTCGTTGCCTTCGCAGTCAACGGTGGTGAGGTAGAAGACGTCGCGCTCGGTGACGTTGACCCAAGGCAGGGTGTCGGTCACGTAGTTCATCGTCAGGTGCAGCACGGCGGTGGTGTCGCAGCCGTTGGCGGCCTGGCCAGCCCAAGTCTTGCGGATGTCGCCGCCAAGAGCATAGGTCTCGCCGGTAGCCCACCAGGTGAAGCTACGGCTGTCGCACTCCATGTGGGCGGTGTCGCCCTCGGCGCTGTGACGCAGCGTCAGGTTGAGGGTCACCACACTGTCGCAGGCAAACTGGTTGCTCAGCGTGTACTGGGCACCCACGGTATCCTTCGTGTAGGTCTTACCGTCGATCCATTCCAGTTCGTCGCAGACGTTCTGCACGTCGGTGCCGGCATTCTGGTAGTTGACGGTGAGGTTCAGCGTCACGGTGCTGTCGCAACCCTTGACGGTCTTCAGGATGGTGCTGTAGGCATCGGTGGTGGTGTAGGTGCCAACGGTGTCGCCGGCAATCACCCAGGTGTAGCTGTCGCAGACGGTCTTGTCAGAGCTGCTGGCAGCAGGATGGTTGACGGTGAGCATCAACACGCTGTCCACGGGGCAGTCCACAGGAGTGCTCACATAGTGGAGGGTGGTGTCGAGGTTGGCCGTGTAGGCGTTGCCACCCCATGTGTAGGCAGCACCCTCGCAGAGGTCACGACGGGTGTTGATGGTGGCCATATCCTGGAAGGAGAAGCTCACATGCACCAAGCTGTCGCAGCCGTGGGCAATCTTGAAGTTCTGGGTGTATTCGCCGTCTTCAATCAGCGTCTGGGCGCCCCAGGTGTAGGGGTTCTGAGTGAAGCAGACCTCCATGGTGTCGACCACGGTGTAGCTGGGGTTGACGGTGATGGGTTTGGTGGTGAACTCGTTCACACAGCCGGTAGCCGTCTCGGTCACAGTCACGCTGTAGGTAGCGGTGACGTTGGGGTTGACGGTGGTAGTGGCGGTGGTGGCGTTGTTGCTCCACAGGTAGGTGTAGCCGTCCACGGCGGTGGCGCTGAGGGTCAGCGCGCTGTCGCGGCAGACCTCGGCCAGGCTGGTCAGCTGCACTTCGGGCAGCTGGTTGACCACCACGGTGAAGGTGGCACTGGTCTGGCACTTGCTGTCATTGCTGGTGGTGGCGGTGACGGTGTAGGTCGTCGTGCTGTCGGGCGTCACGGTGATGGAGGTACCAGTCTGGTTGTTGCTCCAGCGGTAGGTGGCCTCCACGTTGTTGGCGTCGGCCAGGGTCAGCGTGGTGCTCTCGCCGCGGCAGATGACGCTGTCGGTAGCGCTAATGCTCAGGTCAGCCACGGTGGTGGTGCTCACGAAGATGCTGGTGGGCAGCGACGTGCAGCCATAGGCATTGTCGGTAGCCACCACGGTGAAGGTGTCGAGCACATGCGGGAAGACGGTGTGGTTCACGCCTTCGGTGTGGTCCTCCCATTCGAAGGTCGAGGCCATGTTGGCACGGCCCTCGAGAATCATCTGGGCGTTGTCGCAGTAGTCGGTCACCGGAGCGGTGACGTTGCTATTATTATAATAGATATAGGCCACAGGGGCTTCGTGCACGGTGAGGTGCAACCAGCCGATGGAGTCGGCATTGTGGATGGTCTTCATCGTGTCGACGTAGTCGCCCTGCACGGTGCGGTGCTGGCCGAAGAAGTCGAAGGTGTCGCGCTGGCAGATCTCCACGGTGTCCTTAATCAGGAAGTCGGGATGCAGCACGAGCTGCAGGGTCTTGGCGATACTGTCGCAGCCGCCGATGTTATCCTGGGTGTAGTTGACAAGCTTGGGATCGGTGGGCACGAGGTCGGTCTCTTCGCCGGCGCGGGCACGACGGGTGTAGTGGTTGGTGAAGGTCTTGCCGTTGCCCTGAGGAGCCTCCCAGGTGTACTCGCCAATGGTCTCCACGGGCACCTCGATGGCGGGAGCCAAGGCCGGGCATTCGCAGCTGGCCATGAGCTTGAAGCCGTAGTAGTCGAGGCCGTTGTCACCGTCGGTGGTAAGCACCAAGGTGTAGTAGCCGCTGTCGGCCCACTGGTAGCTCTCGGTCATCAGGTCAATGTCCTCGCTGCCGGTGTAGGTACCGATGAGGTTGGCAGCCGTGGCGGCGCCGCGGTAGATGCTGAGGAAGTCATAGCCCTGCTCCAGGTCCACGCTACCTTTGAGGCGCACCACCTTACCGGCCTCGGCGGAACGGATGACGTAGGTGCGGTTGAGGTTGCCGGCATAGTTGCCGTTGTGGCCCGTGGTGTCGGGCATGATATACTCGTTGCAGATTTCCAACGTGGCGTCGGCATCCAGCAGGTTGGTCTGCTCGGTCACCTTCAGGGTCACGTCGTCGACATAAATGCTGTAGTTGTAGTGGGTAAGAGCCACATAGCGGCTGCCGGTGTGGCCGGCATGCTTGGTGTGGGTGGCGTAGTCCTCCAGCGAAACGGTGTATTCCGTCATGCTGCTGGTGGTGTTGATGGTGGCCACAGTGTCGAAGGTGCTCTTATCGTTGGGGTCTGTCATGACGCCCACATAGACGGTATAGCCGCTGCCGCCCTGAGCCGAGAAGTCGAGGGTCAAGTTGCTGACATCGACGGTGCTGGCCAGTTCGGGCAGGATGGCATAGTTGCCAGTGTAAGCGCCACCAAAGCGAAGCTGGTGATTATACACATTGGGGTAGCTGCCGCTGCCGCGGAGGGTATCCCAGCAAGCGGGGATAGCGTTGTTATCATAGGTGTCGAAGTTCTCCACGATGGGCAGCTCTTCGGTGGTCCAGGGGGCGCAGCCGGTGCGGCCGTAGGCCACTTCGCTCCAGAACGACACCTTGTCGCCCCTCTTGGCGCGGACATAGAAGGCGTAGGTGGTGGAGTGATTCAGGCCTTCGACAACATAGGTCGTGCTGGTGACCTCGGTCGGGGTGGCGGTCATGGTGTCGCCATAGACAACATCCCACTTGTTCACGTTGAAGCTGGCGGGGTTCTTGTCCGTCCAGGTCAGGGAGACCTTGTTGCTGCTGCCAGCAGGAGTGGTAGCAACAAGGTTGGTCGGGGTATAGACATCGGGATAGGTGTGGATGGTCTTCATGACCCATTTGCTACCCTCGGTGCCACAATTGGTCTGCACGGCGAAGTAGTAGTCCTTATCGCCCTCAAAGAGACTGCCATCGAAGGCGAGGCTGTCTTTGCCGTTCACCTCGAAGGTGGCGATGGCGGCACCTGCCAGGGTAGGATCGAACTCACGGTCGCTGTAGGAGACGCGGTAGTTGTTCACCACAGGCTCCAGGTCGGTGCGGGCGCTCCAGCGCAACATGACGTTGTTCAGGCTGTCGATGCTGGAATTACCCATCACAGGAGCGAAGCAGGTGACGTTGGTCTCGCAGGGAGCCAAGAAGGCCATGTAGGGGCGATACGAATAAAGTGTACCGTTTCGCATGGTGGTACCATTCAACACAGGATTGTAATCGCTCTGATAATACAGGGTCTTGTTAGTCTCCGTCTGACTCACAATGAAGTAAGAGGAAGAACCTCCTTCATAGCCATATTCGCTACCGTCAAAGACGACCACGAGGTTGTCGTTACCATTGTATTCGAACGGAGTGGCGAAATTGATGAGATTAAAACCTTGAGTGAAGGTCATGTCCCCATTATAGACCTCGGTGAGAGTTGAAGCTTCCACCCAGTCGCTACCGCTGGCGAAGGCAGCCTTGTCGGTATGTCCGAGATAGACCGTCACGTTCTCCTTGGTAGGTTCGTCATATGCATTGTAGTAGATATACATACCACTAATCGAGGTGGGATTACCCATCTCCTCAGCAGTGACAATCTGCTGGGTATAGCAGTAATTGTAATAGTTGTTGACAGGTACGTTTACACTAGTATATAAGTCGCCTTCGACTATCTCAACCTCCTCGCGGTACGGGCAGAGGGTGGTGAAGGTGTGCTTGGCACTCCAGTCACTGTGCTCGTCACCGGCATTGGCGCGGACATAGACATAGTAGGTGGTATAGGGCTCAAGGCCGCTGAGCTTCACGCTGTCATTGATGGCAGCGAGGGTCTCATACACGGCGGTGGGATCCGTGGGATCGAAGTCGGCGGTGGCGTAGGCCACAGTCCAACTGTTGATGCCGGCGGTAGCTTCGGTCCAACGCAAGCTGTCGCTGATGTTAGTAGTCTTCCAGCTGGTCAGCGCAGTGGGAGCCTCGATGGCAGGCAGAACGAAGTCGTAGCTGCTCCAGTTGACGCTGAGGTCGTTCTGGGCGGCATTGCAGGTGGCCTTCGTATACATATATATATGGTCACCATTGTGCAGACCCGTGAAGGTGTAACTGCCCGTGGCGGCACCGCTGACGGTCACCTCGGTGTAGGTGCTGGCGTCTTCCATGTCAGCCGGGGCGTTGATGGAGTAGCGGAGCGTCCAGCCCTCAGGCACCTGGGTGGGGTCTTCCTGCTCCCAGACGACGGTGGCACCGGTATAGGTCACGTCGCTGGTAGCGAAGCCCGTCTGCGGCTTGCAGGTGGGCACGAAGGGCGTGGTGAAGCCGTAGCGCACCATGCGGCCGGGGGTATTGTTGCAGACGCTGTAGACATAGAGGTCGTAGGCGGTCTCAGGCACCAGCGGGGTGATGGTGGCGGTGTTGCCCGTCACGGTGACGCCGTTAGCGATATTGGGAGTGGTACCCTGAGTGACACAGATATAGCCAAATTCATTCTCGTCGCCGCTGAAGGTCAGGTCAGCCTTGGCATTGTTGTCATCAGGACCAACGGTGATAGCCACGGTGGGAGGCACACACTCGCCAGTAAGGCATTCGGCATATTGGATACCAAGTTTGATGTTATTGCGATTTTTTGTCCTGCTACTAGCAGCGAAGGTTGGATTCGCATGAGGATATGCTTCGTTGGGGTTGTCTCTGTAAGCATATAACACCGTGTATTTACCAGTAGTTGTATAGTAAAAGCTCGAACTGCCAGGATAAGAACCAGTGTGATCGCTTACAGCTACAACTAAGTAATCCGAACCATTGTATTCAAAAGGTTCGCTCAATGTGATGGTTTGCCAACCAGAACCACTGAATGAATAACTGCCACTATATACTTGCGTTAACCCACTTGTGGCAATCCAATCTGTGGTTGAAGAAAATTCATCTTTACTAGTAGTACCTATATAGACATCCAATGTACGAGTACAACTTCTGGAAGTCTGGTTGAATGCGATGCTATTAATCACACCGGCTCCACCAATTTCGGAAGGCGAATAAATTTGCTCTGTAAAACTATTCTTCCAATTGGTATGGGTGGGGTTATAATTGGTCGTACTCGTTCCTTCGCCAATAACGGTAAATTCTTCCTCGCCGGGATTACTATAACCAAGACATGCAGCAGTGTTGAAGCTACTCACATCGCTCCAGTCGGAGACATCCTCGGTGGAGCAAAGGCTGCGGACCTGCCAGTTGTAGGTGGTAGCTAAGTCGAGGTTGTTGAGGGTATAGGGCTTGGCATTAGTCACGACGGAAACACCGAAGGTTTCGAGATCCATTCCGGCAGGAGCGTAGCGCACCTCCCACTGGGTAGCAGGATCGGCACTGTTCTCCGTCCAGTTTAACTCAGCAGTGGTAGCACCAGTGGCACCCGTGCCAGGTACAGCAGCCAGATTGCTGGGCTTGATGCAGGTGGGAGCCTTCACGATGCTCATGTCGTAGAGGTAGGCATAGGTAGTATAATACCTATATAAACTGCTCTCAAAGGCCAGTTGTACGGTACCTTCAGGCAAGGCAATGCCCTCTACGTTAACATTAGATGTTGTGGCAGAATAACTGCCAGAAACACTTTGGTAAGCGGCATCTAATTCTGTCCATCCTCCATCAGCACTGGTACGATAGTATACTGTTAATGATGCAGTGCCACTATAGGTACGCAACTGTCCGGAGAAGTTCAGCCAATAAATCCCATTGCCAAGATTGAAAAGAGGCGATACTAATTTGTTGATGGAGGGATAGTCATAATTGTAGCTGGAACTGTAGTAGTTGGCACCATTTGTGGTGCTGAAATTCCAATCGTAATCGCCATCAGTGGTCTGGCTCCAGCATTCGGGCATAGTGCTCTGCTTGAAGTCCACGCTGTATGGGTGGCTGCCATCGACGGTGATAGCCATGCAGGGCGTGGTGAACTCCACGGGACCCACCCAGTCGAGGTCCTCGCTGGTGGCCGAGCAGTGGGCACGCACCCAGACATAATAGGTGGTGTTGCTCGCCAGGTCAGTTGCCGGGATGGTGTAGGTAGCCGCGGTAAGGTTCGATGCGGTAGCCGCGGTGGGAGTCTCACCGGTGGTGTTGTAAGCGAAGTCATAGCTGGTATTGTTGAGACCAGCGGTCCAGGTCACCACACCGGTAGTCGTAGCAGCCAAATCGGTAGGATTTTTGCAGGTGGGAGGCACGCCAATAAAGACGTTGTCGATATGCAAATCGTTATCACCACCAGATACGGTGGACTCACCATAGAAGGCTATCTGAATATTCTTACCGGCATAGGAAGCCAGCGATATTCCTACGCTCTCACCAGTAGTGGCGATATTATTATAAACATAGGTAGAACCACTGTTGTTCCATTCGCGAAGAATAGTCCATGCTCCATCCGCATTAACCAAAACTACAAACTTGTCGTCGGCCTGAGCGGTATTGTCTTCGATAGGATCAGTGTTACCATAGTCAGTCAAAGCCAAATCGAAATCCAGCTCACTGGTATTGCCATCGATATGGATGGTCGGGGTAACCAACCAGTATTTGCATGAAGTTCCATAGATATTCACCTTGGTATGATTACCTGTCAGAACGGCAGCGGCATTCGACCCCCAACCAGAAGTGGTTGTGCTGAGAGTTGTAGTTCCTGCAATAACACCGGACATCAAACCGCTGTAACGGTTCCATGCCGACGGGGGGAAGGTAGAGGATGAGAAATCCTCCTCAAAAGGAGTAGCGTACGGCGACTTGAAGCTGCCTTTGCTGACCCACTCGGTGGTGGTGCCGCCGTCGACAGTGCAGTGACCACGCACCCACACATAATAGGTGGTAGCTCCTTCAATTCCTTCATGAGTATTCAGGTCGACACTCGCTGTGGCGACAGCCACATTGGGAATCGACGGATCATCCGTAGCAGCAGGAGCAGTGTTACTGGTGCTATAATAGATATCGAGAGAGGTGATGTTGGGGCAATTGGCAGCCAACGTAGGCCAGGTAATCACACCAGCATTTAATGCGAAATGACTTGCAGTAGGTGCGGGGCACGATGCCGGCGTGGTATGGGTGCCATTGTATTTGGCCCAGCCCGACTTGATATCGCCGCAATACTTGCGCACATAGACACGATAGGTGGTTTCACCCTGCAGACCGCCGACATGATAGCCGGTAATCTCGCCAGCAGTCATCACGACATGAGCAGTGGTAGAGGTGACGATGATGCCGCTGGTGGCCTCGGTGGGCTCGGCGGTGGCATCGGTGACATAGACCTCATACTTGGTAGCGCCAGCATAGGCTTCCCACGAGACAAAGAGGCTGTCCCAGAAAGTAGGATTGGCCACAGTGACACCCGAAGGCTTCACGCAGGCAGGCTGAGTGAAGGTGTAAACAACACCCTGGCCGGTAGCGGTGCTGTAGGCCGGATGGGTGCTGCTGTAGTAGTAGGCGGAGGAGAGGGTACGCGCGGTCCAGCCACTGGTGGCGCGCACTACGGTGTCCCACCGATTGTCGGGGGTGGTACCGACACGGTAGATGTCTTGGTCGCCGTCCTTCATACCCATGATGACACTGGTGTTGCCGTTGAGGGTCATGGGACCGTAACGGAACTCGATGTCGCCATTGGGGAAGAGGGCAACCTGGAAACTGAGGCTGTTGCTGCCGGTGACGGCCTTGCGGCATTCCACCACAAAGGAGGTGGTGGTACTCTGCACAAGGACCGTGCCGCCAGTGAAGTTGCCGGAGGACAGCATCAGCGGGGCGACGATCTGGCCGTCGCCGAACTGGATGCTGCCGTTGGCGTTGACAGTGACATTGCTGCCATTGTCAATGGTGCTCTCACCAAACGGCATCGCAAACTGCAGCTGGGCAGTGCCCGTTCCTGAGGACATGTTGACTGCCGTGCCACCATTATTATAGATGGTGGTGTAGGTGGCGTTGGCGACGCTGACGTCGTACTCGCTCACCTTGGCAGCATTCTGTCCCTGCGCGACCCACGGCACAAATAACAGTGCCACAAGGGTCAAAGTTCGTAGAAACTTTTGCATAATGTTGTGATTTTTGGTTAATAAATAAATGAATTAATGATTTGTTTTATTTTTCTTTCTTTCTTTGGGTTATAAAGTTATAGAGTCATAGAGTCGTAAAGTCATAAAGTCAAAAAGTCTAAAGGGTCAAAAAGTCTAAAAGTCTAAGGTCTTATTGTTGTTTCTCGTTATCAACAACTTGCTTGGTCTGTCTTTCGGGTTCCTGTCGGCAATCCCAGAAGGCTACAATATGAATGGCATCTTCTTCTGCACTATAAACCATCTTGCTCAATCCTCCTACGATGACACTGCGGTAAGCTTTCTGACGGTCGGCAAAGAGCGGATCAATGGGGCCGCTGGCGGGATGGTCCTTAATCATATCAACGCTATTGTCAACATCAGCCGAGAAGCGCTCCATCCTATCATATCCAAAACGTTCGAAGATGTAGTTTTCGACGCTCACCCTGCCTTCTGCGGCCTTATCATCCCATATCACCTTCATACTGCCTCTGCCTTTTCATATTTTTCCTGCTTCAAACGGGCAAGTCGTTCTTTTGTTCTGCGTCTCACCTCTTCGTCCGGGATACCACGGCCAGCGGCGAAATTGGCCTCGGCCTGGTCGATCATGGCGTTAACCTCCTCAATCGTGAGGCGCTTCATCGGCGGCTCTTCTGCCATTTCGGCACGCTCGATGAGGTGGTCGGCCACCCAACGCATGTTGCTTGGGGTGAGCGTCCCATAGAGGTAATCCAATAATCCTTGCAATGCTGTCGAACTCATAACGCCTCCTTTTTTTTATTGTCCTACGGGCACCCTTCGGGTCAAGCACGTAGAAACTTTTGCATGATGTTGTGATTTTTGGTTAATAAATAAATGAATTAATGATTTGTTTTATTTTTCTTTCTTTCTTTGGGTTATAAAGTTATAAAGTCATAGAGTCGTAAAGTCGTAAAGTCAAAAGGTCTAAAGGGTCTTTTTTTATTCAATATAAAGCAACTTTAGTTTGCGATACCTCTGCCACCATGGGAACTTGCGGTCGGCACTGATGAGTGTCATTTTATGGACAAGCGCAGTGGCAATGATAAGCCTGTCAAACGGATCCTTATGCTGCATCAACTGACTTTCAGGAATGCCCTCTGTCTCAAAGCGATTCACCACTTCATACGTTACATCCAGCACACCTATGTTCCACTGTGACAACAGCAATCGCCACTCTTCCGTCGTACCTGAAACAATAATGGTTTTCTTCTTGTTCTGCTTTTCCACAATCTCAACAAACGACGCAACCGACACAAAATAACTCCCTCGGAAGCATTCTATATCCTCTCGTACTGTATCAGGAATCTTGTCTCGATTACCTGACAATAGTCCAACAAGAACATGTGTATCAAGCAGATATCTATCCATACTTATTTTTCTATTCCTAATTCCCAAGGATCTGGTACCAATTCCACATATCTCTTCAGATACCGGAACTTCTTCCGCGGAGCCACCTTCGGAGTCTTCGCCGGTGCCCGTCTCGTTTGTTTCTTTGTTGTTGCTGTTTTTTCCATTTTTACTTCTGACTTTGTTATTATTGTTTTCTTTCTTCGGGTCTAAAAGGTCAAAAGGGTCTAAAAGTCTAAAAGTCTTGTTTTACCATTTCCGCTATCCTGTCTATCATCTCATATCAGTACTACTTTATCTTCTTCCACATTGTCGTGAAACGTTTCACTTTCTTTCTTATGCTCACTATGCAAGCGAAGATATATTACATCTCGCTTGTTATTAATATATTATACGCGTATTATACGTCAGTATATACTACGCACCATTTTGCAAAGATACACATTTTTTCTAACAATGGCGAACTTTTTTTCAACAGAAACGTTTTTTAACATTTCACAACATTTTCCCTCACAACGCCTTACCCCCTGAAACGACCGGCCGGAAAGCCACCCAAAACAAATATACATCGTGCACGACACGTCTATATCAAACACCAGCCAACACCTTGTCATCTCTTACCATGGTAGGAGTTGGTACGGTGTTGGTACGGTGTTGGTACGGTGTTGGTACGGTGTTGGTACGGTGTTGGTACGGTGTTGGTACGTGTTAACAACTGGCACAAGGTGTTTGTTTGCAGTAAATTGAGACAGCATCTGCGCCGAACAGGACCGCCAGGCAAGGTTTTCGGGAAAAAAAAGGGCGTAGAACGAGGGGCCATCGGCAACAGCGAGGGTGATTTAATCGTATGCGACATGTTCAAAGAGAGAGGCGTTGGAGGGGAGTGACGGGGGAGGGCTAGTTTGGCTAGTTTGATTAGGGAAGGAGGTGGGGAGGGAAAAAAGAAGGAGGCGCCGCGGGCGGCGCCTCCTTCAGACCAAGTGTATCGCAAGGCGAACACGCGGGAGGTTACTCCTTGACGCGCATCTTTTTCTCCTTGATACGGGCTTTCTTACCGGTGAGATCGCGCAGATAGAAGATACGGGCGCGGCGCACAGCACCGTGCTTGTTGACGTCGATCTGCTCGATG
>Ga0310786_10003440_pt1 | contig 23009 bp, 19 predicted proteins | sample AusTroGonzalo_MG_FD_203881 | JGI IMG/M metagenome (GOLD analysis project Ga0310786, IMG submission 203881) | Bovine rumen microbial communities from tropical cattle in Woodstock, Queensland, Australia - Gonzalo_03 (v2) (version 2) | ecosystem: Host-associated > Mammals > Digestive system >...
TGCATTAATTCATCTGGGCATAATAGCAAACAGCAGAGAAAATTTTTGGCCATTCATATACGGGAATTGGAAATACTATTCAAATTATGATAAGACATTTTTTTATCCATATCAAATTTTTGATATTGAAAATGAAATAATAGAATATAATGAAGAAATACCAATTTGTGAAGTTTTGGATGAACAATTCCTACGCGATAACAATAATTTATCTGGACAATAACCTTCATTAATAAAACAAAGATATTTACAACAACAAACTAACCAAGGAGATAAAAATGCCTCATTTTGATCAAGCAAGCAGTGACTTCAGAAATAGTTTAAGCGACACACGTGATACAAGAGCAATGGACGCCATTTTAGACAATCCCAACCCAAATCATGGAGAACTAAACGGTCATACATACCAAGGCTTTCCCGTATACCATGAACACAGATATAATCCACAAATAGGTAAGTGTATATGGGCCTATGATGCTGCTACGGACACAGTTTACTTTATAGGATTTTATAGAGAGCAAGGACGCCGATATGAGCTAATAGATGGTACACCAAACGCACCAAGAACAATTAGATTCTAAAAGACTTCAACCAGTCTAAACACCAAATAAATTAAACATTAAATCTCTATAAAGACTTTCAAATCAATCAAAAGTCTTTGTTGAATTAAAAATCACAAACCATTACAATAATTCAAGAAGAATAGTCCGGACGGACTACTCAGGGATGATTGTATTAAAAAATCACAAACAACACAAGGAGAAAAACATGGCTAACGAAACACCTAAGGCTGAAAATGATAAGAATTTCATAGATGAATTTTACGAAGAGGTCAACAAAACCATTGGTGGACGCAATGACAATCAAATATTAACACTTTTATTGCCGGGCATAGCCCTCAGCAAAAGTGACTTCGAATACAATTACATAAACAATGAGGCCAAGGGTCCCAATATTGAGGCAAACGAATCTCGTTTAGCAAACAAATTATACGATTATGCCACAATTGTAGGCGGAGACAATGGAAAAACATTGGAACACCAATATAAATCCGCATTGGACATGATGACACCCAAAATCAATCCAATTTTGGCAAATGCAAAAAACCAACTTCGAGAGCTCCTTCTGAAGCCGTACCCCTATAAGTTCGGTCCCAGAAATATAAAAAAAGCAGAATATTGGGAAGACAATGATAAAAAAAATACAATAACAAAACCACAAGAAAACACGCTAGAAATTAACGACAACTCAACTATATTCTCTTTTCAAGAAGTCTTTTTTAGATTATACTCCGATTATGTTGATCAGCTCGGAGAATGGGCCACACAACGTCAACTAGCAAAAGATCATTTCCAGAAACAATCAGATCGCAAAGGATTTTCCGACCCTGTTAAAAAAAATCAATGGGTCGAAAACCAATATCTCCAATGGTACGAGGATAATGCAGAGTCTTGGCTGACAGCCGTCAATCATAAAATGTCAGTTCTACTTTCAGTATTTTCCGACAACGACATGAAGATTATTGAAGGTATCCTTGAAAGCGGCTCTGGAGCCGAACTACAAGAAGCACGACAAACACTAAGAAATTTCAAAAAAATTAATCCTGACGGTGGATACATTTATCCCGTTAAATTCAATCCAACAAACTGGTTTGATTATTTAAATACATCCTTTACGCCTGTAGATTTGGTAAATTCTCCAGCCACGCTTATAAACGAGTTGACCAATCTTTATAATCAAAGGGATTACATCAACCAAAGAATCCTTGATGTTAGCGAACAAATTCCATCTACCGATGAATTGGACAAATTAAAAGAAAATGTTGACTTGGCAAGAGAAGAATACAACCAATGCGACAGAACATTACAAAGTGTTGTAACAAACAGCTTTAGCGATTTTGCCAAGTTTGCAACAAAAACGATTTGTGCAGCGTGTTGTCCTTCTGAGAAGATCTATGAAGGAATTGATAAAATTCAAGCAGGACAAACAATCGAATCGATAAAAGATCAAAACACCTCCAACGAAAACACACGTACATTTGTAGAAGAAGCTTTTAACAACCTAAAAGATGTTAAAAAAGATTCAGACAGTAATGCGACAATTAACGACGCATTTACAACAGCAGAAAACAAAGACCATAATGTTAGTGCACTTCGAACAGGCCTTAGCATTTCTAATACGGTAAATAGCGGTATAGATATTCTTATCGAAGGAACAAATCGTGTCAATTTAACACAACACGTTTATTTACAAAAAATAACTGATTACACAAACGAAATTGTCAAATTATACGAAAAAGACACAAAATATCAAAATCTTACAAATCTGATTAGAACTTTAAAAATGGAAAAAATTAGTGTAGAAAATAAAATAAAAGTTCTAGAAGCAAAACTAAGCATTTCAGACTCAAAAAATCTAAATACATGTTTCTCGGAGACAGTCAAACCGCCTGCAGTTCCAAACGGTTTTACTCAATTAATAATTGACCATACAGTTTCACAAAGTGAACAAGAAAACAATTCAGCAGCAAGTAGTTCTGAAAGTTCTTCAACGTCTGGGTTCTGGATATTTAGAAAGTCAACACATTCTTCATCAAGTTCTTCAAGTACTGAGTCTTTTTGTAAACAAAAAAATGCTCAAATTAAAATCGGCATGAATATTGCAAAAGTCGGTATCGAACGACAATGGTTTAATCCAGGCATTTTCGCGTTGACGAAAGAAATGTACTCCATCGCAGAAAGTGATGACTTAAAAATATCTTTTGGACCTGAAGGCGGAAAAAAATTAAATGAATGCGTTTTCCCCTGTTTCCCGACCGCCATGGTTATTGCGCGCGATGTAACCATCCAGCTCACATCAGCCGATTCAATGGATGAATCTAAAGCTAGCCAAATATCAAGCGAATGCTCAAGTTCAAAGACATTTTTTGTATTCAATGCGGGCGATAGCTCGAGTTCACATGCAACTTCAGCCAAATCATTAACAAAAAATGATTCTTATACTGTAACAATGCGTTTTACAACTCCACAGGTTATTGGTTTTTATCAACAAATTGTACCTAAAGACGAATGCCTGCCATATCCCAAAGACATTGCCAACAGTGAAGATTCGAAAGAAAAAGAAGACAGTATCGTAAAATTCCTCAAAGCATACGAAAAAGTCATTGACGGAAGACTTCAAAAAGACAACGACTTCCCTAAAAATAGCGATACATCTAAGCAGCAATAAACAACCCTATATTCAATGGAGGACGTGAATTCAAATTCCGTCCTCCTTCATAATTTAATCATATTTAAATGTGGTAAAAATGGATAATCAAGAACAAAACAAAACAATCGACATAAGTCAAAAATCGTTCATAGATACTATTTATGATGAAATTTCTTCGGTTATCGGAATCAATGGCAACAATCAATTTCTTTGCCTGCAAATTCCAGGAACAATATTAAACGCAGATGATTACAGATATGATTGTTCTAGCAACGCTTCAAAGCCGCTGATTGTGGAAGCAAACGAATCTCGTTTAGCCAACAAAATGTTCGATCCATGCAAAATCGCGGAATCCGACAATGGACTTTCATTACCCTACCAATATGAATCGGCGTTAAACACGCTAACACCGAAATTGAATAAACAAGTCACTGAATTAAAAAATCAGCTCCGTCAGCTATTATTAAGTGATTACCCATACGATTTCGGAAACGGAATTGAAACAAAATACAATTTACAACAGGTCTACTTTAAACTTTATGACGACTACATTACCGCATTAAATGAATGGTCCAAAATACAGAACAACAAAAAAGAAGAATTACGAAAGAAATACCCCTTAAAATCCGATTATAAAGAAGCATATATAGAATGGCACGAAACAGAAGCAGAAAGGTACCTAAGCGCAATTGATGAAAAAAAATCAAAAGTTCTTGCAGTATTTTCACCCAACGACATGAAAGTTCTCGAAGGAGTACTCGATTGCGGTACAGGAGCTGAATTACAAGAAGCTAGAAGTGCTTTAAAAAAAGCCCGAAAATTGACTCCCTCAGGCGGCTATGTCTACCCTATCCATTTTATACCTGCAAATTGGTTCGATATGATCGGGACCTCATTCACATCTAACGACTTGATGAAAAATCCAGAGGATTTATCTTCAGATCTTCAAAACTATTCATTAAGAAGAATGGAGCTTTGTTTTTACATACAAAACGCACTTATCATTTTAAAAGAAAATAAATTTTTAAACAACGATTTAAATAAAGATTTAAATTTTATTCTAAATCTGCAAAAAAAATTAAGCTCCGATGAAAGAATAATCTTTGCCCTAATATTTGATTGGATAAAGAAAAATAATTTAGAGATATCCGCATCAATAGACAAACTAGAAAAAGTAATTGTCCCTATCACAGACATTCATGCGACAACTCGAAAGTATATATTTACTAAAATAATTGCCAAATTAACATCAAAAGCAAAAATCAAATCAATCTTCGATAAGATTAGCAACACTCAAAAAGAACAATTTTTAATACAAATATCAAAGATTGCAAGGACTCGCAAACAATACGTAAAAAAAATAGCCGAATTGATAGGAAAAATAGAACTTAAGTTAAATGAAAAAAATCCCAATCTACACATAGAGCATATATTCCCTATTATAAATCAATTTAAAGACATCGATAAAAAAATCAATATCATTCTAGAACAGATAAAAAATGGAATTATATTCCAATCCACAAACTTAGAAAACACGTCATCAAAAACACCTGTCCCTAATGGATTTATTCCAATTACCTTAAAGGTTAAAAAAAATACACACGATTTTATATTTTCTTCCTTTAAAAAAAGCGACTTATCGAACAGCCTTGAGGAGATATTCAAAGACTGCTCTATAAGCATTACGATGAACGTTGCCAAAATAGGCATAGAACGGGACTGGTTCAATCCGGGGATATTTGCGCTAACCCCAAACATGATAAAACTTGGTAATGTATTAATTTCACCAGAACGAGACGACTACAACGGATTCGATGAAAATCGTTTTAACGAAATGTCGAAATGCATATTCCCGTGTTATCCAACAGCAATGGTTATTGCAAGAGACATCATCATAAATTTTGAATTTAACGATAGTACAATTGTACTTGAGGCATACAATCTTATTGAAAAGCAAGCCTTATCTAGTTGCGGGTTTTTGATGTTCAGAAACATGTCAGGCAATTCAACAATACAGCAATCATCCTCACACGTTTCCTCACAAAACAAAAGCGTTATCGTAAGAATTGATTCAACACAGCTAATCGGCTATTGTCTCGAGGCTACTCGAGCCGACAAAAGTACGCCTATTGAATCTATAAATAAAGGTTACAAAGACGATGATGCAACACAGAAAAGAATACCAAGCAACACATTTTTGTATTCACCCCCAAAAGCAACAAACATTTCATCAATTTCTGAATTTGTCATGAACTACAAATCATTGTTAGAACAAAATATTTTAAATAAAAAAACGCAATCACAGTAACCATATTTTTACAACTATAAAATGAGTAAAACGCCCCATGTATGCATTTAATAAAGTAAAAAGAGAAAACAAACAAAATAGGATAAAAACATGGCAAACAACAATCTTACTCCGCGATATTTTGGGGATTGGCATATCAACGTTCAAACAGATAAAACTAATCCAGCAATAATTCATGAATTACGAGACCTTTTTTTTAAGCTAGATAACAACAGTTCCCCCCTCCAATATAAAGTATTAGCACATATTGGCAATCAAAGTTTGGGATCCAAAATTCATTCTGAAAACAATCATGCCGTTCTCGCTGAACAGTATAATGAAGCAGATGATACAAATCGTATTGTCCTTATCGTTTTCCATGGGGACAAAAGCATTGTTTCTATAGATCGCGTTCTTGAAAGTTATACTCATGATTGCAAAGAATATGATATACACATTGAACCAAATACAGAATTTCCAGATGAAGTAAGAAAAGATTATGAAATTATTCAACCTCTTTTCAACAATATACTAGTAGAGCCCTTTATTTATCTCGGCAACAAAAAATGTCTAAACGGAATCAATTATTTGTTTGTTGCCGAAGTAACAACCTTAGAGCCTATCACAAAAAAAGAAGTCGCTTTAGTAACAATCAACGCCATTAATAAATCATACGAAATCACCAACATTCTTTTTTAAGATCATGGGATACGTACAGTTTACTCCATAAACTAACCATAAGGAACATTATATGAGACTTACAATTTCAATTTCAGGTGGTGGCGCACTCGGTATTGGCCCACTGCACTTTATGCGTCGTATCGAACAAGATACTGGCGTGCGACTTGCGGATGCCGGCGCTGCATTTGCCGGTACATCAACAGGGTCCATCATTGCGGCAGGCCTTTGTCACGGCATGTCAGCAGAAGAGATTTACAATCTTTACAGAAGCAACTTGCCTTCCATTTTCTCCAAGGTTGTAATCAAGAACGTCGTAAATGATTACCATCTTTACGACAATACCTATCTCAAAAAGCTCTTGCAGAAAACGTTCAAGCGCAAAATGTACGAGTTCGAAAAACCCATATATATTCCGGCAACGTTCATGAACGGAGATAGCGTTGAAAAAGTTTGGGACCGTGGCGATGGCATGACGGACCAGTGGTTTGCCATTCTTTCGAGTTGTTCCGCACCAACATATTTCAATCCTATAAGTCGCACTAAAAACGGACAAAAAGAAGTTTATTGCGACGGTGGATTATGGGCGAATGACCCTGTCATGGTTTTGGAATCCGGCTTGAACAAATATAAGGAATTCAAGGACGATTATAAGATTCTTACCTTCAACACGGCCATGCGCCATACGAATATCGCCTTCGAGCGCGGAAGCCTCTTAGGATGGGGCAAGTACATCATGGAAGAATGGGTAGCCCGTACAGGTCGATCGGGATATTTCCAGGCCTGCGCGAACATCGGCGAAAAAAACGTTTGCCGCCTTGCGCCCAGGATTGGGAAGTCGTTCGCAATGGACAATCTTAAGATTCTAGACCAGATTTGCGAAATCTGGGATAAATATTACGACGAAGACGACACCGGCAAAAAAGCATGCGAATTCGTCATGTCCACAACCAAAACAGCAAAAGGCAAGTAGTTCAAAAAACAGTTTGCATTTTTATTACAAATTCAACACGGTATATGTTTTTAGTATAAACAACATCAGTACTTCTAAAAGCAAGGAGAAAAAAAATGGGACAAGAAGGTAAAATTGTCATCGTAAACAAAACAAGATCCAAAATGATCCAAACATTCAGCAATCAGGATCAGATGGCGACTTGGGATTTTCAAAAAGAAATACAACCAAATCATTCATCAAGCAATAAAGTCGAGTGGAGTGAAAAAGTTTGGCCATGGTTTGACAAAAGTAAAGACCATGGTGAAGTCGGCTATAAGCTTGATAATAACAAAAACATCAAAATTTCGCTATGGAATGCCAAAGAACGTAACATTTTAGTTGAGCTTTGGGGATTTGATGGTCCTGGATCGTCCACATCCTACCGATTGGCTTGGCAAAAAGACAGTGATATGTTTGCAACAATCGAAGAAAAAACTGTAGATTTAAAGAAATGGATGGAAGGAATCAATCCGACCACTCCAATAAATAAGCTTTGCATACCAGGTACACACGATTCATTGACATTTGAACCAAGCGGCTTTGTATCAGCTTTCGCCGAAAAATCTGCACGGGCTCAATATGCAAACGCATCTATCGACCAGCAACTCTATTATGGGTGCAGATACCTTGATCTACGAATAAATGAAGATTTAGATGGATGTCATGGTATTGTAAACTGTAAGAACGGTCTTGAATACGCTATTTCAAAAATTCACAATTTCTTGGACAATTTTAGAAGCGAAACTGTTTTTGTAAGAATAAAGAACGATCGTACAATAAGTGACTGGGGAAAATTTGAAAAGAACATGGACGATCTAATCAGAAAACATCAAAGTATTTTTTGGAAAAATAATACAGCTATCAAATGGCCTTACGAGTGGCCAACATTAAATGATGTTAAAGGAAAACTAATCGTTATCGACAGCCTTGATGAAGGTCCTAATGGAACAAGATATTTTTGTGGTAAAGGATATGGATACAAATACAACCAAAAAATTGATGTAGGAACAGTCCAAAAGGCAATATTTGCTCCTCAGGATGATTATGACGCACCCAATGAAAATAATAAGTTAAAAGAAATAAAGGACAACATCAACTTGCCATATGACGCAAGCGTTATGAAACTTAACCATGTTAGCGCCACAGGAACTGCTGCTGGAGCATTTGGGTTAGGATGGACGCCAAAGGATTATGCTGATTATCTTAATCCTAAAGTTACCTCATATCTCATTGAAAAAGGAACCAGCTGCACCACCGGCATAATTGCTTTTGACTTCATCGATGAGTCAATTGGAAAAGTCGTTGTCAACTGCAATAAATTTGATTAATTTATTGTAACATAAATCACCAACAAACCGACTCAGGTACATCGGCATAGACAAGACCAGCTACCGCAGGAGACGCACGTACATGACCGTAGTCGTCGACCTCGAGCGAGGCAAAGTCGTGCGGATCCACGAGGCGTTCGGGGAGGACATACCGTAATCCGAATGGCCTACGGGTTCAGGAATATACCCACCCCCTCCACACTTAGTTGTGATGGCTCCATCACAAACAATATTTCCAGAGCTCCTCTCCGGGGCTCTTTTTTACAATCCGCCCATTTTGAGTATGTTTTTTTTAACAAAAATACGAATTGATGATGTTTTTTGCAAAAAAAATGGTATTTTATAGGCGGTTATTACTAATTCGAATTTACAGAGGAATTTCATGAGCTGGTCATACTCAAGAGAACACCAAAAGAATATCCTTTGCATGATCATGGCAGGCGGTCAAGGGAGCCGCTTGCAACCCCTCACCCGCGACCGTGCAAAGCCCGCTGTCCACTTTGGTGGAACCTACCGCATTATCGACTTCGTTCTCAACAACTTTATCAACTCCGGCATTTTCAAAATCAAGGTTTTAACGCAGTTCAAGAGCGATTCCTTGAACAAGCATATTTCTGCCGCCTGGAACTTGAACGCGAGCCTCGACCAGTATGTGGACCTTGTTCCGGCCCAGATGCGTACCGGTGACGAATGGTACCGCGGTACTGCCGACGCTATTTTCCAGAACATCAACTTGATTACCGATGAACGCCCGGACCTCGTGGCGATTTTCGGTGGCGACCACATTTACAAGATGGACATCAACCAGATGATTGATTTCCACCTTTCCCGCGCAGCGCTCCTTACGATTGCAGCCATTCCGGTTCCGGTCGAAGAAGCCCGCGAATTCGGTATTATCGAGGTGGATGCCGACAACCGCATGGTCGGTTTCGAGGAAAAGCCGAAGGAACCGAAGCAGATGCCGAGCCGTCCGGGTTGGTGCCTCGCCAGCATGGGTAACTACCTTTTCACGAGCAAGTTCCTCGTGCGTGAACTTTTGAAGGGCGCAAGCTCAGGCGCAACGGACTTTGGCAAGCACATTATTCCGCGCTTGTACAAGGAATATCCGGTTTACGTTTACGACTTCAACACGAACATCGTTCGCGGTGAACAGGCTTCTACCAAGGGTTATTGGCGCGACGTAGGAACGCTTGATGCATTCTTCGAAGCCAACATGGACCTTTGCTCCGAGAATCCGCCGTTCGACCTGTACAACAACTACTGGCCAATCCGCACGTTCAACTGGAACCAGCCGCCTGCACGATTCTTTGCTGGCGACAATAACGCCCATCAGGGTGCTGCCGTAGATTCCATCGTTTCTGCGGGTTGCATTATCGGTGGTGGCACGGTCGTAAAGAGCATTCTCTCCCCAGGTGTAACAATCCAGAAGGACGCACTCGTCGAAGAATCCATTCTCTTCCCGAACGTGACGATTGGTCCGGGTGCAAAGGTGCGCCGTGCGATTGTCGAAAAGGGCTTGCATATTCCGGCAGGTTTCCAGATTGGTTACGATTTGGAACGCGACAAGCAGCTCTTCCACGTGACAGAATCCGGCATCGTCGTCCTCGCCAAGGACACGATTATCAAAGCGTAGGAGGCGAGAGAAGCGGGAACAAACTTGTTTGTTCCCATTTCCGAGCCGACGAAGATTGCGCTCGACAGAGTGCCACGCCTAGCCTAGCTCAAAAAGTATAGAGAAACCCCAGTCGTCCGACTGGGGCTTTTTGATGTATTGAAATCGGGAATTAGTCGGCCGTGACAGCGTCGCCCCAGTTCATGCCGCCCTGGCCACCGACGAAACTGGACATGTCTATAGTCCACTGACCATCCGTACAGACATAAGGCATCTCCATGCCCATCATCGATTCAGTCTTGGTTTCACCTTCCGTATCGCACTTGTTCTTTTCGGCCTGAGCATCCATATCGTACGTCCACTGACCGTCCTTGCAAATGTAAGGCATTTCCATACCCATCATGTTTTCGATCTTCTTGGCGCCTTCTTCAGCGCAGGAGTCGTCAGAATCCCATTCGCCATCCTTGCATACCAACTTCATGGTCATGCCCATCATGGTCGTATCCTTGGTCGCACCATCCGGAGAGCACTTGAGGCCTTCCTTCATTGCTTCGGCATCGGCTTCCCAAAGTCCATTGTGGCAAACAAGCTTGGTATCCATTCCCATAATTTTTCCGTCTTTCTTACTGCCTTCCGTATCGCACGGTTGTCCCATATCGCCAATGTCGATATTGAAAGACATCGCAGAACTGCTAGAAGCAGCTTCAACGGCGGAACTTGCAGGAGCCGAATCCCCAGATGATTCCGCGACATTGTTCTTTACAGAATCCGCAACAGCTGCAGAACTAGAAGACCCCACATCCCCAGCCGTTTCAGCCGAAGAACTGGAAACAGCGGGATTTTCAGGCGTAGCCAATGTCGGAGAAGAATCGTCACCACAAGCAAGCAACCCGAAAGTAGCTGTTAAAGTAATGCCCAAAGCCATTTTCTTGAAATTCATGTAACACTCCTTAAAAATTTACCTCGAATATACATTATTACGTCAAGAAAAATAATCGAGCTCGGAGAGAAACAAACAATTGCGTAGGACGGGTTACAACATCGAAAATGGACCTAGCCCCAAAAGAAAATACCAACAGATCTGTAAAATCCGATTTTTTTTATAGGATAAAACAATTAAAACACCCAAATACACCGTAAATTTCTAAATTTGCTCGCATGAACGAAGAACAATGCGCCACCTATTCTCAGAAGTTACAAGAAATTGCAAAGGCCCCGAAATACCGTGGGGCCATTTTCCAGATTGAAGCCGATGAAAAAGGCCTCGCCCTCGTCGATGTCAAGGAAGCGAGTCTCAAAGTCTATTTGATGATTGACCCGGAATGCGACAAGATTCTCGAAACGAGATTTTTCACTTATGGCGGTCCTGTGTTTACGGCCCTTGCCGACTCGTTCTGCCGCAAAATCCAGATGGCAACCGTCGAAGACGCATGCAAGATTACCGCAGAAAGCCTCGAAGAAGAACTCCGCGACACGCCCGATGTTCGAGCGCTCCCGGAAAAACAGCTCGAAATCAAGCAGATGAACACCCTCATCGCCAAGATTCTCGAAGTCTATCCCGAGAAAAAGGCAACGGCAATTATCGTTCGCGAAAAGATGGAACGCATCAAGTACCGCACGCAAACCGCTGAAGGCCGAGCCGAAGCCGATGCCGAATGGAACGCGCTCACGAAGGTTCAGAAAATCGAGAAGATTGAAGCATGGCTCCATCAGACCGTGCGCGGAACGCTCCAAGGCGATGGTGGCGACATCCAGATTCTCGACTTGACCGACGACAACCGCTTGCAAATCCGCTATCAGGGCGCATGTGCCGGTTGCGGTAGCGCTATGGGCGGCACGCTCTTCTACATCGAAGACGAGCTCAAGAACAACGTTTATTACAACATCATTGTAGAACCGGAAGATCCGCTCGCAAACATCCCGCAGAATCCGGACTTACCGGGTTTGGACGACAATAATCCGCCTGCAAGCATGTACTAAGTTTAATGAGACCTCGCTAACTGGCGAGGTTTTCTATTATACAAAAGGCCTCCTTCATGGTCGAAGGAGGCCTTTGTCTTTTATGTTCTAAAAATTAGTCAACGACACAGCGTACGCTGCCAAATATATTATCATCAACTTGCTTTACTTTGTACAAGCCGGAATTATCCCATTCCTTGAAAGCATTTACGCCATCCGAGGCAATCAAGTGGGTCTGGAGATTCACATGTTCCCAAGATCTTTCAGAGCCGCACTGCGTCCTGTTGCAGAAACCAGGATAAATAAGGCTGAATCCAACAGTGTTTTCGCCACTCAAAATAGACCCCTTGAAATCATCTTCACGATATTCCGTTTCAAGGTCATACTTATGGTCTTGCAGGTCCTTGTATTCGTCATATGTCGCCACGTGAGTTCCTTCAGGGCAGATGCCTTGCACCTTGCCCGTCGGTATTGAATCAGCGCCATTCAAAACCTGCCTATGAGTGTACATTCTGCCATAAAAATCACAATGTTTCGGATTAAACTCATGGCAAATGGAGCCCTCAATTTCATAATTCAGGTTTTCGGCAAACCAGGTAACGCCATCGATTTTGATGGTCTTGTAATACTGCCCGTCTCGCTTATCCAAGAAGAGACCGTATTCCAATTGCTTGTTCAGCAAGATCCAAGAGTATTTGTATACGGAATCTGTAGCACGGTCATAAAGATTGCTGTCTTTGCACACATATTTGGAACCGTCATATTTGCGGCCACGGCAAAGGTCATAGGCAACACCATCTTGACAGAACTGCTCGGTATAGTCGATTACCTTTCCGCCACATTCCAGCTTGTCGCTCAAGCAACGCACGGAAAGTCTTGTATCAGGTTCACCACTGACAAAACATGTCCTATTTGGCGATGCCGTTTTCGGACCATCGCAGAACGAAATAAATTCGTAGCTCATCGGTTGCTGCAATTCGTCGGGATATGCCTGTGATGTCGGATACGGATCTAGTTTCAAGAAATTTTCAGTCATGTAATTGCTGTAGTTTCGGTCAGAACTCCAGAAGTTTTCATCCGTTCCCTTACCATTTCCAAGAGTAATCGGTACGGCGTTGAATCCGTAATCATCCGTTCCATTCCAGTCACCGTATTCTTCACTTTTCGGCCAACCCGTAGTGCTTTTCAGTTTTCTTGACGCAACGTCTGAACCGCCCGCATATTCGACAAGTGTCGAGAATTCTTCGATGCTCGGCAAATGGAAGCCTTCAGGACAGACCTTCATGGCATCGGCATAAACATAGAGACTGCTATCGCCAAAGCTCAGATTTTCGGCCATCCATACCTGGGTTCCAATTTTCGTAACCTTGTAGACTTTGCCATCACGGGCATCGGTAATGGAGCCCGTCGGAACTGTAGGTCCCTGGCTAGAAGATTCAGGTTGCAAGGAAGATGACGAGGATTCTGCCGCCACAGATGTTCCGGCGGTACCAGAAGAGGAACCCGCTTTTGCGGAAGATTCGGACGAAGTGGTTTTACTGTCCGAAGATATAGCACCCTTACTCTCGGAAGAACTGACGATATCGGAAGAGGATTCGATATTGGAAAAGGCATCTTCGTTAGATGAAGCCGGATCGGAACATGCCGTCAAAGCCAACGGAACCGCAACACTCAATGCGATTGGGCTAGCAAGTTTGCGCAAGCTGAAGTTCATATTTATATTACTCCTTTTTTTTAAACCAAAATATACAAAAAAAACTTTTTGTATGTTTAATGGAAAAAGATTGTAAAATTAGGGGAAATTTTTGGTAATTCAATTTGTTATATGGTTAAGGGAGCAAAAACCAACAATTTCCACTCCCATTTTCTATATTTTTTTTCGTAGAAAATCCAAAAAGGAAACGATATGTCCGAAGAATTGAATCTTAAGTTTGTTGATCCCGTACCGATGCGCTACGGTGAAAACTCCCACCAGTCTGCCGTGTTCTACCGCGACCCGACCTGCACCGAAGCAAATCTCGCTTCTGCAAAGCAACTCTGGGGTAAGGAACTTTCCTACAATAACATCGTTGACGCTGACGCCGCTCTCGAAATGGCTCGCGAATTCAGCGATGGCAATGCCGTCGTAATCGTAAAGCACATGAACCCGTGCGGACTTGCTACGGGCGAAACACTCCGCGAAGCTTTGGAAGCCGCTTGGGCAGGTGACCCGGTGTCCGCTTTCGGTTCCGTAATTGCCGTGACCCGCAAGGTCGATCTCCAGACCGCCGAATTCCTCAAGGGCAAGTTCGTTGAAATCTTGCTCGCTCCGGCATTCGACGACGACGCTCTCGAATTCTTGAAGAACAAGTCCAAGGACATCCGTCTTCTCGAAGTTGGCGAAATCAAGAAGGCTACCGCTTGCAAGGTTTACAAGCACGTGATTGGCGGCATGCTCGTCCAGGACCGCGACATCGGCACTTGGGACAAGTTCGAATGCGTCACGAAGGCTCAGTTCCCGAAGAACAAGGAAGACCTCGCCCGCTTCACTTGGCTCGTCACCAAGCATACAAAGTCTAACGCAATCGTGATGTGCTACGAATACAAGCCGGGTTACTTCCAGGTCATGGGCCTTGGCCCGGGCCAGCCGAACCGCATCGACTCGAACCTCCGCCTCTGCCAGCCGCGCGTTCGCGACAACGTCGCTCGCCTCCCGGAAGCAAAGGAATTCTTCGACGAAAACGGCAAGCTCATCAACGAAGCCGGCCTCAAGGCTCTCGAAAAGAAGATTTTCGGTGAAGTCGTGATGGGTTCCGATGCATTCTTCCCGTTCCCGGACAACGTCGAAGCCGCACACGATGCCGGTGTCCGTTACATTGTTCAACCGGGTGGCTCCAAGAAGGATGACCTTTCCATCGAATCTGCAGACAAGTTCGGCATTGCGATGGTGTTCACCGGAATGCGCCACTTCCGCCACTAATTCACTATAAGGTAAGAATGATTCCAGTTTCTCAAAAAGAAACAAACCAAAAGGAGAAGGACCTCTACTACGCGGTTCTCTCCTTCTTGAAGTCTGTCCGCAAAGCCGGCAAGACAACCGCCAAGGAATGGAACGAATACCGCTCCAAGTTGACGGGTATTGCGCCTTCGCCCGAAATGAGCAAGGCAACGGATATGTGGACGATGGATAACTTGGATCAATTCCAACCGGACAAGACGCAACTCCCACCGTTGAACGATATGGAATCTGTGGCTAGAGTTTCGCCCGAGTTTTTGTCGCAGTTGCTTGAGGCTTTGTACTACGGCATGCTGAACTTGACTCAGGCGAACTTGATTTCAGACGAAATTCAGGATGCGGACCCGGAATGCGTAAGCACGGCATCCCTCGAAGAATTGTTGGTCAAGCTCTGGATTGGAAACGCCAAGAGCTATAGAAAAATTGTTGTGAATTAGAGCAACGAGGTCGGTCGCAAGCTCCCTTTGAGGTATGAGCACGGGCTAAAGCCCTTTGAGCAAAATTCAAAGCGAACGAAATGAGCGACCTCACTACTCATAGGGGTGAAAACCCCGACCTCAAACCTACGAATCCCTCAAAGCGAATGAAATGAGCGACCTCACTACTCAAAGGGGCGAAGCCCCGACCTCAGCACCTCTTAGAGTCAGAGTTATCGGTGGCGGTCTTGCAGGCTGCGAAGCGGCACTTCAATTGGCAAGCCGCGGTTTTCAAGTCGATTTGTACGAAATGCGCCCCAACAGGCAGACCCCTGCACACCGGGATGGTCACTTAGCTCAACTCGTCTGTTCAAACAGTTTCAAGGCTTTGGGCATCACAAGCGCTCACGGCCTTTTAAAAGCGGAACTTACGATGCTCGGAAGCTTTTTGCTGGAATGCGCGCGCGAAGCAGCAGTCCCCGCAGGCGATTCCCTGACCGTAAACCGCGATATTTTTAGCGAACTTGTCGAAAAGAAAATTGCTGAATTCCCGAACATCACGCTCCATCGCGAAGAAGTGACGAGCCTCGAAGGCGATTGCCCGACGCTTGTTGCCGCAGGGCCATTGGCCAGTGACGCTCTCGCCGATGATATTTTCAAGCGCCTCGGAAGCAACCGCCTGCATTTCTTTGATGCGATTGCGCCTGTGGTCGAAACGGACAGCATCGACTTTGACCACGCTTTTTACCGCAACCGCTGGGAAAAAGGCGAAACTGCCGACTTCATCAACTGCCCGCTCGACAAGGAAACTTATACAGAATTTGTGCGCAAGCTCTGCGAAGCCGAAGCCACAGAACCGCGTCCGTTCGAAAAGAAAGAACTTTTTGAAGGTTGCTTGCCCGTCGAAGAAATGGCGCGTCGTGGCTACGAAACGTTACGCCACGGGCCCATGCGCCCGATAGGGCTTGGGCTTGGAAACAACGGCCATTTGTGGTATGCCGTGATTCAGCTCCGTGCCGAAAACAAGCAGAAAACGCTGTTCAACATGGTCGGTTTCCAAACGCGCCTCAAGTGGGGTACGCAAAAGGAAATCTTTACCATGGTGCCTGCTTTGCGTAATGCAAAGTTTGCTCGCCTTGGTTGCATGCACCGCAATACGTTTATCGAATCGCCAAAGTTCCTCGATAAAACGCTCCGCCTGCGCCCGGAACTCGATTGTGCGAAGGGCATTCCACCTACATGGTTTGCCGGACAAATTACAGGTTCCGAAGGCTACACCGAAGCTGTTGCCACAGGCTGGTACGCAGCATGGAACATGGCACAAACAATTTTACACGGGCACGCCGACCCGCTTCCTGACGAAAGCTGCATTGGCGCGCTCATGAACCGCCTTGTCGAAGAAAACGAGGACTTCCAGCCGATGAATTTCAACTTCGGCCTTCTCCCCCATCAAGACGGACTCAAGAAAAAGAACAAGAAAGAAATCCTCGCCGGAAACGCAGAACGCGCCGTCCGCGAATGGATAGCGGCCCGAAACAATGCGTAATGAAATTCGACAGGCGATTTTAAGTCAAGAGCTTAAGGATGGGGAAATGCTTCCGTCTGTCCGTAAACTCATGAAGACTTTTGGCGTCTCGTCGGGAACCATCCAAAATGTGCTTAAGCAACTTGCCGAAGACGGCCTTATTTACAGCATCCGCGGCAAAGGATACTTTTGGGGCAAAGCCCCAGATGCAAACGATTTAGCACAAATTCTTTCAAAAACAGTCCATCGTGAAACAATCCTTGAACGCTTGGAACGCGAATTTTCAACCGACTGGGAAAAAGGATTCCTCGATCCAAACAAGAATTTGCCGCTCGCCAAGGAACTTTCGGACCGCTACAACGTTTCACAAACAATTCTCCGCAAGTTCCTGATCCACAAAGTCAATCAGGGAATCCTCGTGCGCAGAGGGCGTTTGTACGCATTCGCCTCCCCGCTCAAGGCAAAAACAGTCAAGAATTTCAGCGAGATTCTGTTTGTCACACGATGCAATTCGTGGGGCGGTTTTACCGCCGAAAGCGAACGCGAACTCGACTTTTTGCGCCTCGTTTACCAGACCGCAGGTGAACAGCATTTTAAGCTCATCTTGCTCGGCATCAACGAAGAAAGCGGCAAGCTTATTGATCGCAGCGGAAAAGTTTGCCATTTGACAGACTACCCCAACGTGATTGGCGCAGTGCTTTCGACACTCTTGGTGCAAAATCCGCACGCGCTTTTGCAGTTATTCTACGCAGTGAAATACCCCGTGTCCGTTTGGTGGGAACACCCGTTGCAAAACATTCCGCCACGCTTTTTGAGCAAGAACAACTGGGCGTTTTTCAACTCGACTTTCGGCGAAATACCGGGCCAGCAAATGGGCAAATACCTGTTGCAAAAAGGCTTCAAGAAGGTCTGCTATTTTTCGCCATACCACAACAGCTCATGGTCCAAAGACCGTTTGACAGGTCTCCAAAGCTCCGGGCTTGAAGTCATTGCATTTACCGATGACGAATACGCAAGCCCCTGGGATTACAAGGAAATTGCAAGAGCAAAAGTATCAAGACTTTCTGTCGAAACATACGCCCGCAATCTCGTCAAGCGAAAGCTTTTGCAATTTGTACAAAACGTCCCCCCGGATTGCAATTGCTGGGTTTGCGTAAACGATGAAGTTGCGGGACTCTTCTACGAAATCAGTGATGACGGCGACTGTATTTTGCCCGGCGAAAAGACCGATCCGAATGTTCTGGGATTTGACAACTCCGCCGAAAGCTATTTGCTCCGCATAGCCTCTTACGACTTCAACACTAGCGCACTCATCAAGCAGATTTTCTACTACATCGAGAATCCCGACGGATTCAGCAACAAGAAACGCCTGCACCAAATTCTTGGGCAGGTCATTGAGAAATAGGTTTGAGCGATGAGGTCGGGGCATCCGCCCCCTTTGAGGTATGAGCAAGCGCAAAAGCTCAGTACTCAAAGAGAGCCTTTGGCGAACGAGCTCAAAGCGACCTAGGGAGCGACCTCACTACCTCTAAACGTTCTTATTAACGATAATCGTCTTGGCTTCGAAGGTTTCGCGGTCAATCCACTTGACCATAAGCGAGACCTTGTTGTCTTCGTTTAGAGCGTCCCAGTAAGCCTTGAGCGTATCTTCGGCACTGTCGAAAATCGGCATGAGTTTCGGGAAACCGTTGAAGCTCGGGATCGGCTTGCCATCAGTTTCGTACGTGCTGATGAAATGTCCAAGACCCGGGAGTGCCTTTTCGAATTCAAACGTCATGCGTTCGCAGCCAGCGTCTTCGCTGTTATTGCGGCTCTTGAGGATGGAGAGCTTGTAAACAGCCGGTTCAGCATTCTTGTAGTGGATGCCGGAAATACGCGGCGTGAAGTTCGGAGCATCGTCTTCGTACTGGCGAGTGCGGAGAGCGCTTTCGAACGTGCCACCGAGATTGATAGCGTTGTAAATCGTATCGGTCTGGTCGCCGTTCGTAATAATCTGCACGTCCTTCGTGTGGCGAGCCGGATAGTAAATGATGAGGTGCGGGTCAGTCAGCTTCGATTCATCAAAAGCTTTGGTCTTCATGAATCCCGTATCGGCTTCGATTTCGAAAACACGGTTACGGCTGTTCACGCTGCGGCCCATAATCCAGTAAACCTGCACGTAGGACTTGCCGTCGGCGCTTGTGCCGAGCACAATGCCGCGGCCAGGGTAAGGATTCTTGGAAAGGTCGGTAAAATTCTGTTTTGCTTCGTCTGTGTAATTCATGGCTTCAAATATAGCAAAGAAGCACGCGAAGAGGAGCTATGCACACCGCAGTGAATCTCCGTACACTTCGAACGATATACTCCAGAAGCATCCAGATTATAAGTACATACCGTGCAAGTCGTATCATAAACATCTTCCGCATAACCATTATCCTCTACGTGGGTAAGATGGAACAATGTATCGGGAGCCTTTTCGGGAGCGGGGCCCGGAACAACATCAAAGACACGCCCAAAGTACTCGAAGTTTTTAATATCCGTTTCTGTTGCCGGAATATTAAACGTATAATATGCATAGCACATTATATTCAGGTTAGTTAAGATCTCGCTTTCCGGCACGACTCGCAGGGTATCCCCCACGCGCTCAATCTGCACTTCTTCATTATCGTAATCAATGTCCACATGCATATCCGGAATGACAATCTGGTAACCAACGTTTTCCGTATTCGTCAAGTAGGCTTTTTTACCGGCATTGGCACTGTTCAAGCTGCAATGACTACTATTGACAATGGCGGTCTTGACAGCCTCGTTTTCGCCAACGGCGCTATTGGCAGCGGAGGCCTTGACAGCCTCGTTTTCGCCAACGGCGCTATTCGCAACGACGGTCTTGGCAACCTCGTTTTTGTCAACAACGCTATTGGCAACTTCGTCCGCGCCCGTGCAGGCAATAAACATAAGTGACAGCATGGTTGCGCATGCAAAGTTTTTTTTCATATCATTATCCTCCTTTAATTAAAATAATTGAATGTATACTTTATTCCGCATCGACAATATCCATGATTTCCGGCGCAAGAGAGCCGAGACCATTATCGAAGTAGAGTAATGTCGCATGAGTGTAGGCATCATCGTTATCTACAGCAAAATCAATCTTGGACTTGCAAATACACCTTAGTGCATTCGTATAATCGTATTTCACCTTTACAACAACCGTATCTCCAGAAACTTGGACTTTGAGGGTGTCGATTTCGATATCGCATGTGAGCAAAATGTTTTCGATAGAAAAGGTTGTCCGCTCTGTACCGACATGCCTGTAAGTAAACGGAGGAATCCTTTCTTCATCGACGACAACCAAAGAGTCTTCCATTATGCGTTCGTTTTGACATTGAACATTGGCATCTGTAATGACGAGGCCCGACGAACTCGAAATAGATATGTTCATCCCGTTCTCCGATACAACAAGGCTACTGCTTGACGAATTCAACAAGTTGGAGTTTTCCGCCATGGCATTGGGGTCGACCGTTCCACCACCGGAACACGCAATCACAAGCATCAGAAACAGTGAACCAGAGACAAGAGCAAACTTCTTAAACATGATGTTCCTCCTTTATCTTGTCCGTAAACGGGAAAAACTGGAAATTAATTCGACAAACCTGATCGGAACCGTTGTATTCGTTAGCAATGGAAAGGACTTTCTTGCTGCAAGCTTCTAGCTCATCGACAATTCTTCGGCTCGCTTCTTCGGTCACGCCAATCGTAAGCCCACTAAAATAACGTTCATCTGGAGAATAGCGTTCTACGGCACGAGCCGCCATGTTCGCCATTTCTTTATGCATGGTACGAATGGCAATGGTTAAAGCCTCTTTAGAACCGATAACATTCTGTTCTGTTTGCGAATAGACTTTGTCCCCGTCTTTTTTCAGGAATCCGGCCTTAACCAAAAAATTCAAGATATCGCGCACTTCTTCGGCAGACACGTACTCCTTGCATTTATCGGCAAGGTCGCGCGGGTTGGCTCCAGGCATCATCGGGGCAAGTTCCCTGAGCACGGGATACTTCCATGATTCATAATACTGGAACGCTTCGCTGTCAACGACACGCATGCGGTGTTCCAATGCAATCTTCTGCATTTCAAGGAGTGCCGCCTTCTTGACGGAATCCTTTTTGGCATTGCTGAACGTAACCATTTCGCGGAAGTAATCTTTCTCGAAACCGACAAGTCCCAAGGCTTTCGCTACATTTTCGATTTTAGGCTTCCCTAACCTGCTTTCGCCCTGACAGACAAGCTTCAAGAAGTTCGGCGAAGAAAAACCAGCTTTACTGCAGAACTCGCGCCACGAGAACGCGCCCAAGCGCTTGCGTTCGTCGTAGTAGTCCTGCAAATAGAGGCGATAATCCTTATATTCAAGAATCGATTTCATGTATATCAATATACCTTTTCTCTTTTCCCAAATCAACAGAATTCTATACAAAAACTATGATTTTATAGTAAAATTCAAGCTTTTTGCCACAACTTTTTAAATCTAAAATAGAAATACTATACAGCCTGTATAGTAGCAAAAAAGCCGCTATAAAAGCGGCTGAAATTTGATGGATTAACAAGATCTATCGCTTCGGATTATAATTGTTCATGAGCACCATAGCAAGAGCAACGCAGAACATCACCACGCTACCGACAACCACCTGCTGTTTGTGGTCGTATTCTCGCTTCACATAAGTCGGATTTTCTTCGTTCAGTTCCTGCAAGGTCGGGCCCTGCTTAAGCTTGGTGCTGTCGATGCCGAACACTTTTTCGATTTGTTCGTCGGTCATGTTCAGCGTGCTCGTGTAAGAACTGTCGGACCTGTCGAGTTTGTCGGCAGCGAAAGAAGGAGTTGCCAGAACGCAGAGCAAAAGGAACGTAATAACAAGGCGCTTCGACTTGCTCAGCGTCCTTGTATCTCTTTTTTTGTTTCTCGTCTCTCGTCTGTAGGGCATAGCCCGTTCTCTCGTCTTATTACCCTTCCTTAGCGAGCTTGTCGAGAATCTGGTTCACGAGGCCCGGGTTGGCCTTGCCACCGGACTTGCGCATCGTCATACCCACGAGGAAGCCCTTGAGAGCGACCTTACCGGCCTTGAATTCAGCGAACTGGGCAGCGTTAGCGGCGCAGACTTCACGGACCACAGCTTCGATAGCAGCGGTGTCGGTCACCTGTACGAGGCCCTTTTCCTTCACGATTGTTTCCGGATCCTTGCCCGTTTCGAACATTTCAGCGAACACCGTCTTTGCAATCTTACCGTTGATGGTATTGTCTGCAATGAGGTTCACGAGGGCGCAGAGCTGTTCCGGCTTGATCTTGAGGGCAGAGAGGCCACCTTCGAGGTCCTTCATCTTGGCGAGGAGTTCCGTGATGACCCAGTTAGCGAGCACCTTGCCGTTCTTGCAGTTCTTGGCAGCGGTGTCATACCATTCGCTCACGTCGCGGTCTTCGGTAAGCACCTGGGCGTCGTATTCCGAAACGCCGAAGTCGTCCATGAAACGCTTGCGGCGGGCATCCGGCAGTTCCGGAAGCGTACGACGGATTTCTTCGACGAATGCCGGGTCGGTCACAAGGCGGACCATGTCCGGTTCCGGGAAGTACTTGTAGTCGTGAGCGTCTTCCTTGCTGCGGATCACGATGGTCTTGTCGGCGTTGGGATCATAGCGCTTGGTGCACTGTTCGACTTCGCGACCAGCATCGAGCGTCGAGGCCTGCAAGTTCATTTCGCAGTAGAGAGCCTTTTCGAGGTTCGTGAAGCTGTTCAAGTTCTTGATTTCGGCGCGGATACCAAACGGAGCATCTTCAGAAGCACGGAGGGAAATGTTACCGTCGCAGCGCATGTTGCCGTTTTCCATGTTGGCGTTCGATACGCGAGTGTATTCGAGCGTCTGCTTGATTTTCTTCAAGACGAGCACAGCTTCTTCCGGGCTACGGATATCCGGTTCCGTCACGATTTCGCAAAGCGGCGTGCCGCAGCGGTTCGCGTCAAAGTGGCTCTGCGTCGGGCTC
>Ga0310786_10003442_pt1 | contig 23005 bp, 25 predicted proteins | sample AusTroGonzalo_MG_FD_203881 | JGI IMG/M metagenome (GOLD analysis project Ga0310786, IMG submission 203881) | Bovine rumen microbial communities from tropical cattle in Woodstock, Queensland, Australia - Gonzalo_03 (v2) (version 2) | ecosystem: Host-associated > Mammals > Digestive system >...
TTGATGCGTAAAGATTGTCCGTTGGCACAATATAAATCAGTCAAACTTGAAGACTTAAAAGGCTTGCCTTTAATAAATTCTCGCCAAGCGATAAAGAAATCACCAAACAACGAGTTTTTTAAATGGTTTCATGGACAGTTTGACAGCTTGCATACCGTTGCAACATATAATTTAATATTTAATGCTGCCATAATGGTTAAATCAGGTATCGGATATGCGATAACTTTGGATAAATTGGCTGATACTTCTGATAAAAGCCCGCTTTGCTTCAGACCGCTTGAACCTAAATTGGAAGCAAAATTAAATATTGTTTGGAACAAATCTTCCGTGCGTTCCGCTGCCGCCAATCTATTTTTACAAAAGTTACAGGAAAAATTCGGTCGTCAATAAAATCACTGTGAATATTCACTGTAGTTTACGAATGCATCTGCAAGGAACACCATAAGCCAAAGTGTTGGCAGGAACGTTCTTTGTAACCACACTGGCGGCACCGATGATTGAATTATCACCGATGTTGATACCGGGGAGAATGGTTACATTTGCGCCAATCCACACATTTTTACCGATTTTAACGGGCTTGGGCATGGCGTCACATCTTTTTTGGGGGGCAAAATCGTGGTTCAGTGTTACAATCGTCACGTTACTTCCGAGCATTGAATTATCGCCGATTTCTATTCCGCCGTTATCTTGAAAATGGCAACATGTATTGATAAAAACCCTTTTACCCAATTTGGTGTTTTTGCCAAATTCAGTGTAAAAAGGCGGTAGTATCAGGCAATCTTTATTGACTTTGCGTGCAGTCAATTCCGAAAACAGCTTTCTGACTTCTTCGGGGGTATGGTATTTATTATTTAGCTCCATCGTTATTTTTAGAGCTTCTTGACCATACTCATAAAAGGATTGTAATAAATCTGTGCCGAATATCAGCGGTGTTCCTTTTTTCATTAAGGCTCTGATTTGCGGTATGCTTAATATTTTTTTACCCATCATTATTCTCCTTAAGTAAATGCTCTAAAAACGCCTGACAACCTTCGTAAATATCCCAATAGCTCTCGTCAAAATTGCCGGTGTACCAAGGGGCGCGGATTTTATTTGGATATTACTTCTAAAATTATGCACTTTGATGTGGTCTTAAGTTTTAATATCAAGCCGGAAGAAGGCATTAAAATTCTTCATGAAGAATTGCACAAAGCTTATCCCGAATATGAATTCGAAATCGTTCCGGATGTAGACGTTTCCACAACGGAATAAGAAAAACAAACATATCTTGCGTTTTTTATTCAACATCAAAGTTGAAATACGTATCGGTATAAGGCTCATCTTTTAAGGTAAAGTGCCACCACTCGGAATCGAGGGGGTTAAAGCCGGCGTTTACCATGGCATCGCGCAAAATTCGGCGATTGTTTTTCTGCTCATCCGTTAAATTCTGATAATCCGGATGCGAAACCTCGCTGAACAAATCAAATGTTCCGCCCATATCCACAAAGCCACCGTCTTTTTTAATAATCGTCAGGTCAACCGTACTGCCTCTGGTGTGCCCCGATTTTGCCATAATATATTGCCCCGCAAGCAAGTTTGATTTTTGCAAATCCGGATAAAAACTCTTATCGCCCTCATCTTCCGGATCATTAATCCACCGAACGAAATTATCAACGGCCTTTTGCGGACGATAGGCATCCCAAATCAAAAGCCGATAGCCCTGCGCCCTTAAATCTTCGGCCGCTTTTGAAAGCGCCGCCAAAGCCTCTTTGGTCATATAGGCGCGCGGTGCTTTATAACCGTCAATTTTGTTACCGGTAAAGTTATTCGGTGAATAATAACGAATATCAAAAGCCGCATCATCAATGGCCGAACTTATCAAAGCAAAGTCCGATTTATTCTCCGAAATCGTCTCAGCTAAAGCAAATGTTGAAGATAAAACGGATATCAATAAAGCAACTAAAATTTTTTTCATACCACGCTCCTCTTATAAAAAATGACGCTCTTTTCATTATTAACAACTAAATTTTTATAAGTCAAACCCGAATTTAAGGAAATATTAGGATGCAAAGCCTATACTTTGATAAAGCAAGGAAATAAAAATGCAATATTTTTACCAAAATAACAACTCAAAAGATTTAATCATATTTTTTGCCGGTTGGGGATGCGATGAAAATCAGTTTGCCAATTTACATGACAACAAAGATGTGTTGATTTTATTCAATTATCAAGATTTGGTCTTGGATTTTGATTTCAAAAAATATACAAACATTAACATTATCGGCTATTCTGCCGGCGTTTTTATCGCCTCAATTTTTGCCTCTGCCATTCCAAACATCCGTCAAAAAATAGCTTTGTGCGGCAATCCCTATATCTTTGATGAAACGCTCGGCATATCCGAAAAAACGATTGATGTTTTAAGCAAAATTACATTAGATAACTATTTGGATTTTCGCCGAAAATATATGGTTTTTGATGATGACGAATATGAGCGTTACAATCGTTTGGAATCGCGCCGCACCATAGAAAGTTGCGCATGCGAGCTCACCGCTCTGCGCAAAATATACACACAAAAGAAGGCTCAAATCAACCCGAATTTTGATAAAGCGATTGTTGCCGAAAACGATTTGATATTTAACTTAAAAGCGCAAAAAGATTTTTATAAAAACAAACTGCGCATCATCAAAAATGCCAGACACCACATTTTCTTTCATTTTAACGGTTTTGAGGATATCTTAAACATAAAATGACCATCGAACAAAACATCTTCAAACGTGCAACCATCGATTTCGACAAGCTCGAAAAACACGGCTTTATAAAGTCCGGCGAGCTTTGGCGGTATACCGAATTTTTTATGGCAGGCGAGTTTAAGGCCGTGATCTGCGTTACCCCTCAAGGCAATGTATCGGGCGCGGTTTATGAGGTGGCAACAGATGATGAATATTTGCCTCTGCGCGTTGAAAATATGGAAGGTTTTGCGGCCACGGTTCGCGCCGAATACATCAAGATTTTAGAAGCTATCAAAGCCGATTGTTGCCGCATTAACTACTTTGTATCGGCGCAAGCTAACCGCGCGGCGCAATTTATTTATCAAGCATATGGCGACCTTCCGGTTTTTCCGTGGGATAAATTTAACCGGCACGGTGTTTTTAAAAATCCCGACAGTCAAAAATGGTATGCTCTGATTTTGTGCATTGATAAAAGCAAGCTCAACGCCAAACTTTCGGGCGAAATTGAGGTGATGAACATCAAACTAAATGAAGATAAAATCCTCGAGCTTAACAAACAAAAGGGCTTTTACCCCGCATACCACATGAACAAAAAAAGTTGGCTCACAATTACTTTGGATGATAGCGTAACCGATGGCGTTTTGTTTGATTTAATTTCCGAAAGCCACACCTTCAGCCTAAAAAAGACTAAATCGCCGCGTTAAGAAAAGGAGAAAAAATGGACCACATTTATCATTATCAATCACCCATAGGCGGCATCACCATCAAAAGCAACGGCACAGCTTTGACAAGCCTTTGTTTTGACACCCCCGAACATTGCACGGATACAGCCCCCAAGAATGCCAAAGAAAAAACTTTGCCGATATTTGAATTAACGAAAAAATGGCTCGACACATACTTTAGCGGCAAAGCCCCAAACTTTACCCCGCCGATATTACCCGACACAACGCCGTTTCGAAAAACCGTCTTTGAAATCGCGCTTTCAATCCCATACGGCCAAACCATGACCTATGGCAAAATCGCAGCCAAAATCGCTCAGCAAAAGGGCCTCAAACAAATGTCCGCACAAGCAGTCGGCAGCGCCCTAAAAAACAACCCGATTGCGCTGATTATCCCCTGCCATCGCGTCATCGGCACAAACGGCAGCCTAACCGGCTACGCCGCCGGTCTTGATAAAAAGACCCGCCTCCTTAAACTCGAAAAAACAAATAAAAACTAAAAAAGTTCACAGAAAGGTTCACAGAAAAGTTCAATGATAAAAGTCCTCTTTATCTGTCTCGGAAATATTTGTCGGTCGCCGATGGCGCAGTTTGTGTTTAAGCAAATGGTCACCGAAAAAGGCTTGGCTGACCGCTTTGAAATAGATTCGGCTGCCACCGAAAGTTATAACGAAATCTGCCATGCCGGCATTCATCACGGCACGCGCGAAATCTTAAAAGCAATGCACGTTCCTTTTGAAGAACATTATGCCCGTCGCATTCGCCCTGCCGATTACGCACATTTTGATTATATTTTGGCGATGGATGAAAGCAATATTGAGGACATTCAATCGCTTGTCGGCCCCGATACTGAAAACAAAATCCACCTCTTGCTTGACTATACCTCTCACCCGCGCAATATCCGCGACCCTTGGTATACCGGCAATTTTGATGAAACATACTGGGATATTTACGAGGGCTGCGCGGCATTTTTAGACCACCTTCATTTATAATTTTTCTCTTGACATTAGACAAAAATCATTTTACCATGTGCTTTGATATTTTATAATGAATATTTATTATACATAAAAATAATGCCTTATGTTTTTATTATTTCTTGCTTTGTTTGCGCTCGGCATCGTTGTGCTTGAAGCGTTCAAAACATTCAGGATATATCAAAATCAAAAGAAGTTTTGTTGTGCACACGGCATAGATATTTCTCATTTGCCAAACCCGTTTTTTAGCTTTATAAAGCGTTTGGTAGATATAAGCGTCTCGCTTATTGTATGCTTAACTCTGCTGCCACTTTTGTATCTCGTTTTTGCCCCTATTATTTGCCTCACTTCAAAAGGTCCGGCCATCTTTAGGCAAGAGCGCATCGGCATATTTGATTCGCGTTTTACCTGTTATAAATTTCGGTCAATGGTTCTCAACAACGATGAAACCACTGCCGGCCCGAATGACAAACGCGTTACCAAAGTCGGCCGTCTGATACGTAAGACGCACATTGATGAGTTTCCGCAGTTTTTTAATGTTCTGATTGGTGATATGAGCCTCGTCGGCCCGCGTCCTTATTCCATATCCGCGGCCGTTCGTCTCCAGCAATCCGAGCGCTATTTTGAGCGGCTTCTCATCCGCCCCGGCCTTACCGGACTGGCGCAGATTCATTCAAACAGAACCTTAACACACAATCAAACAATCTTTTTTGATTTAACTTATCTTGAGCAAATGTCTTGCAAAAAAGACATCTACATTTTCTTTGAAACATTAAAATTCAAAGACATAGCTTACTAAAAAAGAGCCCTTTTATTCAAAAGGGCTCTTTTTTTGTTGTCCGATTTTTTTCATGCTCAAAACAAAAAAATCTCCGGCATAACCGGAGATTTTTTCTTAAGCCTTTCGGCACCTATTACATGTTGCTTGTGCGAACAACTGTAACGGCACGACGGTTTTGAGCCCAAGCAGCTTCGTTGCTACCCAAAACGGCCGGTCTTTCTTTGCCGTAAGAGATAGTCGAAATGCGGTCGGCATCAACACCGTGAGAAACTAAATATTCTTTAACGGCGTTGGCACGACGTTCACCCAAAGCCAAGTTGTATTCACGGGTACCGCGTTCATCGCAATAACCTTGAACAATCACATTCACTTTGTTGTGACGTTTAGCTGTTAACCATTTAACTTGCGTATCCAAAACTTCTTGAGCATTGGATGTTAAAGCAGAGCTGTCAAGAGCGAAGAAAACGCGATCTTCAGCATTTGCCATAAAATCACGAGCTTCTTTGGCTTCGCATTCACTGCCGCCAAACAAGCCGCCGTTAGAAGTTAAAGAAGAGCAACCGGCAAGCATTGCCAATGCGCACAATAAACTTAATGTTTTTTTCATTATATTTTCTCCATATGGGTTTAAACATTTCTTTTAGCGAATTATTCGTAAAAGAACTTAATTGCAATACAACTAATACATTTTGTAACTTAAGCAATAAAAGTAAATTTTTCAATAAGAAAAATGAAATAATGCCCAAAAATATGAACAAAAGTTTTAGGCAAAGGCCGTTTTCTTAAAAAATGCGGTATGAAAAGCGTTTTTTACTGTGCGGCTTTGATGTGCTCTTTTTGCGCCTGAATGTCAAAATTGGCTTTCAACCCGAGTTGCGGCGCAACGGCTGCGATAATCTTGCCCGAGGTCGGCACGGCATTCCAACCGGCTGCTCTCAAATTGTGTGTTTCTTTAATTCCCTTCGGCTCGTCAATTATCACCAAAAGCGCATATTTCGGGTCAGATGTCGGAAAGGTCGAAACAAATGAGTTGGTCACGCGTTTGTCCGCATATTTTCCGTTTGTGTTTTTATTGGCCGTTCCCGTTTTACCGCCCACTTCATAACCTTTAACTTCCGCTCTTGAAGCCGTGCCATACAAAACAACATTGCGAAGCATTTGGCGCATTTGGCCGGAAGTATATTCCGAAATCACGCGTTTAGAAACTTTTTTCGAATCCGATTTAATAAGAGTCGGTGTATGATATATACCGCCGTTCACCATCGCCGAAAAAGCCGTGATGATATGAAGCGGCGTCACCGAAATGCCGTGCCCGTATGAAACCGTTGCCACCGTAATCGGCGCCCATTGCTTTTCGCTTTGGAAAAGGGGTCTGCCCTTTTCGGCAATTTCAAAATCATTTACTTTTTCAAAAAAGCCGAGATTTTTCAAAAAGGCACGTTGCCCGTCTTTACCAACCTTTTCGGCCATTTTAAGCGAACCGATGTTTGAAGAATAGGTCAAAATTTCATCTACCGTCAGCCAGCTGTTTTTCGGGTGGTCATCACTGATTTTATGCTTCTGTATCACAACGGGCCTTGTCGCGTCAAATTTATCGGTAACCTTAATTTTACCGCTTTCCAAAGCAAGTGCGGTGTTAAATGTTTTAAAAACGGAACCGGGCTCATAAGTTGCCTGCGTAATAAAATTGAAAAGCGGTTTTTCCCCGACCGGAATTTTTATGTTCGGATTATAATCGGGAAGAGACACCAAAGAAATAACCTCACCCGTGTTCACATCCATCAATATGGCAGCCGCCCCGATGGCCTCGTATTTTTCTTTGGCCAATGCAAGCTCTTGTCTGACGGCATCTTGAATGCCGATATCTATTGTCAGTTGCAACGGCTTTGACGATTCAGTCAAGCGTTTATGCATAAATTTTTCAATGCCGGCCTGCCCGATATTGTCAACATTGGTGTAGCCCACCACATGCGCAAACAAATTGTTGTGCAGATAAACTCTTTTTTCGCTTGTTTGGAACTCAAGGGCAGGAATACCGAGTGCGTTCACTTCCGCTTGTTGCGAAGGCGACAAATCGTGCTTAATCATCGAAAACGAGCAATTCGGCTTGGTCAGTTTTTCGTATAAGTCTCTAAAGCTCAAGTCCGGAAAAATAAACGAAAGTTTTTCGGCCGCATCTTCCGCGTTTTGAATTTTTTTCGGGTTGGCATACAAATTAACGGTCGGAAGCGATGTTGCCAACACGGTGCCGTTACGGTCCAAAATATCCGCACGTGCAATCGGCGATTCGATTCCCGCTTCATGAAACACGGATTGGTTTTGCGGCAGATTAATCTTAATGCCGTGCGGCAAACACACCGCAAAAACTTTGATTGCAATCACAAAATAAATAAAAGCAAAAACAATCACTGCCAAACGCATACGTTGGCGGCAGGTTTGCACGGCGGGGGTATTATCACTCTCTTCAAAAAGCGAAGCATGGCCAAACGTGCTTTGCGGCGTTCTCAAAGCGCTTTTGGTATATCTTCTCGAAGATAAATTTAACCCTGCCAACGTTTTATCCTCTTAAAAATCAGCGTGCTGCTTTTGCCAATTGCTTCAAATCAGCTTTATTGTTTGAAGCCACATTCACCTTTGACGATTCGTTTTCAAATGGTAACGCAGAATAGTTAATAATTTGTTCAGCTCTGATTTTATTTAAAGAGGCATATTCTTCGGCAAGCGTTCTCAAACGTTCGGGCGTATTGAGTTTGCCCCATTCCGCCTTCAAAATATGGATGTTGCGCATATCCGAAGCAATATTCTGATTTATTCTTGAAAGTTCGCCCTCCAAATCATGCACCTGATTTTTCAAGAAAAAACAACCGAAAATCACAATACATGTGAGTGTAAACCATAAAGCGGTCAAGGCGGTTTTGGTGCTAATCATTTTTTTCTCCTTTGTTTTTGGTGGCGAATCTTAATTTTGCAGACCTTGCGCGCGGGTTTGAAAAAACCTCGCCTGCTGTCGGCAAAACAGCTTTTGAAACATAAGAAAATAATTTATTATCCGTATTTTGCGCCGGCATTTTATAGCGTGACACATGTTCTTTTTTGGCGCTGTTTTCTTTAAAAAATGTTTTAACGATTCGGTCTTCAAGCGAGTGGAAATCGACCACCACCAAGCGTCCGCCCTCTTTCAAGAGCTTTGCGGCGGCTTTCAAGCCTTCTTCCAATTCAAACAATTCATCATTCACGGCAATGCGAATGGCTTGAAATGTTCTTGTTGCCGGGTCTGTATCGCCGAATTTTTTATAAACAACGCTTCGAACAATATCCGCAAGTTCCGTTGTTGTCTCAATCGGCTTAATTTCTCTTTTTTGAACAATCTTTTGCGCAATTTGGCGCGATTTTCTTTCTTCACCGAACCGATACAAAATATCGGCAATTTCTTCGGCAGAATAAGTATTCACAATATCGTAAGCGCTCTGCCCGTCGCAAGACATACGCATATCGAGTGCCGCTTCTTTTGAAAACGAAAATCCGCGTTCTGCTTCATCAAGTTGCATTGATGAAACCCCGATATCAAAAACCACACCGTCAAGAGGCGTTTCAATCAATTCATCAATTTTTGAAAAACATCCTTGTCTGAATTCAAATCTTGCCGGATATTCGGCCTTCATTTTGTCGGCATAAGCACAAACATTCGGGTCACGATCAAGGGCAATCACCTTGCAGTCTGCCGCTTGCAAAATACTTCTGCTGTAGCCTCCAAAGCCGAATGTTGCATCCGCATAAACACCGCCGTTTTTAACGTCAAGCGCTTTAATCACTTCGTTTATCATCACGGGAATATGTTTCTGCACCATTGCCATCTTAAAGGTTTCCCTCCGACTTGTGCGCGTTCAAAACAGGGCGTTTTTTCAAAACTTCCGCTCTGATACGTGCTTCTTCCTTTTCCCAATTTTCGGGCGACCAAATTTGGAATTTGCGCCCCTTACCCACAAAAACCGCTGCATCTTTGATACCTGCGTGTTTTAAGAGTTTTTCGGTCAAAACAATACGACCGGTGCTGTCAAAAACAAAACGCTTGGCATCACCGAAAATAAGGTTTGTCAAATCATCTTGCGTTTGTGAGAAAAAGTCGTTTGAATCTTCGATTTCGGCCGCGAGTTTTTCAAGCAAATCTTCGGCACATCCCTCTATGCAGGGCGAAACAAGGCTTCGATAGCACACAATTTCAGAACCGAGCTCTTTCACAATGGCGCGATAATCTGCCGGCAACGAAACACGGCCTTTTGAATCGACCTTGTTTACGACTGTGTCCATAAAGAGAAAAGTTTTTCTCAAAGCCTTATCCTTTGTTACAATATTGTTACAACATTTAATGGTATATCATGGTAATTTATGGGAATCAATGGAAAATTTTAGCTTTTTATTAACTGTTCTTAATTTGTTCTATGCCGATTAAGCCTAATGCTTACAAGCTCTAGGCAAAAAAAATTTTAAAAAAATGTGAATATATTAAAGCAAAGATTTTTCAGCGTTTTTGCAAGAAAAATTCCTTCAGCATTTTTGAGGAAACATCAGCCATCACGCCGCTTACGATTTCAGGCGAAAAATGACATGTTTTGCTCTCAAAAAAACGCACGCCGTTCACAACCGCCCCACCTTTTTCATCGGTTGCCCCAATCACGATTTTTTTTATTCGCGCAAATGAGGCGGCGGCGGCACACATCGCACACGGCTCCAGGCTCACATACATGATACAATCCCACAACCTTTTGGTTTTAAGTTTTTGGCATGCTTTCCGAATACATAAAATTTCGGCATGTTTGGTCGGGTCAAGGCCATGCTCGGTTTGATTGTGGGCTTTGGCCACAATTTGCCCGCCCGCGTCCACAATCACCGCCCCTACGGGCACTTCATCTTTCAAAAAAGCTTTTTGAGCTTCTTTGAGTGCTATTTTCATAAAATCCGTATCCGTCATAAATAACCTTTGATTTTTCATTTAATTTAAAGTATAGTAGCCCCAATTCATAAAGGATAAGTTAAAATGAAGCAAAGATTGGCAAAATATATGGCACACACGGGCGTTTGTTCAAGGCGTCAGGCCGAAGAATATATCGCTCAAAAGCGCGTTACCGTTAACGGCGAAATCGTTGATACACCGGCTTTTAATGTTGAAGGTAGTGAGCAGATTTTGCTTGACGGCGAAAAGTTGCCTGCCATTGAAAAAACAATGCTCTTTTTATACTATAAACCCATCGGTGTTGTCACAACCCACAAAGACGAAAAGGGGCGTCAAACGGTTTTTGATATGCTTCCCGAGGGGCTGCCGCGCCTTGTCAGCGTCGGCCGGCTTGACTTAAATTCGGAAGGTCTGCTTCTTTTAACAAACAACGGCGAACTTTCGCGCGAATTAGAGCTTCCGAAAAACGCATGGTCGCGCAAATACCGTGTGCGTGTGCACGGGCATATCGACGAACAAAAGCTCAAAAGCCTTGAATCCGGCGTAACCATAGACGGTATTTCTTACGGCAAAGTCACCATAAATATTGATCAAAAAATCGGCACCAACGCCTGGCTCACAATCACTTTAAACGAAGGCAAAAACCGCGAAATCAGAAAATTGATGAAGTTTATCGGCCTTGACGTTGCCCGTTTAATCAGGGTTTCATACGGCCCGTTTCAGCTCGGCAGCCTTAAAAAAGGCGAAGTCAAACAAGTGCCGCAAAAAGTTTTAAAAGAACAACTCGGCGGGCGTTTTGAATTATGAGAATTATCGCCGGAAAATATCGCGCCAAACAGCTCTTTACCCCAAAAACTTTTGCCGTGCGCCCAACGGCTGATCGTGCGCGCGAAGCCGTTTTCAGTATTTTATATTCCATGCTGGGCTCTCTTGAAGACAAAAGCGTTTTAGATGTTTTTGCCGGCACGGGCGCTTTCGGTTTTGAGGCTTTGTCAAGAGGTGCCAAAAACGTTTGTTTTATTGACAAAGATGTTCAAACGCTCCAAAAAAACGCCGCTTTGTTTGAAAAAGAAAAAAACATTTTTCAAATTCTGCGGGCAGATATTGCCAATTTGCCCACCGCACCAAAAACGTTTGACATCGTTTTTTCGGATGCGCCTTACGATTTTGGCTTAAGCGAAAAGGCCTTGGAAAGCCTGCAAAAAAAAGGGTTTTTAAAAAACGGCACGTTGTGTATTGTTGAAACGCGCAACAATGAAGATTTGAATTTGCCCGAAAATTTCCGCTTAACCGATGAACGAATTTACGGCATGGCAAAAATCAGATTTTATACATTTTCGGTATAATTTTGTCACAAAAATTGTTGCAATGACAAAAAAAGTATGCTATATTGCACACAAATGGTAAAGTTTTTTTTAGAAAGGCTCATTAAATGGCAGAAGAAATTTTAGAATTCGGAAGCATCTGGCACAATTATGAAAAATATTCTCCTGAAAACATTCAGGCTCATTTTGAAGAATTACGTGCCAAAGGAACCGCCCCTGAAGATATATCAAAACTCGAACGCTTATTCAGCGAATATCCTTATCAGTTCCCCGCGCTTTACAGAATAAAAAGCAATGATTTGTCGGATAAAGATGCCGGCGAAAGCCTTTCGATGACTTTCAGAGAGGTTTCTTACCGTCGCCCCGAAATCGAAACAGAAAAAGGCGATACAACTTTGCCGAAAAATCAGCTTGAGCTTGAATGCACACTTAAAGACGGCACAACTTTTGGTTTATCTGCTTTGCCTGCCACCCCGAAAACAGCCGACAAAGAGGAGCCCGCGTTGTTAAAAGGCCAGCTTTCGCTTTCTGAAGAAACGCTTAAATCCTTAAATGATGAAAAATTTAAGAATATTATGGATTTTTGCCACGAACATGGTTTTTCAACTTTTTCCATCGACATTGCAACCCACGGCGGCGAAATAGACATTGACAGCACATTGGCCGCTCTTTTGCAAAAATATCAGTCGGAAAACACCATGACTGTTGAATCAGAAACATTTGTCAAACCGAGTGAAGATGAGCATGACGAAGAAGGTGCCCGCAAGGAAGACTTTGTTCCTTTGGTTGACGAAGCCGTTGAAGAAAAAGAGCATATTCACGACGGCATTCCCGCCAAACGCTTAAGCTTAAATGAAATGGTGGGCAATATGCGTGTCTTTATCGAAAAAGACTTGCAAAAACGCAAAGGCCTCTCTTATTGGGAACATGTCAAAACAATTGACGGGCGCAAGGCTTATGTTTTCAGCCTTTATGACAAGGAAAGCGCCGACAACTGGAAAGAAGACGGCCGCAAAAATAAAGACGGTGTTTACACATCGACAGCCTCTTGCCGCATTATGGTTTCGCAAGATAAATCCGGCAAATTTTTCTTCGGATATGCAACACCGAACGGCGCAAAGATGAACGAATCTCTTGCCGGCGACCTTATAGGTGAAATTCAAAAAGCAGGCACAACGCACCTTAACTTTTCGAACATTCCTAACCAAGATAAGGTCACATGGCTTAACGCCTGCGCCGAAAAAGGCATTGTCCCGACAGGCCTTTCTTACTCAAAGAGCAAGGTTGAAGGCATGCTCGAAAAGGCTCAAAAGAAATTATCAACCGAAGAATATGCCACCTTCGTTGAACGCTTAATGGATCAATGGGAAGAAAACGCCGCGAAGAAGGGTAAGCCGCTTCCCGTCAGCGATCAAGAATATATCAGAACATGCCGCAATGACGCCTTGAACAAACGCGAGGGTCAGGAAGGCTTGCTTGAAAAGGCCGAATTTGAAAGAAAATTCAAGAACTTCAGAGATTCATATGATGCCGCAGATGGTCTTTTGATGAAAGTTAACAAGCTCATCTTAAACGGCAGTATGGACAGACGCAGCGGTGCCGCAACCGCGATTGCCGCGATGACCACTTTGGCTCGCACATTTGATGTTGTGCTTGGCACGGCAGACAATAAAAATAATGCCTTAGATGTTACACTCGGCGAAAGAATGGATGAATTGTTAAGAAATCCGCTGAAAGACGGCGAAGGACATCCTATAATGATTCGCTTAACCGAAGAAGAAAAACGTATCCTCACACCTCTTGCCGGCAAGAAGATTAAAGACTTGAACAAAGAAGATTACAATTCAATTTTTGATATCCTCTACAAGAGACAGCTCAAACAAACAAAACAAACCATCGTCGAAATCATTAAAGGCGACTTGGCCGGTAAGATTCACGTTAAAGAGCACTTGTTGGTTGAACAACGTGTTTGGAACGGTGCTTTGGGTAGCGTACGTCTCGTCAATGAAAACTTGCGTAAGATTGGCGCAGGCGTTGAAGCTTTAACATTGCCTGACAAACACTCCGGTCTTCCGGTTGATGAATTGAGAGCTATTGCGGAAAAAGAACTCGAAACCGAAAAAGCCGCCGCCGAGGCTGCAAAAGGCGCGCCTGTCAAACCGACGCCCGAACGCGGTCGCGAAGCGCGTTAATTTAAGACAAATACATACAAAAATAACCCACCTTCAATAAGGTGGGTTATTTTTGTTAAACATCTTTCTTTTACACCGGCGACATCATCATAGACATCTGCTTGCCTTCAAGCTTTGGTGCCGAATCGACCTTGCCGATTAAGTCCAAATCCTCAACAATTTTATCTAAAATTTCTTTACCCATATTGTTGGCGCTGAGCTCACGGCCCTTAAAACGCATTGTAAACTTAACCTTATCTCCTTGGCTTAAAAATTTCTTGGCTTGTTTTAATTTCACTTCATAATCATGCACATCAATGGCCGGTCTTAATTTCAGTTCTTTGATATTGACCACTTTCTGATTTTTCTTTGCCTCGTTTTTGCGCTTCTGAACTTCATACTTATATTTGCCGAAATCCAAAACTTTGCACACAGGCGGCGTTGCCTGAGGTGAAATTTCTATTAAATCAAGCCCTGCCTCCTCGGCAATTTCAAGAGCCTCTTTAATAGAGACAACCCCTCTGTTCTCACCTAATTCATCAATTAAACGAACTTGTTTTGCCTTGATATTTTCGTTAATGCGCGGCCCGTCACTTTCGCGTACTGGCGCATTGTTATTTTCTGTTGCTATAGGAACCTCCATAAAAAATTAAAACATATTGCAGATTTGAATGTAACGATTATTGCTTTAAAAAGCAAACAAATAATGAATTTTTTAAGATTTTTTTATAAAAAAAATCTGCCCCGATTAAAATACAAAAACATTCAAACACAAAAGGCTTAAAGAAGAATATGCGGCTTCTTATTCAACATATTTTCCATACAACAACCAATCATATATCTTTGATGATTTTCGAACTTCGGCATTCATCTGTTCAACAGAGTATTTGCCCTCGGTTAAAGTCGGCACATCCGAAAACAAAGATGTTCCAAGCGCCAAACGATGCCCGCTGATTTCGGCACCCAAACTTTCCACAATGGTCGGATAGATATCAAAAGGCGTAAACACTCTGTTTTTGACTTTTGCTGCCGGATAAACGGCGTTGATAAATATATTCAAAGGATGTCTGTTCATTTCAGGCGTAAATGAGTTGTTCATCATCAAATGATCACCCAACATCACAACAACCGTGTTTTCATAAAAAGGTTGCTCGGAAAGCCATTTGACGAACAGACTGATTTGCAAACTGGCGCACGAAACAACATTTTCAAGATTTAAGTCTTTGCCGTAACGTCGTTCGCAAACATCATCCGAAAATGCCTGCTTGCCAAAGTGCGTATCCATTGTCATCAACGTAAAAACAAAGGGCTCTTGCGATGCACCCAAACGCCCGAGTTCTTCTCTCGCTCTTTCAAAAAGTTCTTGGTCGGTAATATATTTATGACGTTGCTTATATGATAACTTTTTATTTTGCCGACGTGCATAATAGAGTATATCAAGCAACTTTTGTTTGCCGTGCGTTGTCACAAAATCCTTCAAACCGGCAAAATTACCGTCGCCGCCTGTCAAAAAGCTTTCTTTATAACCGTGCGCACGCAAAACATCATACAAACACCATGCGTTCGGATAAAAACCTTTTTTCATATGAATCGAATTAAATGCCCTTACCGGCAACTGTATCGGTGCGCCGCAAGTTTTTGCAAAAAGTGCCGATTGCGTCCATTGCGTTCCGTCAATCGGGTACGCACCGCCCAAATAAGCATTATCGCTGAAATTAATGTTTTCATCGGCAAGTGTGTGCAATTCTTCTATCAAATCGGCATTGTAGTAATCATGCAACGGTGTTTTTGCAAAAGTCGACTCAATGCTTTCCATAAAAATAATCACCAAATTGCGTTTTTCTTCGGGAAACGTAATTTGCGTTTCCTGTGGCAAAACATAATTTTGCTCATAAAAATTAGAAAGCTCGCGTTTTTCTTTTCGCCAGTTAATCATTGTCCAAACATCCATTTTGATGAAAGCATGCACACAACAAAAACAAAAATAGATTAAAGCAAACCATATGGCGTAAGACCTTATAAAAGAACGCACTTTTTCTATTTTCCAAAAATTGATTTTATATTTTTTCGTAAACAATACCCACAACACGGCAACAATAATTGCGGCCGTCATCACCGTGTGCTGCAAATAGCTCAAAATCATTTTGGTTTCCAAAACAAAAGGCATATTCGCATGGAACAAAATTTGTTCATACGTCACGGGACCGAATTCTCTGATAATCCAGTTTGCGGAAGAAAAAAGCATAAAGCCTAAAAAAACAAGCAATAACCACATTTTTAATTTTAACCTGAAAACAATACAATATTTTATTGTAGCCTAGCCCTTCTTATTTAAAAAGCAAATAAATAATGAACGTTTTAAGATTTTTTTTCGTTATATGTTATGTATGACAATTTTTTTGGAAAGGTAAACAAATGAAAAAAATTCTTTATGTTATGGCTTTTATGGCATGCGCCTTTAATGCAAAAGCAGAAACAATCATCGTCATAGATGATAACGGTTTTGTCAGACAACAAATGACAACGGCTCAAACCACCGTTGTTCAACCGGTTGTTACCACCCAACCTTCCGTTACGGTCGTTCGTGAGTCTCCGAGCGTTTCAAACAGTTATTACTATGATAACACTTCAACCGGCTCGGCTATTGTTGCCGGTATCACAACCGCGGTTGTCGGCGCCTTGTTGTTTGACGGTTTCAAACACCATCACAAATCCAAGCCGGCTAAAATAATTGCACCGGCCGGTCACCACGGCGGACACCATAGCAGTCACAGTGGTGGTCACGGCGGCTCAAAACCAAAACCTCATAAATAACATCCTTTTTAAAGTCCCCAAAAAAAACCGCCTCAAACGAGGCGGCTTTTTTGTTCTTTTTGAAGATTACCACGGATTGGTGTATTTCAACTGCGGGTCATTCAAGCGCTCGATGTAATCTTTGTTTGTACCCGGCGTTGTTCCGTTGACCGTTCCGACATCTTTCTTCGTATTGATAGATCTGAAGTTATTGAGTTGGTCGTATTGATCAACATAAGTTGGATTGTTACCCGATCCGAAGATATTTGTTCTGTCAAAGTAGCAATATACCGTTGCATAAGCTTCCATTGACCGCGGGCGAACAGGGAAGATGTTCCAATAAACTTTGTTGGCATTATCGGTACCCACCAAGTTATCGGCTGTCTTGTTCACATCATCGCTGTTCAACGTGTTGATAATCGGTGCATAAAGCTTATAAGGATAGATAAAGCCCATTACCGTTGCCCATCCCATGAAGTCCGAGCAACCGCCGTTTGAAGCCTGCGAACCGGTGCACGGACCTGTTGAGTAGGCAATCACCTTGCTCTTAAGCCATGTGCTCTGTTGGAAATAAAGCGGCTTAGGTGTATTATCTCTGTCATAGGTTGCCGTATGTCCGTCAGTTATGTGCGTATCCGGAGCCATACCGAGATAATAAAGGTGCATATTATCCGTTGTGCCGTCGTTTCGGCCTTTCTGCACAATCACATCTTGCGGAATAGGCGCGGCCACCATTTGCTCACCATGGTCATCAGCTTGCGTCATGGTATAGTTGGGAAGCTTGTTGGCTCTCACTTCTTCCGATACATAGTAGCGACCTTCTTGGTTCAAAATCATATCACCCGTTTGTGCCATCTGGAAACTTGCCGGTGTGATTGTAATCACTCTGGCGTGTCCCGGAGGACATTGCGGCGCAGGCACCATGCCCATAAACGGTGAAGCCCATTTACCGCTAAAGGTATCTACTTCCGAAATCTCGGGCGGCACATTTGCTTCAATCTTACCGCCGTTGTTTGAAACGGTCAGGTTGTTGAAGTTGATACCATCCGGATAGGTATTGTTCACAATATAAATACCTTTGTTGATAAAGTCAGGCAAAATATCGCTCAAACGTGCACCGCCGCGAGTCGTCAGTTTAATGTCATGCATCACTGAGGTGTATGCGGGGTTAACCATGTAGCGATCATACATCGTGCCCGTATCAAAATCACCTGTTGCTGAACGCGGTTCAACAATTGTTCTGCCGTCCGCTTGCAAGTTATTGGCCACAAATCTCGAAGCCTCAATATAACCGACGCCGGCATCAGCGCTATATTTATGGTAGTCTGTGCTGTTGACAGCCGGTGCGGCAACGCTTTCAAGTTCAATCGCACCGCGACGAACATAAACGCTGGCTGCACTCGACATATCTGCGGCCTCATTGTCAACAATAACGCCTTTTGAAGCATTGACCTCAAACACTCTGTTGTTCACTGCCGGATAGTCACCTTCCGAAGCTGCCCAAACACGGAGCTTATCCGGATCTATTTCAACAACGGCATCTTCTTTCAAAACAGAACCGTTATCACCCGAGACGATGTTCAAGAGCTTTTTGTTGTTCTTTTTAACCGTGAATTGGTCAACATCCGCCTCAACAAACGATTGTGTTCTGCTGGCACCTTCACCGGCTTGCACCGTCAAAGCAACATTTTTCATATCATTGCCGGCCACTTTCATTTGTGTGGCATTAACCTCAACCAAATTTCCTTCCGCATTTCTGGCTTGATTTGTTGCAATAATCGCATTGTTCTGAAGGTTCAATTCACCAAGCGGCGAAGTTGTTTTGACAACCGTCAAATCCACACCTTCAAATTGAGCATCGGTCTTGCCGATAGACATTGTACCGTGCCCGACCACACCCGTTTCATCTTTTACATTCGGACCGTAAATCGTCGATTCATCTGCATTGATAAGCATACGGAACTCTCTCGGATCATTGGCGTTGCCGTTAATATCTTTAACCTTAACACCTTCTTCGTTCACATTGAGCCAACGATTGTAGTGCGTATATTTTTCACCGTTCTTAACGGTTTCCTCTATTTCTTGGTCATAACCGAGACCGCCGGCATGCAGTCTTTGTGCATCAAATTGGTGCGCATCGATTTCACCGGCTTCCAACGTGTTTGAAACAAAGGCATCACCCTGAACGTTGAGCATTAAATCCAAATCGGTACGGGTCGGCTGAACTTCATCTTCCGTGGCTGCAGCGCTAATCTTCGTGCTGCCTTTGATATCAACCGTATCCGTTGCAACCAACACATTGGTCGGTTCATTCGGAGTGTTGTTGATAACCACGTTACCTTCCTGCATATCAATGATATATTTATCGGCATTGATAACCGCACCGGCAGGCCCGACTTTGAAGGTCGAATCCGCATCGCTTGCCAAAGCCGTATCACCCACAACTTCCAAGTCATTGTTAATTTTTGTGGCAACATTAATTTCAGCAACCGTCTCACCGCCGTCACGTTTAATCAACAAATCGGCGTCATCGGTATCTTTGTTTACCTTAACAAAGAACTGATCCGTTGTTAACTTCATTAAATTATGAGCCTCATCCGAAAAACTCAATTCCGGATTACCATCCTCATTTGAAAACACGGCAAACTTGCTTGATAAAGCATGCAGGCTGCCTTCAATAAACGCGGCACCCGTAGAGGTCTCTCTTCCGCCTTCCATGCGGTTTTTGACAACCACCAAATCAGCATTTGCTTCGTTCGGAACAGCACCGGTTTGAATATCACCAATAATAAGTTGGTCAACACCCAAAATCTTGCTCGGCGGAATATTTCCGGAACTTTGCAATAAGCCCGGCACACCGCCCATATACAAGTCTGTCATCATGGTGTTGCGCCATTCTTCGCCTTCGGCTTCCGTACGTTGCAAGTATTCTTCGTTGTGATATTTTTCAAGGCTTGCCGCGTTGATGCTTTCAGAAGATGCCGCAACAAGCGACCCTCTTTCGGGAACATTTTCATCGCCCAACATATCCTTCAAGTTATCGTTAGACAAGCTCCACACACCGCCGACACCTTTGGCTTCATTGTTTCCTTCTTCATCTTCGGTAATATAACCGCCGTTTGCGCCGACCATCGAAGCAATTTGAGAAGCACGATAATCGGTCACGTCACCGGTTTTAGGCAAAATCACGAAAGAAGTAAGGGCATCGGTGTCTCCCTGACGTTTCACAACAACAATCGGCGTATCAAAGTTTCTGCTCGGCTTTAACTCATAACCGTAAGGCAGATAACCTTGCAATTTGTCTTCTGTTAACACCAGCGTGCCGGCGTCGTCAGCATCCAACTCTTTCATCAATTCCTGATAGTTCGTCAGCGTGTAGTTATCCACCGCTTTTGCCAAGGTTCGGACATTCGTCGCCGTGTTAATGTCTTGCAACTCGGATGTACGTTCGGCAGACTTTTTATACAACGTCGGCGTGACAAGTGAAATCAAAGTCAACATAGCCAGAGCCTCAATCATCATGCTACCGGCTTGGTTAACTTTCTTCAATAACGTATTGTATTTTGTCATTTTCCTGCTCCTTCTCTGTTGTTAACTCTGTTAATTGCAATTAAACAAGGGTTTAAAATCCCGCTGTTTCCGACACCGTCGTTATAAGCGCAAATGCTCGAAAAATCGGGGTCCCTCAATAAAATATTAAAAATCGGTCTGTAACCTAAATCTTCTTTATAAACGCCGGTCGAATTACCGTTTGCGTCACGTTGCACTCTTAAGGTACGATACATACCGCCGCTCATAATCTGGCTGCTGCGGTCCACAAACATTTCATTTCCGAATCTGTCTTTAATAACTTCTTTGTTTTTGGCATTTGACGAATCTCCCAAACCTTTCAAATATGTCACATAGCCGAAGCTAAACCCGTAGCCGTCAGATTTTGCAATCACGGCCATCATATCGGCAATCGGTTGGGGAATATCCGGAAACAACGGATCCGGCTGTTTCCATCTTGCGGGCATTTCCTGCCACGAAATCACATACACGTCAACATCCGATCTTGAGCAGCAATATTCTTTTTCCAAATCCGAAAAACGGAAATCATCATGCTCCTCACAAATCTCGGAATAATTAAATTTATCGTTTCCTTCCGTGGCAAAGCAATAAACCTTTGAATAAATATTCGAATCTTCCTTAAACCCGAAAGGTAAATATTGTCTCATCTTCGTCAATTCGGTAGAGGCATTAAACGGCTTTGAAACGCCCAAACCGCTTCTGAAACCGTCTTCCGCGATATTTTTCTTTACGAAATGTGACGGCAACATTTGGCCGCTATTATTGCCCGCACCTTTATAGCCCAAGCCGGAGTAATACGGCACCGTTTCCGGAGATTCATAAACACCGTCTTCGTCTTTCTTTAATGCATGCGATTCGATGTATTGCTTAAAGGCGTTGTGTTGGGCACGAAATTTAGTCACAACGGTCTGTGCTTTCACTTCATTATTCTGTCTGTCGATATCCGAACGAATCGGCAGAGTGTATGAAAGCAACGCAACCATAAATGTGCCTAACACGATCCATAAATACATTGTTTTACCTCATCAATATATACGGTTTCCTCTTGAATTTTAGCATAACACAGCTTTTTGAATTTTTCCAGTTTTTCTTTTGTTTTAAGCCAAATATTCATATTTTTGTAACATAGACTTAAACCTTGAAATAATTGAAAAAAAACACCCTTTTGGCAAAGCTCAAATCGGGTGTTTTTTATCTTCAAAAAAAATACGAAAGACTAGAAGCCCTCGGTATCCAAGCGTTTACGAAGCTGTTTACGTGCGCGACGGACGGCTTCGGCCTTACGGCGTGCCTTCTTCTCGGCATTTTTTTCATGACAACGACGCAATTTCATCTCGCGGAAAATACCTTCGCGTTGCATTTTCTTTTTCAAAATCTTCAAAGATTGCGCGACATCATTGCCGATAACGGTAACTTGAACCACTTAATTTTCACCTCTTTTCTTCGTCTAAAATGTTTAAGTTGAGCGCCTTTTATCACAACGTTTTTTATTCGTCAAGAACTTTTTTTATCAGGCGATAATATTCGGCATCAAACCGGCTTCCACCTTTTTAATTTTCCGCGTCAACCCGTTTCTTAAGGTATTGAGTTTCTGGGCCTGATAAAAATCTATGGTACGATTTTTTTTCACCAGATTGCTGATATCCGAGCGCACACGACGTTCTTCAAGCTTAAGTTCGCAAAGTTGAAGCTGAAGTTTCTTAACATTGTCATATTTCATCTGTTTATATAGTCCCGTAAATAAAAAAAGTTTAGAAAAAAGTGTATTTTTTACTGGAAATAATTTTTAAAGTCTGTATGAAGTATACAACAAATCGAAAATAAATCAAGAACTTTTATTTAAACGGAGATATTTTATGACCAATATTCGGAAAATAGGTATTCTGACCAGCGGCGGGGATTGCTCGGGCTTAAACGTTGTCATATCAGGGGTTGTTAAAGCGGCAACCTTAAAAGGGTGGACTGTTTACGGCATCCATAACGGCACTGAAGGCTTAACGGATCGTCCTCTTTCGTATGAAGTTTTAACCTTACGCAATTTTTCGGATACACCTTGGGCAAAAACGGCCGGCTCATATTTAGGCTCGCTCAACAAGGGTATTGACCCTTCAAAAATGGATGAGATTGCCGATCGTTTCGGTCAAGGTGCCCGTGAGCTCGGGCTTGATGCCATTGTTGTTTTAGGCGGTGACGGCAGCATGAATGTCTTAAATTACTATTGCTCAAAAGCCGGTATTAAGATGATCGGCATTCCGAAAACCATTGACAATGACACCCCGTTAACGGACTATTCCGTCGGTTTTCAAACGGCATGTCAGGTTTGCATGGATGCCGTTGACAACATAGATACAACCGCACGTTCGCATCATCGCGCCATGATTATTGAAATGATGGGGCGCGACGCCGGCCATTTGGCTTTAAGATCAGCCATTGCCGGCTATGCCGATGTGTGTCTCATACCTGAAATCCCATACACATTGGACGGCATCATCAAAAAACTTGAAGACGTCAAAAAAACAGGGCGCACACATGCCATTATTGTTGTCTCCGAGGGCATTAAAAACGAAAACGGCGAAGTTTTATCTTCAGCCAAAAACATGCTGGGCGAAAAAGTGCACGGCGGTATCGGCGATTACCTGACAGATGTTTTAAGTAAAAAATACGACGGTTTTCAAATTCGCTGCACGCGTTTAGGCCACATCCAACGTTCGGGGCATCCCGTTTTCAATGACCGTCTTGTCGCTTCGCTTTTTGCTGCTAAAGCTGTCGAGCTTTTGGATGCGGGCAAAACAGCCGTTATGGTCGGCATCAAAAACGGTGAAATCACATCCTTTACTTTGGAAGATGTGGTTACGGCGGGCACCCGTGCCGTTGATGTCAACAGTTACTACATCAAAGCCGCCAAAATGCTTGGCATGTACATCGGCGAAATTTAAACGAACAAACTAAAAAAATCAAAGCGGAAAGCGGTTTGTTTTCCGCTTTTTTTGCGCGCTTTTAACAAATATTTAGC
>Ga0310786_10003443_pt1 | contig 22996 bp, 19 predicted proteins | sample AusTroGonzalo_MG_FD_203881 | JGI IMG/M metagenome (GOLD analysis project Ga0310786, IMG submission 203881) | Bovine rumen microbial communities from tropical cattle in Woodstock, Queensland, Australia - Gonzalo_03 (v2) (version 2) | ecosystem: Host-associated > Mammals > Digestive system >...
GGATTAAAAAAAGGAGCTACAACGGAAAATATAAATTTAAGTAAAAAACTCAAGGACGAAATGGTGGTTATTATTTCTAGAAAATCAGAATATAAAAAAATACTAGATGAAAATACTAATACAATAAAAGAAAATAATGATGTTTTGATATCTACAAATAATGTTATAGGCGTTAATGAGCAAAATATTAACGATATTGGTTCAAACAATGTAACAAATAGTTTAATAAATATTAATAATGCTTCACTGGATGTATTATTAACTCTTCCCGGAATAGGAGAATCAAAAGCAAAAGCTATCATTGAGTATAGAGAAAAAGATACATTTAAAACTGTTGAAGAAATAAAAAATATTCCTGGAATAGGAGATAGCATATTTGAAAAAATCAAAGATAAGATTATTGTTTAATTTAACAATAATCTTTCTTTCAATTTATAACATTTTTTCGTTCATACAATTTAATAACAATTATGTATTTAACAATCACGGTAAAGTCTTTACAGGATCAGTGTTAAAAGTTGACAGGTATGAAGATTACTCTATCTTATATATTAAAGGAAAAGAAAAAATTAAGGGATACCTACATTGTAAAAATAATATTCAAATAGGGGATAAAATTAAAATCACATATTCATTTAAAGGTATAAATCAGAATTACAATTTTTACAGCTTTAATTATAATACGTATTTAAAAGGGTTAAATATATCTAAAGTAGTCAATATTAAATCATATAAAAAAATAGCAGTTGACAATAGTCTTATTATTCATCGATATTTATCTAATAAAATAAATTCTAAGAAAAGTAAAGCATATATAAAAACATTTATAAATGCTGATAAGACAAATGTTGATTTAAATATAAAAAAATCATATATAGATAATGGAATTATTCATCTTTTATGTATATCAGGTTTTCACGTTATATTTTTAATAGATTTTTTTAAAAAAATATTTAGAAAAATAACAAAAAAAGAAAGTATTATTAACTTTCTTACAATTTTTATTTCTTTTATATACTTGAAATTAACTTTTTTCTCACTACCATTATATCGTGCAATATTGTTTTATTTTTTTAATTATTATAATAAAAAGTATGACTTAAAAATATGTAAGAATTGTTTATATATAATGGTTTTAAATATTATACTTTTAAATAATATTAATTATGTTTATCTTTCAAGTTTTTACTATACTTTTATCATTTGTTTTTTCTTAACTAATATTCATAATTTTAACCTAACAAATAAACCTAGCAATATTCTATCTATATCAATTTATATTTTTATTATAACCATCCCTTTAAATATATATTTTAATCACTATATTAATTTATTATCAATATTATTAAATATACTTTTCTCTTGGTTTATTTGTTATATATTTTTTCCTTTATCTTTTTTAAGTATTATTTTAAGTTTTTTTGATTCTATTTATTATTTATTAATAAAAATATTTGAAATTACGAATTTATATATTAATAGAATTAATATTTTTAAAATTTCATTTCCTCATATATCAATATATAAAACAATAATTCTATATCTAATTATTTTTTTATTAATAAAATTTAGGAAAAGAATATTTTTGATTATTGTTATTTTATTATTACTATTTTATAAAATATCAGTATATTTTGATGGTAATACATATATTTACTTTTTAGATGTAGGGCAGGGAGATATGTCTGTTATAGTATCTTCTTATCATAAAAATGCAACAGTTATAGATACAGGCGGAAATGAAAATAGCAATTATTTATTTGAAAATATACATAATTTTTTGATAAGTATTGGTGTAAGTAGAATAAATAATTTAATAATAACCCACGGGGATGCGGATCATATGGGGGAAGCCATTAATCTAGTCGATAATTTTAAAGTAGAGAAGGTAATATTTAATTGTGGTGAGTTTAATGAGTTAGAACAAGATTTAATTAAAGTATTAGATAAAAAGAAGATACCATATTATTCATGCATCAAAGAATTAAATATAGATAATAACAAACTATACTTTTTGCAAACAAAAGAATATGATAATGAGAATGACAACAGTAATGTTATTTATACTGAAATAGATGGTTATAAGTTTATGTTTATGGGTGATGCAGGAGTAGAGAAAGAACGGGATATTTTAGATAAATATAATTTATCAGATATTGATGTATTAAAAGTAGGGCATCATGGAAGTAAAACAAGTAGTAGTGGGACTTTTATTAATGAAATGAATCCAAAATATTCAATAATTAGTGTTGGAAAGAATAATCGATATGGACATCCAAATAAAGAAGTTTTAAATAATTTAAATAATTCAACAATCTATAGAACAGATCAAGATGGCAGTATTATGTTTAAAATAAAAAATAACAAATTAAAAATTGAAAATTGTAGTCCATATTCTTAATTAATGTGATACAATAACTAATCAAAGAGGAGGAGTATTATGTTAAATATGCCTGTAAAAAAAATAAAAGAAAACATCAGCTTGCGAGAGGAATATTGGGAAAATAATTTTGAAACAAATTGTTATGCGTTTGCATTAGGATTAGATATTCCAGAAAATAATATATGCAAAAATAGCTATCAACCAGGTATTATAGCATCAAAAACATTTAATATTTCTCTTAATGAATTAGCTAGACTTAAAATTGAAGACAAAATGATATTAGATTTAAAAGCATTAAAAATTGGATTCAAATTATCTGAAGTGAATACGAAACAAGAATATATAACATTAGGTAATTATTGGTGTAATTTGTGGGATGTTCTACTATTTTTAAATGAAAATGATTTTCATTTTGCTAGAATTAATTATAATGGTGAAATGTATCATAAAATTGGATATTTTGGCTTTCCTCAAAAAACAAGTATTGAAGAAATAGAAAAAAGCGGATATTCATTATCAAAAATATATAGATTACGTTATTGGAAAAGAACAAAATAATTATTAAATTTTATATTATGAAAGGACTATTATTATATAGTTCTTTTTTATATGTACTAACTACTCAATACCAGTTGGAAAGAATAATCGATATGGACATCCAAATAAAGAAGTCTTAGAGAACTTAGGAGAATTTAAAGTATATAGAACAGATCAAGATGGAAGTATTATTTTTAAGATAAAGAATAATAAGTTACAAATAGAAACATGTTCACCATAGAAAGGAGTAAATATGAATTATTATAATGAGATAAAAGAAAAACTAATAAAAAGTGAAATATATGATATAGTCAAAGATTATTCAAAAGATAGACATAAAGTTAATGTATATTTTGAAACTGGAAAACTTTTAAGTGAAGCTGGCAAAGAATATGGAAAAAACGTAATTAAACAATATTCAGAAAACCTAATGACTGAAGTTGGTAAAAAGAAATAATAAAAAAATAACTTGAATTAATCAAGCTATTTTTTTTATTTATTTCTACCAGTACTTGCTCTAAGTGCGAATATACCTTCAATATAGTATTTAATCTGAAGTTCTTCCTTATCAAGATTTTCTTTAGATAATCTATCATATATTAATGAATTAAGTTCATTATCTTGTAAACTGTCCATATATATTTCAAACATTTCTTTTCCTTCTCTTAAAGCCTCTTTAGCCTCTTTTAGCAAGTCTTTTGAACCAAATTTATAACTATAATCAAATGCTTCAGTCATAGTTTATTAAGTCTCCTTTACAAAAATAATTCTAACATACATTTTACTTTTATATCAATAAATTTGTTTTACATGATAGTTATATATTATATAATGAGTATGATAGGTGATAATAAATGAAAATATTAGTTACTGGAGCAACAGGTTATATTGGTTCTCATACATGTGTCGAATTAATTAATTCAGGCTATGAAGTAATTGGCCTTGATAATTTTTCTAATAGTAAAAAAGATGTTCTTGATAAAATATTTTTAATTATCAATAAAGAAATAGAATTTTATGAAGGAGATATGCTTAATAAGGATATATTAAGCAGAATATTTTCTGAACATAAAATAGATGCCGTAATTGATTTTGCTGCATATAAAGCTGTTGGTGAATCAATCGAAAAACCAATAGAATATTATACTAACAATGTATCTAGTGTATTAAATCTACTTACAGTAATGAAAGATTATAATGTTAAAAAAATTGTATTTAGTAGTAGTGCAACTGTTTATGGTGATCCAGAATTTGTTCCCATAACTGAAGAAGCTAAAACAGGTGGTACCACTAATCCATATGGAACAAGTAAATTAATGGTTGAAAAAATATTAAAAGATTTATATATATCTGATAATGAAAACGGAATATGTATTTTAAGATATTTTAATCCTGTAGGTGCTCATGAATCTGGTTTAATAGGTGAAGTGCCTAATAAAGTACCAGCAAATCTAATGCCATATATTTCTAAAGTAGCAACAGGTAAATTAGATTGTTTAAGTATATTTGGAAATGATTATGATACACCGGATGGAACTGGAGTAAGAGACTATATTCATGTTGTTGATCTTGCTAAAGGGCATGTAAAAGCTATTGATAAATTATTTAAAGAAAACAAAGGTTTATTTATATATAATTTAGGTACTGGTACTGGTTATAGTGTTCTTGATATGGTAAAAGCTTTTGAAAGAGTAAATAATGTAAAAATTAACTATAAATTTGCTCCAAGAAGGCCTGGAGATATAGCATCTTGTTATTCTGACCCAACAAAAGCAAAAGAAGAATTAGGTTTTGCTTGCACAAAAACACTCGATGATATGGTTAGAGATAGTTATAATTTTGAAAAGAAGTATCTAGAAATAAAATAATATAGACAATTACTGGAAATATAATTCCAGTAATTGTCTTTTTTATTTAAAAATATATTACTCATAATAGTATTAGGGTGATATATATGAAAAAGAAAATAGTGTTCCTTTTAACACTTTTATTATTTCCGCTTAATGTAATAGCATATTCATCTAAAATAATTCCAGGAGGCGAAACCATTGGTATAAATGTTTCATCAAAAGGTGTTATGGTAGTAGGCTTTTATAAAATAAATAATAAGTATAATAAAGGTAATCCTGAATTAAAAGAAGGGGACTATATATTAAAACTTGATAATAATGATGTAAACACTATTGATGATGTAATTTCATACATTCAAAATATAAGTGATGATTCAACTATAGATATTACATATAAAAGAAACAATGATATAAAGCATACAAATTTAAAAATAATTAATATTGATGGAGAAAATAAAACAGGTCTTTATATTAAAGACAATATAACCGGAATTGGTACGCTTTCTTATATAGACCCAGAAACTAAGGTTTATGGGGCTCTTGGTCATGAAATAGAAGAATCTAATTCTAAAGTTAGAGTAGATATTGATACTGGTAATATATTTAGAAATTATATTACCAGTATAGATAGATCTGTAAATGGAAAACCTGGATCTAAAAATGCTAAGTTTTATAATAAAGATATATACGGTGATATTAAAAAGAACACAAAATATGGTATATATGGAGAATATAATAAAGATATAAATAAAGAAACTATGGAGATTAAGAAATTAAACGAAGTAAATCTAGGTAAAGCATATATAAGAACTGTAGTAAAAGGCGAAGAAATAAAAGACTACGAAATAGAAATAACTAATATAAATAAAAATAGTAAATTTAAAAGCATTACATTCAAAGTAACTGATGAAAAACTTTTAAAAGAATCAGGTGGAATAGTACAAGGTATGAGTGGTTCGCCTATAATTCAAGATGGATATTTAATAGGTGCTGTAACTCATGTTTTAGTAGATGATGTAACAAGTGGTTATGGTGTTTCAATTATAACAATGCTTGATGAAGGTGATAAATTAGTAGAATAAAAAGTAAGATTTTAAATCTTACTTTTTTAGTGTATAATTATATTTAGAAATTTGAGTTGATATATTTATGAAAAAAGTATTTATTATTGGTGGAGGAGCATCGGGTTTAACTGCTGCTATTAAAGCGAGTAGAAATGGATTTGATGTAACAATAATTGAAAAAAATGAAAAACTTGGTAAGAAAATATTAATTACTGGTAATGGAAAATGTAATTATTGGAATGAAAATCAAGATTTATTAATGTATAATTCATCGGGTGATTATACAAAAATTGTTAATCAACTAAATTTAGTTAAAGCACACGCTTTTTTAGATTCAATTGGATTAGTCCCATATATAAAAAATGGCTACTATTATCCTAACTCTCAGCAAGCTATAAGCGTTGTTAATGCTTTAGTTGATGAGGTAAAGAACAATGGTGTTAAAATTATTCATGAAGAGGTAATAGATGTAGTAAAAGATAATAATGTATTTATCATTAAAACCAAAGATAATAAGTATAAATCAGATATAGTTATTTTAGCAACAGGTGGTAAAGCTGCTCCTAAAACAGGTTCTGATGGATTTGGATACGAAGTAGCAAGGAAATTTGGGCACAATATAATAAAACCTTTACCAGCCTTAGTTGGGCTTGAAATAGAAGAAAATCTAAAAGAATTATCTGGAATAAGATTTAATGGGAAAGTAAATCTAGTAACAGGCGTAGAAGACGTTGTGTCATCCTATGGTGAAATTCAGATTAATGATTATGGATTTAGTGGCATACCAATACTTCAGATTTCATCGAAAGCAGTTAAAACATTATATAACTTTGATGATGATGTATATCTATCTATAAACTTTTTACCTAATATAGCTGATGATATTTTAACTCTAAGATCTTTCTTAAAAGTACAAAGCAAACATTTAAACAACAAAAATATATCTCAAATATTAGATCAATTGTTTAACTATAAGCTATCTAATTTTCTATTGAAACAATCTAAAATTGAAAAAGAATCAAGGATTGAAGATTTATCAAATGATGAACTAGATTTGTTATGTCATAATATTATCCACCAAACATTTAAAGTTATTAAGGATCATGGCTTTGATAATGCGCAAACAACATCTGGTGGTATTGATTTAAAAGAAATTAATTTAGATACATTGGAATCTACAAAGGTAGAAGGATTATATTTCTGTGGAGAGATTTTAGATGTAGATGGTTTATGTGGAGGATATAATTTATCTTTTGCGTGGATATCTGGACTAGTTGCTGGAGAAATAAAAGGTGATAATTAATGTTACGTATTAAAAATTTAAAAATAAGTGTATCCGCTGAAAATCAGGAAAAAGCTATTATAAAAAAAATCCAGCAATTATATAATACAAAAATTGATTCATTTACTATATACAAAAAATCGATTGACGCTAGACATAAACCTGATATTTTTTATGTTTATGAAGTAGATATTAACTTGGATGAAAAGTATCTCCTTAAATATAAAAATGTTGAAGAAATAAATGAAAATGATTATCAAATCCCAATCAACACTAACATTTTTAGAAAGAGGCCAATCATAATTGGATTTGGACCCGCTGGCTTATTTTGCAGTTATATTCTTGCTTTAAACGGACTAAAACCTATAGTTTTTGAACGTGGTAAAAAAATTGAAGATAGAATAAAAGATGTTGAAGATTTTTGGATTAATAATAAATTAAATATTAATAGCAACGTTCAGTTTGGCGAAGGTGGGGCTGGAACTTTTTCCGATGGTAAATTAAATACCATGATAAAAGAAAAAATAAGACAGAAATTTGTTTTTGAAACATTTGTTAAATTTGGAGCTCCAGAAGAAATACTTTATTTAAATAAACCTCATATTGGAACTGATTTACTTAGAAATATAATTATAAATATGAGAAAAGAAATAATTAATTTGGGCGGAGAAATTAATTATAATTCAACTCTTACAAATATAATTACTAAAGATGGCAAAATTAATAAGATTATTATAAATAATAAAGATGAGTATGAAACAGATAATTTAGTTTTAGCATTAGGCCATAGTGCAAGAGATACATTTAAGATGCTAAGTGGTTATTTAAGCATGGAACCAAAAGCATTTGCTGTTGGTATTAGGGTTCAACACCCACAAGTTTTAATAAATAAAAATCAATATGGTGAATCATATAAGAATTTAAAACCAGCTGATTACAAACTTACATATCAAACTAAAGATGGTAGAGGGGTATACTCATTTTGTATGTGTCCTGGAGGATTTGTTGTAAACTCATCTTCAGAAGCAAATAGATTATGCATTAACGGTATGAGCAATCACGATCGAAGTGAAGAAAATGCAAATAGTGCTATTGTTGTAACAGTATCACCAACCGATTTTGGAAACAATATCTTTGATGGAATGAATTTCCAACAAGAACTTGAATCTAAAGCATATACTGAAGGTAATGGATTGATACCGGTATCATTATATAAAGACTATAAAGATAATAAAATTAGTGCAAAATTTGGTAATATAAATCCAATATTTAAAGGATTATATAGTTTTTCAAATATAAATAATATATTTCCAAAATATATCAATGATTCATTAAAAGAAGCTATTGATTATTTCGACACTAAGATAAAAGGGTTTAGTTGTGATGATACAATAATAGCTGCAGTTGAAGCTAGGACATCATCTCCAATAAGAATAGTTAGAAATGAATTGCTAGAATCAAATATAAAAGGAATATATCCTTGTGGTGAAGGCGCTGGGTATGCTGGTGGTATTACTTCTGCGTCTATTGATGGGATAAAAGTAGCAGAAATGATAATTTCTTAATAATTAAAATTGAATATAGATTTTTTATATGATAGAATATTTAATATTGAGCGAGGTAGTAAATATGTATTATGGAACTGTTGTAAGATGTTTAAATAATTATAAAGAATGGATTAAAACAAACGAATTTGCTTATGAAGATAAGCTTTATATTGAATTTGTTATCGCTATTGGAAGAAAACCAGATGGTGAGATTTTTCATGAAAAAATAATAATTCCTGAAACATTTTTAAAAATGTTAGAATCTACTAATCATGAATTATTTGTTCAATTAAGTGATGTTAATAGCGTAACAGCTTATATTGAAAATTGTGAACCAATCAAGTGTGATTCGCAAAACAATGTATTAGCAAGAAAGAAGAATATGTAATGAAATCAGTAATTAATAATATTAACAACTTCATTGATAGACACAGTAGAGCTATATATTTATTTCTTATTATTTTATTTGTTACTGCTATTTCTTCAACTTATATTTTTTCCACATTTCCTATTTCATCAGGCTGGGGTCAACATTATGCTAATTTATTAATGTCAGGTAAAGTTCCATATAAAGATTTCTACTATTATTTACCGCCATATAATTTATTCTTTGATACAATTTTATGGAAACTTTCTTTTGGACATTTTATTATTTATGTTTTATTTAGATTGCTTGAGAGAATTTTTATATTTGCAATTTTATATAGGATTTTATGTAAATTTGTAAAACCCAAAATTGCATTTATTTCAACAATTTGTGCATCAATGATGTTTACTGCAACAATTTATGATTTAATTGGTGATTATAATCAAACTATGTTTTTATATGCGTTATTGGTTGCAGCTTCGTTTATAAAATATATTGAATATTTCTGTAAAAATAATAAAAATCAAAATAAACAGTTATTTATTTCAGGTTTATTGATTGGACTATCGTTTACTTTAAAACAACCTTTATTTGTTGCAGAGGTAGCTTTATATTTTCCTATTCTTACATATTTATTTATTATTAATAAAAAGAAGTTGAGTGATTATTTTAAAAGCGTTTTTGTAACAGCATTAGGTATTGCGGTTCCAGTTGCAATTTTATGTGGTTATTTATTTTATAATGGTGCATTTAAACATTTCTTACTTCAAACTTATTTAGGTAGTACTGGAAAGGGAAATGCACTATCCTTACTATTTGTTTTATATGATAGTTGTTTTAAATTTAAGTTAGTTATTATTTCAATGCTAATTTTATTGTTTGCTGGTAAATTAAGAAGATATCAAGATGACACAAGTAATGCTAGCATAAAAAATAATTTGTTTATCTATGGCTTAGTATTGGTTATTACAATATATAACGTTTATATGAATTATATAAATACATTTGATTCTATAGTTCATAATATAATAGGCTTTTTTGCATTAGTTGTTTTAGCTACTGTTGTTTTGATAGATCGTTTAAGTAAGAAACAAAAAAAAGACAATAATGACAATATATCCTATGTAGTTTTATTCTTTGGCATGCTGCTTGTTTTATTACTACTGATAATTAAAAACAGTTATTCTAAATTAATTTATACTCAAACTGCTTCATTCTCATTTTTATCAGAAATTTGTCAGGTTAGTGTTTTGATTGCAATATTGTTTGCTATGTACTTTTTAATTAAACTTTATAGATTTAAGAAACTATCCTGTATGAATTATAAATGGTTATTTTTATTACTTGGAGCTATTACGTTTGAATTTTCATGTTCTATGGGATCACTATCTGTACATATTGCTGGAGCGAGTTTTGTAATAAGTGTATTGGTATCACTTATTCTCTCAACATTTAAAGATGATAAAAACATTATTAAATACTCTAGTTTTGTATTTGCACTATTTTTATCTTTAACTATATTTAGTCAAAAGATTTCCAATTCATATTCATGGTGGGGTTGGTCTCAACCTACATTAAATATCAAAAACCTACATACTATTAATGTTCCTGGATTAGAAGGATACTTAGTACCTAAAGATATTAAGAAAATGTATGAAGAAATGTATAAAGTTGTAAAAGAAAATACAAATAAAGATTCAGTTATTTATGGGTTCCCTTATTGTTCTGTGTTTAATGTTCTATTAGAAAATAATAACCTTTCTGTGTTTGTACCTATTCCTTGGTATGATATTTCAACAGATACTTACATTATTCAAGATACAGAGACTCTTAAAAGAAATAATCCAGATATAATTATATGGGTTGATATACCAAATGCTCTAGAATTACATGAAAACACATTTAGAAATGGTGAACTATTAATGCAAAGAAATATTCAAGAATGGTTTTCAAAAAAAGTATATAATAATGAATATGTATTAATTGGACAATATAACAGCGTATTTATATATAAACTTAATGATGGCAGCAAAGTAAATTATACTTATATAAAAAACAAAAAACAAAAGAACTCAACTTTAATAGATTACAAAGCTAAAAATAAAAAGAAAGCTCTTGAGTCAAAAGAAGAAGAATAATTTAAGAAGGAAAGGGTAATTAATGAAAAAAATATGTGATAAAATAAAAAATGCTAAACCTTCAACAATATTTATTGCTTTAGGGTTAATATTTTTACTCGTTTCATTATTGTATATATGTTTAAATAATGGTAATCCAATGAAAACTTTAATGTGGAATGCTGAGACTGGTGGTATATTTCCTGATTTTTATGAATCTCTTAAAGATGCAAGATACTTAACTCCTTATGAATCTTTAGCAATATATCCACCGCTTGTATATGTATTGTTATTTCCAATATCAAAACTAATAATTTCGTCACCATTTTATTGGAATCAAACTCCACATACATATAATTTTGTATCTTTATCTACCACACAAAGTGCAATTATAGTTGGGGTTATATTTTTCTTACTTGTGACTTTGGCGACCTTACTTTTATTCCAAGATAAATCTAAGTTTAATAAAAAGAAATTATTTCTATTTTCAATGATTTTCTTATGTTCGCCTGGTTTTATATATTTATTGGACAGAGGAAATATACTTCTTATTGCAGTCATACTTCTATTTGTATTTTTAAATAATTATGAATCTAAAAATAAAGCAAAAAGAGAAATATCAATACTAGGATTAGTTGCTGCTTCATGTTTTAAGATTTATCCAGCTATATTTGGGTTACTACTTTTAGTTAAGAAGAGATTTAAAGATATAGCAAAATGTTTTGTTTATGGAATAATTCTATTCATAATTCCATTTATTTTTGTAGGTGGATACAAAGCAATTCCAAAATTTATTGATAACATTACAACATTAAATGATAATCATAAAGAAGGGGATAGAAATTTTGGCTATGGTTATAAAATAGATTTAAATAATTTTATAGAAATTGGTCAAGCAAAAATTCATAATGATACTTTATCTACTATCTTTAAATTTGTTGTTGTTATTGGTGTTGCAACTAGTCTTTTATTCGTAACCATATTTGCAAAAGAAGATTGGATGAAGATTGCGTCGCTATCAATGATAATGATTCTTATTCCTGGTTTTAGTTATATATATACGGCGGTTTATATGATTCTCCCTATATCTTTTTTCTTTGTAGAAAGAAAAAAACTGGATAGAAACACACTTATATATATAATTTTGTTTGTATTAATATTTGCTCCACTTCCATATGGCTATGTTCTAAAAAATGCTCCAGGTAAAAATAAACTAAGTTATTCAACACTGGTTGTAGAATTATCATTATTGGCATTAACTGCAAAAATGCTATATGATGTAGCAATAAATAAATTTAAATACTTTAAGAAAAAAGCAATTAAAAACTAATTGTTTTTTCTTTTAAAAATGTTCTTAAGTATTGTATAATAAATAAAAGAGGATGATAAAAATGAAAACAATAAGTGTAATGATACCAACATATAATGAAGAAGAAAATGTTGAACTTATGTATGAAGCTCTTGTTAAAGAGTTTCAGGAATATTTAAATGATTATAAATATGAAATTTTATTTATTGATAACAAATCTAAGGATAATACTAGAGAATTAATTAGAAAAATATGTAGAAAAGATAAAAATGTTAAAGCTATATTCAATGCCCAAAACTTTGGACAGTTTAATAGTCCATATTATGGTTTAACTCAAACTTCAGGTGATTGTACAGTAAGTATGTGTGCTGATTTTCAAGATCCTGTAGAAATGATTCATAAATTTGTAAAAGAATGGGAAAATGGATATAAAATTGTTATAGGAATAAAAACAAAAAGCAAAGAAAATAAGTTAATGCGAATTTTTAGAAGCGTTTATTATAAACTTATTAAAAAATTCTCTGACGTACAACAAATAGAACATTTTACAGGTTTTGGCTTATATGATAAAGATTTTATAGACATACTAAGAAATTTAAAAGACTCTCAACCATATATGAGAGGTATAGTTTCTGAACTAGGATATGAAAGAAAAGAACTTGAATATACACAACCTAAGAGACTACGTGGAAAATCTAGTAATAATTTTATGAGATTATATGATGCAGCTATGCTTGGAATAACATCCTATACCAAAGTAGGCATGCATCTTGCAACTATTTTTGGTGCACTTATAGCCATGGTATGTTTTATAATTGGTATAGTATATTTAATAATTAAATTATGTAATTGGAATAGCATGCCTGTTGGTATAGCGCCACTTATTATTTGTGTTTTATTTGTAGGCGCAATACAATTATTCTTTATTGGATTTATTGGAGAATATATAGTTAATATTAATCAAAGAGTAATGAATAGACCTTTGGTTGTTGAGGAAGAACGTATAAATTTTAAAAAATAGGTGATATATATGACCGAAAAACGTTTATCATATATTGATATTTCTAGAGGAATAGCTCTAATTTTGGTTGTATTTGGTCATTTATTTAAACTTGGTTCAAATACATCAAGATGGATATTTAGTTTTCATATGCCAATATTTTTTATTATCTCTGGTTATGTTACTAATACAGAAAAATATAATTGTTTTAAGGACTATTTTATAAAAAAATTAAAACAATTAATATTACCATATTTTGGAGTTTTATTATTTGGATTTATTATTTCAATTATTATAAAGGATTGGAGAAGTGGGGTATTATCTTTAAATGCATTAGAACAAGCTTTTTATTATACTCAACCTGAGTTATTTCATGTTGGACAAATATGGTTTCTAGTGGCACTATTTAATACATTAATTGCATTTTATTTTATAGATAAATTTATTACTAGCAAAATTGATAATAAAAAGAAATTACTTGTTATAATATTATTAATCTTTGTAGCCTTAATTGCTCTTGGGTATTGTCTAAAAAATCCAATAAAATTACTTGAATTTTCGAGATTGCCTTTTAAAATTGATCTTCTACCCATGTCGTTGTTCTTTATGCTTTTTGGAAAATTTTTAAAAAAATTCTTAATAATAGATTATTTTATATCAGATAAGATAATTAAGTTATCCTCTATGCTTTTATTTTTGGCTATTAATATTTTATGTGGTGTGTTAATAAATTGGTATGTAAATATATGTGATTGTATTTATGATAATATATATGTTTACATTATTGCTGCATTAACTGGTTCATTGTTTATTATCAATTTATCTAGTATACTATACAATTTTAAACCTCTAAAGTTTTATGGTAAAAACTCACTATTTATGTTTAGTATACATTCAATGCTTTTATATTTATCAGAAGTTTGTTTATCAAATATATATGATAAAGATATCAATATTATGGTAAACATTCCTTATATATCTTGTTTTATAACTGGAATATTAATTATGATTGTGTTATATGTTATAACTAAAATTAAAAATTGCATTTTTAAATTTGAGAAATAGGTGATATATATGAAAAAATTAAATATTACATTTTGCAGCTATCCTGATTACTCAGGTAATGGACGTGCTTTCTATGAATATATGAAAAAAAATTACCCAAATTTATACAATTATACTTGGATTTTTACTGATAAAAAATCTATAGATAAATATAAAAATGAGGTAAACTCTATTTTAATAGGTACTGATAAATTTAATAAATATATTCCAAAAACAGATATATTTTTTACAACACATATTAATTTAGCCGGTGACAAAGCAAAAACTAAAAATGCATTTTATGTTGAACTTGGTCATGGGATAGGGCCAAAACCAGGCGGATATTTAATAGATAATTTATCTAAAAAAGAATATGATTGGACAAAATTTACAAGTAGTGTTATTGATTATACGGTGGTTCCCTCTGATTTTTGGGCAGTACTATCATCAAGTGCTACAGGAATAGAGCATAAAAGATGTTTATCTATTGGCTTTCCAAAGTTGGATTATTTAGTTAAAAAAGACGCTCCGGCTCGATTAAGTAAATTAGTTGGAACTGATGTTAAAAATTTTTCAAAGATACTATTTTATCTTCCGACATTTAGAAAAGGTTGTGGAAGAAAAAATAAGTATGATTCTTTTATAAATTTGTTAAATCTTGATGATTACAATGAAAACGATCTAATTAAATACTTAGAAAAGAATAATTTTTTACTTATTATAAAGAAACACCCAAGTGAAGAAACTGAGTTTAATTGTGATTTGCCATCTAAAAATATAATAGAAATTAAACAAAAAGATTTGCTATCAAGTGGATATGATTTAAACGAGATTCTTCCAACTGCTGATTTACTAATTACAGATTATTCTTCCGTAGCAGTTGAATTTTCCTTCTTGGAAAAACCTGTTATATTTATATCATCTGATTTAGATAAATATGAAAGTCAAAGAGGAATTATATTTAAAAACTATGATTTTTGGACAAATGGGGAAAGTGTTCATGAATATGTAGAGTTAATAAAACTTTTTGATAAGTATCTTCTTCATGATTATAAAATTAATAATAATATTCTAGCTAAAAAGAAACTTTTATTTTCAGATTTAAAAGATGGTGGTTGTAAAAATATATATAACTATTTCTTTAAAGATGGTAGACTTCAAAAATATTTAACTCATAACAATAAATCAAAAGAAATTGAAGAAAATATAAAACTTCGTGTTCAAAATAAAGAACAAGAGGAAACTATAAAAAAACTATATGAGTCTAAATTAAGATTAGATGAAATAGAGCAATCAAGACTATGGAAACTTTGTGAAAAACTAAGAAGACATAAAAAATAAAAATGGTATAAACTATATACCTTTTTTATTTGATAAATTATGTATAATACTTTGATTATATATCTTATTTTTGATATAATATAACATATTGGAGGTCTAGAAAAGATGTTTAAAAATATAATAAGCAATTTTAATAGATATAAATTTTTACTGTATCAACTTATTTCGCGAGATTTTAAGGTTAAATATAAAAGATCGGTACTTGGAGTACTTTGGTCATTACTTCAGCCTATACTAATGATGGCTGTTATGGCAACTGTATTTTCACAAATGTTTAAATTTAGTGTTCCAGGAGTTAACTATTTAGTATATTTAATGACTGGTATTATTATGTTTAACTATTTTAGTGAAGCAACTAACAATGCTATGACGTCAGTTGTAATGAACTTTACTTTAATAAACAAGGTATATATTCCAAAATATATATTCCCAATAGCAAAGTGTTTATTTGTTGGAATAAACTTTTTACTTACATTAATACCTTGGCTTGGAATTATAATTTTATCTCATTTTGGGTTAGGTAATTATGCATGTCCATTTTCAATTTGGTATATATTACTTCCATATATATTCCTATGTTTTTTAATGTTTACTGTTGGAATTGGTATGCTTGTTTCATGTGTATCAGTATTCTTAAGAGATGTATTTTATATCTATGGAATAGTTTTAATAATATGGAATTATTTAACTCCAGTATTTTATAGTATTGAGATAATTCCACCATCAATTAGAACATATTTTAAATTAAATCCTTTATATATATTCTTAACTGGTGTAAGAAGTATAGTTTTATTTGGCCAAAGACCATCTCTTACACAATTGGGTTTAATGGGATTAATTGGAGGAACTGTCTTACTTTTAGGTCTTTATGTATTTAAAAAGAAACAAGATAAGTTCATCTATTATGTATAGGAGGTTTTAAAGTGATTAGATTAAATAATGTATCAATGAAATTTAATTTAGGTATTGAAGCTACATCAATTAAAGAAACCTTCATATCTTTATTTGATAAAAAAAGAAGAAAAAGAAAAGATAGAAATGAATTTTGGGCTTTAAAAAATGTTAATTTTGAAGTAAAAAAAGGTGAAGTTGTTGGAATTATAGGATCAAATGGGGCTGGTAAATCTACTACACTTAAAATTGTAAGTGGTGTTATGAAACCAACAGAAGGAACTGTTGAAGTTGATGGAGTTATTTCACCAATGATAGAGCTTGGTGCAGGATTTGACGCAGAACTTACTGCAAGAGAAAATATATTCTTAAATGGAGCTATTTTGGGTTATTCCAAAAAGTTTCTTGAACAAAAATTTGATGAAATTGTTGAATTTTCAGAATTAAAAGACTTCTTAGATGTGCCAATCAAGAATTTTTCTTCAGGTATGACTGCTAAACTTGCATTTTCTATTGCAACAATTGTTAATCCAGAAATCTTAATTGTAGACGAAATCTTATCTGTTGGTGACATGAGATTTCAAGAAAAAAGTAAAAAGAAAATGATGGAAATGATTAATGGAGGAACAACTGTTTTATATGTATCACACTCTCTTCAATCAATTAGAGATTTATGTAGCAAAGTTATATGGCTTGAACATGGACAAATAGTTATGGCAGGCAAAGCTGATAAAGTATGTGATGCTTATTATAAGGCACAAACTAAGGAGGCATAATAAATGGAAAAATATATTCATTATTGTTGGTTTGGTGGTAAACCACTTCCAAAACTTGCTAAAAAATGCTTAAAAAGTTGGAAAAAATTCTTACCAGACTACAAAATTATTAGATGGGATGAATCAAATACTAATTTAAATGAATGTCCTTTTGTTAAAGGAGCGTTTGAAAATAAAAAATGGGCTTTTGTTGCTGATTATGCAAGAACTAAAGCTATAAATGAATATGGTGGTATTTATTTTGATACTGACATGTTAATTGAAAAAGATATCACATCATTACTTGATAAAGATGAATTTTTAGGTATTGAAGATTCAGGATTGGTTAATGCAGCTGTATGGTATGCTAAAGATAAGAACTCTAAATTATCTACTGAGTTATTAAAATTCTATCAAAGTCAAACTTCGTTTGATATTGATAATATTTATTCTTTAGCAATACCAAACGTAATTACTAATATTATTAATCACTATGGATTTAGTTTAACTAAGGAAGGTATACAAGAATTAGAATATGGAATAACAATTTATCCAAGAGATTATTTTTATCCATTATCTTATGATTTTCAGGATAATAAATTTTCGGATAATACATGTATGATTCATTATTATCTTGCAACTTGGGTTCCAAAATACGAGCAAAAGGAAATCAAAATATATCGTAGATTTGGTACTGAAAAAGGTAAAAAGATTGTTAATATATTACGCTTCTTTAAAAGAAATATTAAACGATGTATTAAGCTTTGTACATACCCAATATATAAAACAAGAGTGAAGAAAAAAAATGAAATATTTTTTGCAAACAGGTTAAATGATATTAAAACAAAAATTGATAATGTATCAAATAATGATTATATAATTATTTGCCATAATGATTGGCTTGGTGTTAAGTCTTCATCTATGGAATTATTTGGTGATGTATGCCCAATCTATGAACTGTATAATGGTGATAAATATGACGAAATTGCTAAACATATTATTAGTAAAAAGTTTAAACTAGTAGTGTTTTCTGCATTTGCAAATGGATGGGAAAATCTTGCTCTTAGTTTAAGAAAATACGATAAAAATTTGAAAATTAAAGTTTTCTGGCATGGTAGTAATGCAATGCATATGGAAGACTATGATTGGAATAGATTTAATAAAATATTTGAACTTTTAAAAAATAATGTCGTAAATTCTATTGCTTTTGCTAAAAAAAGTATGTACGAGCAATATAAAAAATTAGAATTTAATGTAGAATTCTTAATGAATACTGTTAATATAGAAAAAGAAAAATTAAATATTAAAGAAGTCTCTAAAGGAAAAGAATTAAAAATAGGATTGTATGCATCTGGTAATAGATGGGTTAAAAATTTCTATAACCAACTATGTGCAGCTAGTTTAATAAAGAATGCTAAAGTAGATGTTCTTCCACTTTCAGACAGAATTATTGAAGTATCAAGATTACTTAATATAAACCTAACTGGAATAAGAGTTACAGTTCCAAGGGATGAAATGAGAAGAAGAATAGCTGGAAATGATATTGTTTTATATACAACATTTGTTGAATGTGCACCAATAATTCCACTTGAATGTATGGAACTTGGAGTACTATGTATTACAGGTAATAACCATCATTACTGGGAAGGAACAGAACTAGAAAAATATCTAGTTGTATCTAAAGTAGATAATCCTGTTGCTATAGCAGAACAATTAGAATTATGTTTAAAAAATAAAGATAAGATTTTTAAATTATATAAAGAATGGAAAAAATCTTATGATAAAGAATGCGAAAAGAATTTAAAGAAATTCTTAAATAATTAGAAAAAGTGAGGAAAAGTTGAAGTATGGATACTAAAACAAAAAAGAATATATTATGGAACACAATAGGATCTTTAGTTAATGCTTTCACATCACTTTTCTTTTTAATTTCTGTAACAAGAATTAACGGAGTAAAAATAGCAGGGGTATTTTCCTTTGCTTTTTCTCTTGCCTGTTTTTTTCAGGTAATCGGTACATACTGTGGCAGAAGTTATCAGGTTACAGAAAATAATAAAGAAATCAAAGATTCTGATTATATTAATAGTAGATATATAACATGTTTTATAATGATGCTTATTACAGCATTATATGTTTTATTTAAAAGTTACACTAAGTTTAAAATTATTTTAATATTTATATTAGTTTCATTTAAATTAGTTGAAGCTTTTGCGGAAGTATTATATGGAATCCTTCAGAGAAACGATTATTTAGATAAAGTTGGTAAATCATTATTAATTAAAGGAGTTCTTGGGGTTGCTTCTTTAGTTATAGTAGATTTAATTACTAAAAATATAATTATTGCATCATCTACGTTAATACTAGTAAATATTTTATTTATCTTGTTTTATGATTTAAGAAACTTAAAAGAATGTAAGATAGAAAAGAATAAAAAATTTAATATAAATTTGTTTAAATATGGATTTTATGCATTTTGCTATACTTTCTTAACGTTTTATTTGATTAATGCACCTAAATTATCGATTGATAATTATTTAAGTTCATCAAAACAGGCAGTTTTTGGCGTCATCGCAATGCCAGCAACATTTATGGCTTTATGCAGTATGTTTATTGTTCATCCGTATTTAAATAGATTAACTAAACTATTTAATTCAAATAGATTAGATGAATTTAATAAACTATTTCGAAAGCTAATATATTTTCTACTTATAATAGGCGTATTTGTATTAATAGCTGCTTATTTTTTAGGAATACCAGTGCTTGAATTAGTATATGGAGTAAAACTTAAAAAATATTTATATAGTTTCTTAATTATTATTGTTGGATCATTATTTTATAGCTTATCAATTTTATATCAAAATGCATTAACTGTATTTAGAAAAACTGGTATACAGCTTGTTGCATATGTAATAGATTCTGTTGCTACTTTATTCTTATCAAATTTTTTAACTAAGAACTACCATTTATTTGGGGCATCATTATCATATTTAGTTTCAATGTTACTTCTTGCATTAATGTATATAATTATTTATGCGTTTGAAAACCAAAAAATCAAAAAGGATGTGAAATAACATGAATACAAAAAAAGATATAGCAGTACTTATTCCTTGCTATAATGAATCTAAAACTATCGAAAAAGTAATTAAAGAATATAAAAAAGCATTACCAAATGCTGATATTTATGTTTATGATAATAACTCAGCTGATAATACAGATGAAATTGCAAAAAAAGCGGGTGCTATTGTTAAATATGAATATAAACAAGGAAAAGGTAATGTAATTAGATCTATGTTTAGAGATCTTGATTATAAATGTTATCTAATGATTGATGGTGATGATACATATCCATCAGAAAATGCTGAAGAAATGTGCAACATCATATTAGAAGGCAAAGCAGATATGGTGATAGGGGATAGGTTATCTTCTACATATTTTAAAGAAAATAAAAGACCATTTCATAACTTTGGTAATAGAATTGTTAGATTTTTAATTAATAAAATTTTTAAGAATAATATCAAAGATATTATGACTGGTTATAGAGCGTTTAGTTACGATTTTGTAAAGGGTTTTCCTGTGCTATCTAAAGGATTTGAAATTGAAACTGAAATGACTATTCATGCAGTAGATAAAAACTTTAAACTAGTAGAAATACCTGTTGAATATAGAGATAGACCAGAAGGAAGTGTATCAAAATTAAATACATTTAGCGATGGTTTTAAAGTTTTAAAAACAATTGGAACACTTTTTAAAGAATATAGACCCCAATTATTTTTTAACCTTGTAAGTTTAATATTCTTTATAGCATCACTTGTTTTAGGTGTTCCTGTTTTAGTTTCATATTTTAAAACAGGGCTAGTTCCAAGATTTCCATCACTTATAGTTTCATCTATATTCTTAGTTATATCACTGCTAATGAATGTTTGTGGTACAATTCTTGCAGTAATAACTAAAAAGCATAGACAACAATATGAATTAATGCTTAATATAATAAGACAAAATAAAAATAATTCAAAATAGTAGGAGGCATATATGAAATTACGAAAGTATGTATATAAAATTCTTATACCACTTGAACTAATGATATTTTACCTAACATCTACACAAAAGAATTTATTTAAATTTGATTATAGTACTTTATCAATGACATATTTTGATTTATTTTTAAGTGGTATTATTTTATATTTTATAATTAAGTATTTTAAAGACATAACTAAAGATAAAAGTAAATTATTTTCATCAAAATTAAATAAAATACTTATAATTATACTTAATTTAATAATTTCCTTTTCAATAGTAGGTAAATATACTTTTTTATCTAGTTATAATACCTCTATAGTTATAAAGGGTGAGTATTTATTTAGATACTTATTAATGAATATATTAGTATTTCCAATAATATATAGTATCTACTATTTTATAGATAACTTTAAATTGGAGCTTGATAAAAAAGAACGCTCTAAAAAAGAAACAAGAAAAGCGTTTATTAAGTTATTTTTAGTTATATTTGGTGTATGGTTTATTATTTGTTTAAGTTATTATCCAGGTAATATTACTTCTGATTCAACTGATATATGGGCGCAAGCAACTGGAGTATTTAAAATCGGTACTCATCACTCACCATTTTATGCAATTATAATTAAATTGTTATCATATATATGGAAAAATCCATTTATTGTAATACTATTTAATATAACATTATTTTCATATGTCGTTGCACATATACTTTCATATTTTTATGAAAAGAAAGTTAAACTTAAAACATTAGTCATTTTTGAATTAATCTTTAGTTTATGCATAAATCACGTTAGTTTAATAACAATGTTATGGAAAGATATTCCGTTTACGCTATCTATGTTATGGCTTTCATTTGAACTTTATAAATTAATAAAACAAGAAAGTTTCAAATATAAAAAGTTGTATAGTTATATTCCACTTATTATATCTTTAGTATTTGTAAGATATTTTAGAATTAATGGAGTAATACCATATATATTTGTTTTAGTATTCTTATTTATTTTATTTATTAAAAAAAGGTATATGCAGCATATGTTTGTTATTATTATAACAGTATGTGCAAGTTTAATGATTAAATATCCAGTATATAGTGTATTTAAAGTAGATACTAAAAGTGGAGCATCAAATTTATCTGCACTTAATAAGATATATTTAAGAGGATTTGCAGCCGTTTTATATTATGATTATGATAAAGAAGAAGATTATACTGATATAGATGAAGTTATAGATTCTAAATTACTTATTACATACTATAATCCATATAATAACGATACATTTGATTTTACTCCAGAGTTTGTATCTGCGCCAAAAAATTATGATAATATTCAAAAAATATATTTAAAATATTTCTTTAAACATTTTAAACCAATTTTGAGGAATCAATTAGATAGTACAAATCTACTTTGGTCATTTTATACTCCAGAAGATGGATTTAATTATACATATAGTATTGGCGTAAATAATGCGTCATATTTAACAAAAAAAGATCTTGGAA
>Ga0310786_10003444_pt1 | contig 22983 bp, 20 predicted proteins | sample AusTroGonzalo_MG_FD_203881 | JGI IMG/M metagenome (GOLD analysis project Ga0310786, IMG submission 203881) | Bovine rumen microbial communities from tropical cattle in Woodstock, Queensland, Australia - Gonzalo_03 (v2) (version 2) | ecosystem: Host-associated > Mammals > Digestive system >...
ATATCCCCTCGGGGTCAGGTTCCGGATCGGGTGTATCGGAAATACCCAACGCTTCATGGAAGGTGGTGGCTATTCTCAGACCGTCAATCGTTACTTCGCCGGCCTCCCCTAACGACGCATTCCACGTGTGTAGTACTACATGCGCCGGCTCGATATCCGGTGCTTTTGGGTCGGTTAAAGGACCTACTAACGGCTTCTCCGGCAAAACTTTCGGCATCTTGTCAAACAAATATAGGCTGACTTCGTTGTTGGCATCAGGCACTATACAATATCGCAAAACCACCAGATAGGTCTTGCTCTCATCCAATGGTACGTCTTCCGCATACACTTCATCGGCTGTCTTATAGACGCGGGCACCGATAATAGGGTGTATTTCTTCATTCGGCTCTTCACCGAAATAATCCCAATCCAAGAAAATTCTGCCGCACTGATTAAACGTGTTTTTGTCTATCTTGTCATCCCGCAGCGTCAGCAAATAGCCGCGTTTCACCACGTATGTCGGTTTGAGCAGTAGTGCCACCCATACATCACCAGAAGTCACTTTCTTAAAAACGTGGTGAGGCTCATCATTCGAGTGGTCACCTTCTATCAGCAACGCTTTACCAATCCCCGAACCTGCGTAGCCATCGAACGTCAGTCCCTCATCGGTGATAAGCATACTGTTCTCGTGTCCCTCCCATTGGTGAAACCATTCGGAATTGGCTGCCATCAACGTACTGCCGGAAGTGTAGTCAAAATTCTCCACAAATAGCACTTCGGCGTGTGCCCCCAATGACAGCGTAACGAGTAACGCACACAAAATAAGTTGTTTAATGTCTTTCATAACAAATGGTATATACATAGTTATCTTTTACGATTGTTTCAAATTGTACATTTTTAGTATGTGCAAGTACATGGTGAAGGTCATCTATTATCCCCGTACCGAGATATTTGAGATAGGCTTCTTTCTTGGTCCATAGCTTCGTAAATTCCACTTCCGGACGCTCGGCAGTCATAATTGCATGCTGTTCGGCTTCGTTCATGGTTCGCTTGACCAGTTCCGGCTTGATTGCCCTAATCTCCTCAATATCTATGCCAATAGGTCTCGTATCCACCGCTATGGCTATCCCCTCCTTGCAATGACTGATGGAAAATTCCGGTCCTCCTTCCACATACGGTTTGCCATACTCGTTGAAGTGCCAATCGGCTTTTATGCCCGTCATCAACCAACTTTTAAGGCTTGCCCACTGCCCGAAAACGTGCTTGTACTTGAGCGCCGTTTCTCGCCGTTGAGCACTTACTAAGGGCAGCATCCGGGCAACTTCTTCTGCCGTACATTGCTCCATATGGTCGAAAACCTCAATATACACGTTTCCCGAATATACTTGAACCGATTCTAACCATATTCGAGCCGTCTGCTATCGCTAACGCATAGTCGTCAGACATCCCCATTGACAGCACCTCGCCCCTATCTCCAAACAACTGACTGCTGATAGCTGATAACGCTCTAAAACACCGGTGTATTTCTGCTTCATCATCGGTGTTGGTGGCCATCGTCATCAATCCGCAAATGTCTATATGTTGGTACTTCCCAATCGTTGGCCAAACTTGTATCAGCTCCTCGATACTGAATCCTGACTTCGTCTCTTCGTGCGCCGTATGGACTTCCAATAGCACTTTCACCACGTGGTTAATCTTGGCAGCCTCTGATTCAATGACATTTAGAAGCCGTTCACTATCCACAGACTGGATGAGGTGCACAAACGGAACGATTTGACGCACTTTGTTCGTTTGTAAGTGCCCGATAAAGTGCCAACGTATATCTTTGGGCAGCGCTTCATACTTTGCACACAACTCCTGAACCCGACTTTCGCCGAAGTCCCGTTCCCCCGCATTGTACGCTTCCTCTATCGCCTCAACGGGGTGGAACTTGCTAACGCAAACCAATGTTACCTCTTTCGGTAGCGTAGCTCGAATCGATCCTATTTTCTGGGCAATGGTCAACCTTCAATAGCTCTAATCACCTCCACGATTGGAGATTTGGTTACAGACACGATTTCACAATCATAGCTGTTCATCGCTTCAGACAGGTTCTTGAATGCCCAGTTGATGCTTGATGCACATACAAGCACCGAAACCGCTTTTCGCGTTTCTTTGCCGTTGTCTTCAATGGTAATAAGTTCTACGCGACCTTTATACCACTTGTCGCCTTCAGCCGAAGGAATAATCTCGAAGAACTGTTTCTTGGTGCACGAGGGCACTTCCAAATCTCCGAAAATAAGCGGTTTGATGTGCTCCATCAAACGTTGTTCAACATCTGCGGGAGTAAAACCCTCAATAAGATACGTCTCTTTTACATTACCCGGGTTGTCTTCGCCCGTTTGACGTTGGTAACTAACTTTTACTTCGTAAAACAACATAGTATTTGATATTTATTTCAGTTTCCACGTTTTCCAACTATCTGCCACCGTCGTTGCAGGCGTTACACAGGGAGTTTGGAGTTTGTTATTTTCCAGTACGGATTGTTTCTTCACTTCTGTTGTGATGTAAGAACTCAGGTCTTGTAGCGTTACATTGCCTTTTGTCTCTTGGAGCTTCTTGAGCAAATAGTATGTGAATAGTCCATGCTGTTTGGTAGCGTATGGATAAGCCGTTTCATCGCCTTGTGCAGCTGAAAAGACCACCATGTTTCCTTGCGGTTGTCCGGGACGAGCCTTCAATGCGATGCCGCGGGCAGAGGCCAACATGCCTTGCTCGCGCTTGCTGCCGCTAAAGCAAGCATCCATAAACACAGAAATATGTCCGAGAGGCAACTTACCCAAGGTGGCATACAAATCGTCCAACTTTACGCAGGTGTTGAGATTGCTGATTGTGGCATCTACAGGCACCAAATACGCCGTTTTGCTCGCTTCATCAGGTATTCCATGTCCGGCGTAGTATAGGATAATATTTGGATTCTCCAGTACTTCTGCCCGCATACTGATCCAATCAAGCATCGCTTGGATTTGCCCGCCGGTCGCGTTGGCCTTGTAGTTAATGTTTTTGGCTGGGATTCCTAAGGTCTCTTCGCAATACTGTTTGAAGATCTTACCGTCATTCATTGCAAATGGAACGGCTGCCACTTGTTGGTAATATTCATTGGCGATAATTACGGCAAATGTATTGTTGTTCTTTTTGTCCGACTTGGGAATGTTTTCATCAACATCGGAAACAAGGCTGCCTTTGGAAATCTCCACGGTTGCCGCCGCAATACCGGCCACCTGAATACTAGTCATTCCACTGCTGATGGCTTGTCCGAAGTGGAGGGGTACCGTTGCATTCTTGGCATATTTTCCGTAGGATTCTGATAACTTGAACTCTATATTTACATCGTCGGCTACTTTTGTGTTCGACTGCAACTCAAACTCCAATATTTTTTGTTCATTAGGGGCCAATGTCGCAAATTCTTGCTTTAGCGAACCGTCTAACAGGAACATATTCTCCGGCAAAGTGAAACTGCATTGAACATCTTTTGCCACACCTTGGTCTGTATTTTGTAGCAGTACTTGCAACTTAAAGGGGCGTTTTTTGCGTAATTGTTGATCTCCAATGCTCACAATCTTATAGCTTACTATCTCCACTAACGGCGAATTAAACCGATGGGTATTGACCTCCAATTGTATGGGCTCTATGCCGAATCCATTGGGCTCGTCCACTTGAAGAATGAACTTCGCAAGACCTGTTTGGGTCTCTCTGGAGGCCTGAATAGGAATCGTTACGCGGTAGTTTTCACCGGATTTTATAATCGGAAGATGCAAATCGTTGAAGGTTAATCCGCCGGTAGTACCTTCTCCGGTTATTTTAGCCACACAGCCGATAGCATCGCCTTTGCCCGTATTTTGTATGGTAAAAGAGATATCACATTTTTCACTGGCGTTGATGATATTATTTCCGTCAGAATCGGTAAACTTAACGGAATTGTTAGCCACGGTTAGATAGGGTGGAACAACTATCTTTTGCAAATTAACCGTTTTAACCGGCGTAGTGGCGGTGGAAGTCTTTTGCGCGTATATATGCGATGCCAAAAGCACTATAAGCAGTATCGAAAATGTTTTTTTCATAATCTATGATGTTTATCAAAAATCAATTGAGTACGTGTAGGTGAGGCCTACGGTATAGCCTTCATCTTCATAACCCACATACAAGTCAAGATAACTACCGGAAGTTGAGCTATATAGACAGCGCAAATGAAGCGTTGCAATAAGCCACCACTTCGGATTAAACAAATCCAAGGAAGGTCCGATGGATGGTACAAGCGCGAACTTCTTTCCGATCGGGAACACTACTCTGGCTTGGGGTTTCCAATACATTCCGCTCCGTGGATTCTCTTTGAGTCCCATGAGATTATATGTGAACGAAGCCGGAACAATTTCAACCATTTTGTACCGAAATGTGAGAGCTGATAGGGTTAATGGGATACCAACGGGATTGTTTAGGCTCACACCTACTCCTAACTCCGCAAGCGCCAGATCGAATGAGCCCGCATTTTCATAGAATCGCTCCCGAAGAGAAGCATATCCACTGGAGGAATTGGTCTTTTTTGATTCGGCAACCTTTGCTTTTTCCATTTCACGGCTGGATTGCTCAGCCACTACCTTGAATGCGACTTCGCCTATCAACTCCTCTCTCTCGCGTAGAACGTCCCAAACAATGGTCTTTTTAGAACCTGCTTTTACGTTTTTTCCTACATCTCCGGACAGGTTGGTGTCATCAACAAGGCGATACGTACCGCCGTTAATTGATACAAACAGGTTGATATTTGCTATCTTGTCAAGGCTGTATGTAACGTATAGTTTTCTGTCTTTTTCGTAATAATCAGCGTTGCTAACTTGCTGGGCGGACGCCGTAACGAAGGCGAATAACCATAGGACGCTATATATAACTTTTCTTCTCATTTTGTAGTGCATTTTATTGTGCCACAATTTTGCGCCGCAAAATTACTAATAATTTTTGACATATACAAATCTATGTGCATAAAAAAACTTTTTTATGCAAATTTCCCTATAAAAAACTGCATGGATGTGCAATTTAGCCATCCATGCAATTCTGTTTGTTTTTTTAGTCGTCGAAAATCCTTAGCCTAAATAGGTCATCAGAACATGAGAACGAGCGCCCTTCTTGAGTTTCTCAATAGCTTTTTCCTTAATTTGGCGTACGCGCTCACGCGTAAGATTCAGTTCTTCACCAATTTCTTCCAAAGTCTTTTCTCCGACTCCAATGCCAAAGAATTTTCGTAAAATGTCCGCTTCACGTGGCGTGAGTAATCCGAGTGCTCGGTCAATCTCCGTTTTAAGGGATTCACTGATTAATCCGCGGTCTGCATTGGGAGAGTCTTCATTGACCATAACGTCAATAAGACTGTTATCTTCTCCTTCAACAAAGGGTGCATCTACCGAAACATGACGACCGGACATCTTTAAAATTTCTGCAATCTTATCAACGGGAATATCAAGTATTTCCGCCAATTCTTCGGCAGAAGGTTTACGTTCGTGGTCCTGCTCAAAGCGTTGAAATGCCTTGTTGATTTTGTTCATGGATCCCACTTGGTTGAGTGGCAAACGTACAATACGCGATTGCTCTGCCAAGGCCTGTAAGATGGATTGACGAATCCACCAAACAGCGTAGGAGATGAACTTAAATCCACGTGTTTCATCAAATTTTTCGGCTGCTTTAATCAGTCCGAGATTTCCTTCATTGATAAGGTCTGGCAAGCTAAGTCCTTGGTTCTGGTACTGTTTTGCAACAGAAACGACAAACCTGAGATTCGCGCGAGTAAGTTTTTCCAACGCCGCGCGATCGCCGTTCCGGATTCGACCGGCGAGCTCAACCTCTTCCTCAACAGTTACAAGGTCTTCCCGACCGATTTCCTGTAAGTACTTGTCCAACGAAGCCGATTCACGGTTGGTGATTGATTTTGTAATTTTAAGTTGACGCATGTATCTTTATATAACTATATATTCTTCTTTGTACCTTTAGCATCTAACCATTCCCCCTTAACCTATAGCCTTTAGCCATTACATCCTCGACAAGAAACTGCAAGTTTCGCAGTCGAAGAGGAGGAGCCGATGGAGAGTCCAATTCGCGTGGCGAATTATTTATAGCGTAGTCCGCTCCGACGAAGTGATCCGGCCGGGATTCGAACCCGGGACCCACAGCTTAGAAGGCTGTTGCTCTATCCAACTGAGCTACCAGACCTCGCGCACAAGCGCGAAAAAGATTTGTTTATTATTCGTTTATTTCGTTCGAAACCGAAAAAACGCGCAAAAGTACAACTTTTTTTTCAAATAAACAAATAAAAGTTCATTTTTTTAGAGCATTGCATCAAAAAGTGCTTTTAAATCCTGTTTGCGACAAGCTCCAATGTGGCGATTAACCAATTCTCCGTTCTTGAAGAACAGCATGGTCGGAATATTCATGATGCCATATTGTTCACAGGTATCTCCGTTTTCATCTACATTGAGTTTCCCGACATTGATGCGACCTTCATATTCTGCAGCCAGTTCATCTACAATCGGCAACATCATCTTGCATGGTCCGCACCAAGGAGCCCAAAAATCAACCACTAAGGGTTTGCCATCTGCCAACAATTGGGCAAAGTTGGCGTCTGTTACTTCTTTTACCATAATTAATCTGTATTTAAATTAGTTTATCTTAATCGTTTTAATCTTAGGATTGGCGAGAATCTTTTCGGTAATCCTATCCTCAAGGAAGGTTTGTACAGCTCGTTTGACGGGGCGGGCGCCGTATTGCTTGGTATTCGCTTTATCCAGCATGTGGGCTTTTGCCTCGGCTGAGACCAGCAGGTGATGTCCCTGCGCCTTGAGCCGTTTACGCAACGCATCAATCTCAATATCAAGAATCATATCAAGTGTCTCGCGCTCCAAGGAATTGAAAACTACCACATTGTCTATACGGTTTACAAACTCCGGCGGGAAAGTCTTATTCAATGCTTTTATTAGCGTACTTTTCTGCGTCTTCGGGTCGAGTTCTCCCGAGTCGAAACCGATTCCTCCGCCAAAGTCTTTGAGTTGACGTGTACCGACATTCGAGGTGAGGATAATAATCGTGTTTTTGAAGTCCACAACATGACCTTGTCTGTCTGTCAAACGTCCTTCGTCCAATACTTGCAGCAGGACATTGAAGATATCCGGATGAGCCTTCTCAATCTCGTCAAAGAGCACAATACTATAAGGTTTGCGTCTTACGGCTTCTGTCAGTTTGCCACCATCTTCATGGGCTACATATCCCGGAGGAGCTCCTACAAGCAGCGAGACGGTGTGCTTCTCCATATATTCGGACATATCAAAACGAATCACAGCATCTTTACTACCGAACATTTCTTCGGCAAGACATTGTGCCAGATGGGTTTTTCCGACACCTGTAGGACCGAGGAAGAAGAACGTGCCGATAGGTCTGCGAGGATCACGCAATCCGAGTCGAGAACGCTGAATAGCTTTCACTACGGTATCAACAGCTTCGTCTTGCCCGATAACCCGTTTGCGTAGCACCTCTGCCATTGTGCGAAGTCGTTCCGTCTCTGCCCGACGTACGCGTTGAACCGGCACGCCCGACATCATCGCTACGATATTGGCGACGTCATCGCTGTTTACAATAGGACGGTTGGCGATTTCCTCTCCTTGTGCAGCGTGTTTCTTCGCACCTGCTTCATCCATAACATCAATGGCCTTGTCCGGAAAAGCACGGTCCGTGAGGTATCTGTCTGCCAGCGAAACACAGGCATCAAGGGCATCGTCAAGGTAGTTCACGCGGTGATAATCGCCGTAGTGAATAGACAACCGATGCAGAATCTCGAGTGTTTCTTCCTTTGTGGTCGGTCGCACCATAATCTTCTGGAAACGGCGTTCGAGGGCGCCATCTTTTTCAATAGATGTGCGGTATTCCTTTGTGGTAGTTGCTCCTATACATTGTACCTCTCCCCGTGCTAAAGCCGGCTTGAGGATATTGGCGGCATCCAGTGAACCCTGTGCATTTCCCGCACCGATAATCGTGTGTATCTCATCAATGAACAGGATGATTTCCGGATGGTTCTGAAGCTCCGTAATCACGGTTTTCATGCGTTCTTCGAATTGTCCGCGATAGGTGGTTCCCGCTACCATGGAAGCAACATCAAGTGTGATAATTCGTTTGTTCTTCAGCGCCTCGGCTTCGTGGTTAACGATACGTAGTGCCAGCCCTTCTACAATCGCAGATTTGCCTACACCCGGTTCGCCAATTAGAATAGGGTTGTTTTTTTTGCGTCGCGATAGAATCTGCGTTACCCGTTCAATCTCGGTCTCGCGGCCTACAACAGGATCCAAACGCCCTTCCGAGGCCTGTTTTGTCAAGTCACGACCATATTTATCCAGCGCCGGAGTGCCGGAAGTAGATTTGCGCTCGCGTGTCTTGTGCTCCTGATGAGCTTGCTGCGGCGCATCTTCTACATCTGATGATTGTCCGTTACCGCCTCGTGGAATCGTTTGTTGCTTCGGATAGAGTTGGGCGATGGTATCGTAGGTAATATCCCAAGCCGACTCCAAATAAACGGCGGCACCGTTAATCTTCTCATGCAAAATAGCCAATAGCAGGTGTACCGAACCAACCGCTTCGTCGTTGTACTGCCGTGCTTCACCTTCTGCAATGCGTAATATCCGTTCCACCTCAACACTTCTTCGAATAGGTTCCATGAGGTCGGTTTTGGCTTCTTTTAATGCTTCGTCCAAATGTAGTTTCGTGTCGCCCGGGTGCATGCCTGCACGCAAAAGCAAATCATATGCTCGACCCTCCGCCAAGCGAATAATCCCCAACAACAGGTGTTCTGATTCAATCTGTGGCGACTGCAAACGTTCCGCTTCTTCGCGGGAATAAATCAAAATCTTATTTAATCTAACTGTTTGTGGCATCAAATCTGTTATTTAGTCGTTTACCATATATCATTTGAAGAAAGACCATGCCAGTCCTGCCCTGAATACATCGGGGGTGTAGGGATAGAACGGCATAATCTGACAATCTGTATTCTTTCTCATAAACAGGTGGTTTAGGTGGGTGTAGTGTGCAAAAAACTTGAGGTGCAGGGAGCGCACATGAAAGTTGATATACACATTCATAATAGGGTAGTTTCCGATTTTATATTCTGTTTGTGCGCAGAATTGTCCCGTTGCGGGATTCAGTATAGGGGCATAATAACTGGTGTGGTAGCGCAAATCAACGCCAATCTGGGCATCAAGCGCTTTGAACCATGTGCCGTGATAGTATAGGTTATGGTATAGCGTTATCGCAGGCAACGCCAAGATATCGGATGTTGAATGCTGCCAAACGACGTTGTTTTCAAGATTAATCCACGGCGTGGTGAGGTCAACCCGCCCGTCAACGCTGATTATCTGCACATTTCCATCGTATTGCTTGATAAGTCCGTCCTTGGCATCGCTCCAGAGCGGGTTGGTAACGTTTTCAAAGCCGACTTTAACCTTTGGTTTTACCCATTGGGTTGGATAAGCAACATGCCCGCCTGCATAAAAACGCATCGGTTTGGAGAAATCGTTATCCCAGCGGAAGTGATTCGAATAGTAGTGCTGCTGGTAGTAGGTCGGTGTCTCGTTACGGAAGAATACATCCGCAGCAATAGACATCGTGTCTTTTCCCAACGGAATATCGCTGGCAACGTGTCCGTTCACTTGAAACTCTCCCAACTTATAGCCCAAAAGACATACATCTCCGTTGACGCTGTAGCGGATATACGTTCCTTTGTTCTTGTAAATCGAGCCTCCGACAAACGTGTTGTTCATCCATTGATAGTGGTAGGAGTCCAACGTCTGGAATACCAACGGGTGCGCCATAATCGTGTCGGACGAATTGCCGATAAGCGGTAATTCAGTATAATTAGTCCCTACTGGATACGCATATCGTTGGCACTCATTGGTGGCATACACCGTTGCACCGAATCGTAGCAGTTTGTTGAACTCTTCCTCAAAGGTAACTGACAGCGTGTTGCGAATCGTCAGTACATCTGTCGAATCGCGTGTCTCTGACCAATTGCGATAGATGTTGGCGAAATAGTCCTGCGAACCGTCATTCTCAATATACCGCCGTGTCGAGTTGTTGAGGTCAAACGTATGGGCAAAGGTGATGACCGGTATATACTCAATCTTAACGGTATCTCTTTTTTCCTTTTCTCCAAAGTTGTTCGTCACCTCAATTGAATCGTGGTGTTCCCGCTCAACGGTAATCGAATAGTAGTGGTTCAGCAGCCCGCTTAGATAGCGATACGAAGACATACCAATCATTCGGATGGGAATATCTTCAGGTTCGAGGGTGCCTTTGAGGTCTTCAAGCGTCTGAATACCGCCGTTCTCGAAATTACTCATTGTGGCGAACGTAAATGCGGCTTGCAAGGAGTAATGATTGCCGTTAAACGAACCGAAAATAGCGCCGTTGAAGAGTTTGTTCTCTTGGCTTTGATAGTGACCTGCCGCGTTGTGGTAAGCGGCTTTCAATCCCAAATTGAGCCGTCTCGTCAGGTTGCCGGTAAAGAGGAAATCCAACTCATTCTCCTCATGATAGGTGGTAAATCCTTTCATGTACGAAATCGTCGAATAGGGTAGATTAGTGCGGTAAAATGTAACGTCTTTCGGCGTTATCACAAACGGCTGGTATTGTCTGCCGAAGATATCCTCAATCGTGTTCAACCGCGAGAAATATATTCGCGACTCAACAGGAGAAATCAAAGAACCTGCCCACACGTTCGATATACTGTAATTATTCAGCGGGTCCTGCATGGGCAGGTTCAAATAAGAGGTGTCAATACGAGTGGTGTCAGCCAAGTATGCAGGAGCAGACAACTGCCAAGAGCGGATCTCCGTCTTGACAGTGTTCTTTTTGGGCTTCGCACCCAAAGTACCGACGACGAGCGCCAGTACACAGACTATAACACCAATCTTTTTTGACACAATTATTTCTTTGCCTTAGGCTCTTTGGCAGCCTTCTTTTCTTTGAGCTCTTTCTCGAGCCGTGCAATCTCTTTCTCCTGACCGTTAATGGTCTTCAGCAGCGAGTTCAACTCCTCATTTTCAATGGTTGTTGGATACTGCTCATCTACCAATTGCAGGAAGTCCGAGAGCACATTCATATAGTTGATAAACGCATCGTAAGCGGACTCATAGTTAGTCGCGCCTTGGTCGATGTGGTTCATGAAGTGCAGATAGTTCACATCTTGAAGCATGAGCCAGTCGCGTTTGAGACGTTTGTCAGAGCACAAATGTACGCGTTCTGCTACATTGTAGAGTTTGCTTATCGCCTCTTGTTGCAAATCGTTGCCGGCATAGATACTGAGGTCTTTTGCCTCGCCTGCCCATGTGAGCGGGTAGGGAACAGACAATACATCTTTTGCAGGCATTTTCTTTGCCGCCTCTGCCGGAGTAACAAATCCTATGCCGTTCTCCAATGCATAGTATGGTAAAGCTTTCAGGAACTCAAAGATTCCAGTTTCAGCGCGCTGTCTGCCTCCGAAAGTCTCGGCACCCAGCCAGATGTTTACCAACTCTTCGTCCTCGGGCAGCGCTGCCAAAGCTTTGGCATACTTCTCTGCATCCATCGGGAAGTTCACCCAGTTCGGGTCTGAGAAATGGAAGGCCAACTCGTCGCTCAAAGTCGTATTGCGAACCAGCACTTTCATCTTTGCCGAAGCTGCGGACTGATACATGAAGTTCGGCGATTTCCAGCTCAGCACATGCTTGGCGCCTTCGGTCATTGCCACCTTGTAACCCCATTTCTGCAGATTATAGGCAATCTCGTCCGAATACAGCAACTCTGCGTTGCAAACCGTTGTCGGCTTAACACCAAACAGGTCGGAGATAACTTTCTCCTGTTTTTCCAGTTGGTCACGGAAATCGTTCTCGTTATACTCTGCCACCAGCGAATAAGCATAAGGCGTGGCAAGGAACTCAACGCACTTGGTCTCTGCCAGTTCGCGCAGCACATCAATCATCTCCGGAGTGAATTGCTCGAACACTTCAAGTATTGAACCGGAGATCGCCAATGCGCAGTGGAATTTGCTTTTAGACAGGCGAATCATCTCCTTCAGCGTTTGGCACAGCGGCATAAACGAGTTCTCTACCAACCACGATATCCGCTCTTCCGTTTCGGAATCATCGTAGTAGTAATGGTCTTGACCGATCTCAAAGAAACGATAGCGTTTCAGACGGTACGGGGCGTGCATTTGAATGCAAAAACAAATATTTTTCATAATCTTCTAAATTTTCAAATTTTCAAATCATCAAATCTTCAAATTACCAGTGGTTAATCACCTTGTCATATACGGCACGTACCTTCAGACCGGCGTCGTACCACTTGATATTATTCACTTCCTCTATTCCGAGTTCGTGCAGCGACTTGTACATCGCCGGATACTTCACAATCGCATAGATGGCATCTGCCATGGCATCGATGTCCCAGTAGTCGGTCTTGATGGCGTGTTGCAGAATTTCTGCGCAACCCGACTGGTGAGAAATGATACTTGGGCATCCTACCTGCATCGCTTCCAGCGGAGATATACCGAACGGCTCACTCACGGATGGCATGATATACACATCCGAATCTGCCAGAATCTCCTGCACTTGTCTGCCGCGCATGAAGCCCGGGAAGTGGAACTTGTCCGCAATGCCTCGTTTGGCAACAAGGTCAATCATCTGATTCATCATGTCGCCGCTACCGGCCATCACGAAGCGTACACCATCAGTCTTATCCAGCACACGGGCTGCGGCTTCAACAAAGTACTCCGGTCCTTTCTGCATTGTGATACGGCCGAGGAACGTCACGAGTTTGTCTTTGCGTTTATGCTTTACAAACTCCTCCGGATTAGCTAACGGCTCAACCGCATTGTGTACAGTCGAAACCTTCGAAGGGTCTTGTCCGTATTTCTCAATAACGGTCTGACGCGTCAGGTTACTAACGCACATGATATGGTCTGCCTCGTCCATGCCGCGACGTTCTATCGCGTAAACAGTCGGATTGACATTACCGCGGCTACGGTCAAAGTCCGTTGCGTGAACGTGAATGACCAGCGGCTTGCCGGAGATACGTTTTGCAAACACACCTGCCGGATAGGTCAGCCAGTCGTGCGAGTGAATGATATCGAAGTCCAGACTATGTGCTAACACGCTTGCTACCGCTTCGTAGTTGCCTATTTCCTCAACAAGATTGTCGGGATAACGGCCGGAGAAGTTGATGCATCCGAGGTCGTCTGTTCCGATACGACGATAGTCGTAGCGAATACCGTCACGGTAGTGATAGAACTCTTCCGGCGTCATGCGACCTTCCATACGTTGCTTCACGTAATCATAGTCAGCGTCTTTCCACACCACGGGAATCGAATTTGCACCGATAATCTTCAAAAAAGACTGGTCTTCATCGCCCCAAGGTTTGGGAATAACAAAGGTAATTTGCAAATCCTCTTGTAAAGACATACCACGCGTCAAGCCGTAACTTGCCGTGCCTAGTCCGCCGAGGATGTGGGGAGGAAACTCCCAACCAAACATTAGTGCTTTCATGATATATTATTCTTGGAATTTCTTTAATGTGTCAAGAACTGAAATTACCGCAGCCACAGACGGAGCATAACTCATGCCGCCGTGTCCTTTGTACGGCGGATTGCCGTCATACAACTCATTAAGTGTACCGATACACAGTTCGCTCATTTCAACTTCAAAACCGACCAGCATGCGTTGCATGAAGCTTACGCCGCTCTGTTTGTAAACCGTCATATACGCACGCGAATAAGCGGCAATCGTGAACGGCCATACAGGTCCGTTGTGGAAGTTGCGGTCGCGCTCCAACTGACCGCCGATATATATAGGACGGTAATCGCCGCTCTTCGGCGACAACGTACGCAGTCCGCGCGGGGTCAGTAACTCCTTCGTGCAGATATCTACCACAGCCTTCATCTGCTTGCGATCCAGCGGCGAGTACGGCAATCCTACTGCCCATACTTGGTTCGGACGAACTTCCTTGTTGTGGTAGTCGTTGATAACATAGTCATCCAGATAGAAACCGTTCCAGAACGTCTTAACGAACGCATCCTTGCAGATTTCTGCCTGATACTCCATCAAGTCTGCACCTACTTCCTTGCCGGCTTCGCGCATCAACTCTGCTGTAAACCGCATTGCGTTGTACCACAGCGCGTTAATCTCTACCACATAGCCCGTACGAGGCGTAATCGGCCAACCGTTCTCCGTCGCATTCATCCATGTAGCTGGTTGCTGTGAACCATCCACCCAAATCATACCGTTCTGATGAACAACCGCACGAGGATGATGCTGCTTGCGGTAGTACGAGATAATATCCTCGCACAACTGTGCATACTTCTCTGCAGCCTGCTTTACCGTATATTTATGAGCGTATTTCTGCAACGCACGAACAAACCATAACAGCGCGTCCGGCTCGTCCATGCCGTGAATCTTCGATTTGTAGTTGGAATCTGCCATAAACGCTTTCACTTCGCCAACGGCTGTCTGGTCGATGATGGCGTCCCAGTATTCCGGACGGTCAATATCCAGCGTGCAGCTTGGCGTCGCAAAGAACTCCTCGCGTGCCGAAGCATGGAACCATGGATAACCCGCTAACAGATAACACTTGTCGCCTTCGCGTTTGTAGAACTGCGATGCCGAATTCTTCAAACACTCGAACAGGTTGTCACGCACGTTTCTGCGAGCCAACTCTTTCTTCCACAAGTTCTTCAGACTCTTGGTGTCCGTCTCGCTGATACCGGCGGCAAAAACAACGCTTTCGCCCTTCTTCATCGGCAACTCAAAGTAACCCGGAACCAACAAATCCTCCTTATACTCATAGCCGCGCTCCTGCTCCTTCTGATACTCAATGTTCTTGTACCACATCGGCTGATGATGGTACTCAACGCTCTTCGAGAACTGCATAAACAGCTGCGGAAACTCCGGATACATCTGGTTCACTCTACCGTTTTCGCAATCGTTCATGTCCGAATTCGCACGACCGTTCTCATGCGTCAACTCATTCACGCTGCGGAAGGCAAGGAACGGACGGAAACGCATCGTAACCGGCGAACCGCACTCTTCCAACGTGTAGCGAATCAGCACACGAGGCTCAAAACTTACCAACAAACGCTCTTTCGTCAATATCACACCACCTACGCGATAAGTCGTCTTCGCAATGACCTCGCAGTCAAACTCGCGGATGTACTTGTGACCATTCGGCGAAAAGTTGTTTTCTCCGTACTTGTGTAGTCCGAGATTAAACTCGGCTCCGTGCTGGATAACGGTTTCATCTAGCGAACTGAGCAGCACATAATTGTCCTCGCTCATTTGTGGCAGGGGCAGAACCAACTGCCCGTGGTACTTGCGCGTGTTGCAGTCCACCAACGTCGTGGAGTTGTAAACACCTGCGCGGTTGGTGCGAATCATCTCTTTCTGTAACGACCGCTCCAAATTTACCAATAGTGCTTTGTCAAAATTCAAATAACTCATATTCTAAATGAATTTAATAGGGTCTTTCATGCTATTATCACGCTTTTCTTGCGCTATTTTTATGCTATTATATAGGGTCTCCCCAAATTAGCGCGCAAAATTACTACAAATTTTTCATTTACGCAAATATTTTATAAAATATTTTGATTTTTTCTGCAAAATATCAAATATCAACTATCAAATGTCAAATATTTTTTGCACATTCAAAAAAATATCGTACCTTTGCACCCAAATTGGATAAAATGACAAAATGTCCAAATGAAAAATTAAATGACCAAATAGTAAATGATTAAATGACCAAATGATATGATTATCGACAGACTTGAAAACGCGGACTGGTACTATGACGCCGTCCCTCGCTTGGAGCAGTTCATGCACTTCTTTAACAACAATGACCTCGAGGAATTTGCCGCCGGCAAAATCAAACTCGATGGTGACGACCTCTTTGTCAATATCCTTGATATCAAAGGCAAGGATGAAAAATCCCTTCCTTTCGAGGCGCACAGAGACTACATTGACATCCAAATTCCGCTGACCGGCGACGAACAAATGGGCTGGAAGGCACTTGCCGACTGCCAGAATGTAACCGCCGAGTACGACGAAGGAAAAGATGTCGAACTCTATAAGGAAAAAGCAACTACCATGCTCAATGTGCCTGTAGGACATTTCGTGGTTTTCTTCCCGACCGATGCGCATCAACCAGGTATCGCCGAAAAAGGTAAGGAATTCCGCAAACTCATCGTCAAAACGCGTGTAGAATCGTAATAAAAGTACCTATACTTTCCCGAATCAAAGACGTAATATACACGATAGATACACGATAGATATACGATAGATACACGATAGATACACGATAGATAACTTACTTACCACCCTGTCCCTATGCTTAATCTGAGATGTTTGGCACTAATCGCCTCTTGCTTTATGGCATTTTCCCTTTTTGCCGCAAATAAGCCGGTAAAGATGAGTTATAACTACACCTATTTATCCAATGACAGGAATGAATCCCAGACGCAGGCGGAGCAACACGCCATCGAACGTGCCAAACAAAAAGCTTTGGAGGAGCGTTTTGGCGTGGATGTCAGCAGTATCGTGGTCTCTTTGGAGCAGGAAAAAACGCATGATGGTGCAGTTACTGCCGATGAGGATTTCTTCTCCTTGGGTGGAACGGTTGCCCGTGGCGAATGGATTGGCGAAGTCACGGAGGAAATAATTGGTTCCAATCATAACGGCGAGTATTGGTCGGTCAAGGTATATATAGAAGGTCTCGTGCGCGAGAAATCCGGCGCACCGATTGATATTCATTACGCCTTTATAAATAATGATCACGACAGAGACAATCGCACCGTTTACTATGATAACGACGATATTTTCCTGCGCTTTACTTCGCCTGTGGATGGTGCTTTGTGCGTCTATCTTGTGGATGCTGAAAAGGAGGCCTATTGCCTGTTGCCCTACGAAGGAAACGGACAAGGAAGTCAGGCTGTTAAGGCGAATGAAGAGTATTGCTTCTTCAAGCCTCAACCCGAAGTCGGTTTCGGCGGCTATGTGCTGACGACCAAAGAACAGCAGGAACTCAATGCACTCTATCTCGTTTTCTCGCCGAATGTTATCACCAAAGCCCGTGACAAGAAATCCGGACAGAACTGGCGCAATCAGGAAATGCCTCGCAGTCTGTCCTACAAAGATTTTGTAAAATGGCTGGCGGACAACCAGACTCGCGACGAGCGACTCATGGTTCGAACCGAGGTGATTACGGTTAAACAACCGTGATTTTTTAGGTAAACGAGCGCAAAATACGGACATTTGAAAAAAAAGTGCAAATATATTTGCATATATCAAAAAAATGTCGTACCTTTGCCGCCGAAAAACAAAAAATAACAACGCAAACTACGCAAACTACGCAAACTACGCAAGCTACGCATGCTACGCAAGCTACGTAAATTACGTGCAACATATTTATTAACCCCTAATCAGTTTTATTATGAAGAAACTTTTATCAGTACTCGTGTTGGCAGCGGTTCTCTTTATCCCCGCTAACCTTCAGACTCTGCAAGCTGCAGGCAAGATTTACTACGTAAGCAAAGACGGTGCTTCCCGTGGTGCAGACGGTTTGACGCCTGCTACCGCCAAGAAAGACATCCAAGCCGTGCTCAACATCATCAAGGAGAATGGTGAAGATGGCGCTACCGTTCGCGTAAGTGAAGGTAACTTCCTCGGCTACACCAATGCCGGTTACATCGAGATTTACAACTTCATTACCCTCGAAGGTGGTTGGAATGCTGACTTTACCTCTCGTGACCCGCTCAAGTACATTACCCGTATTCAACCGGGAGAAGAGCAACGCGGCACTAATGGTAGCAAAGGTATGATCCAGACCGCCCGCAGCTTGGACGACGTTATGTCCAAAACCCCGAAGGGAACGCTCATCATTGACGGTATCATGCTCGACATGGGTCTTGAGAACTTCTATAAACCCAACAACCCGAACGACGAACGGAATGGTTGCCCTTCAGCTGCTTTCGAAACCGGTCGTATGGAAGACGCTACGCCTCCGCAAATCCAACACCAGATTATTCACTCCGACGGTTGGATTGCTGGTAACGTTATTATCCGTAACTGCCTCATCGCCAATAGTACATATTTCGGCCTGCAATTCGGTTCTCGCTGCGGCGAAGTCGAAATCTACAACTGCGTGATTATCTCCAACCGTTACGGTGGCTGCCGTATCGATGGTGGTGACAAAGACGGTAAGGCTTCACACGTTAACTTCCACCACAACACCGTTGCCTTCAGCTGGTGCCGTGACAAATATATGGAAGACATGGGCTATGGTTACGAGTTCATGAACAAGATTAACGGCGATGTTCACCATAATATCTTCATTGGTAACAACTATGCCGCTATCGCTCGTACCCGCATTGATACCAAGGACTTCGAGGCTATCAAGAAGACCAATGTGTATGACAACTACTTCTTCCTGAACGCTGCTGACCTGCAACTCCCGTCCAAAGGAGGAGGCAAGTGGACCAATATCAAGTGCTCTGACATCGAAGATATGGTGGATGAACAAACCATTCCGCGTGCAGAGAACAACAAGGAACTGCCCGCTGACGCTCCCGTGCTCAAAGCCCTTGATCAGGACTATCTGAAGGCCTTTGCCAACCTAAAGATTATTGCTGAGTCGCAGAACTTCAACCCCAATTCCGCTTCTAACCAGTTCCGCCAGGCTACCGGTCAGAACATGCAAGGAACAGAGATTCGCCGCGTTTCGATGTATGGCAACCGCTATAACTTCGACAAGGCTCTCAAGCTCTTTGGCGCTATGCCCGGTTATGGCGCACAATTGCCCAAATGAGAATGAGAAAGAGACTCTATAGTATATTAATATTGTGCTTGTGTGCGCTTGGCGCGCAAGCACAATATACGGTCCAAACCGTGCCCAATCCGCGTCTGACGGATGCACAAGCTTATGTCGCTAATCCGGACGGAATAATTAGTGCAGACTGCGTATCGGATCTTACGCAAATCTCACAGATCTTATACGAGCAGACAGGCGTTGAATTGGTATATGTTATCGTAAATAGTATCGGCTACGAAAGTGCCTTCGATTTCTCGCTGGATTTGTTCAATACGTGGGGTATCGGCGATAAGGAAAGAAACCGTGGGGTACTGGTTTTCGTCTCTATGGAATATCATGACATCCAGATTCGTACTGGCGACGGTGTGGAAGGCCTGCTTCCGGATGCAATCTGCTCCAGTGTCGTCTGGGGTGATATGGTGCCCGAATTTCGAAACGAGAACTATGAACGGGGACTTATCAAAGGCGCTGTCACTATCTACGAAACGCTCACAACCGATGAAGCACGTGCAGAGCTTTTGCTTGGCTATAAGGCGGAACCCGTTTCCGAATCACCTTTCAAAGGCTTGTCTATCGCCAGCTTGATTGTTCTTCTCCTTACGCTTATTGTACATTGGGCAAAACCCAGATGCCCGAACTGCAAAAAGAAAGACAATAAATGCAAGAACGAGATTGTCCATGGCGCGACCTATGCAGCGGCAGGAAATGGTATCCATCACTATACCTGTAACCATTGCGGACATACATGGTCGGTGCCTTACACCATTCCCAAATTGACACCTCCTTCGTCTTCGTCAAGTCGTAGTAGTAGCTATGGCGGCGGGTACGGCAGCAGAGGCGGCAGTTTCGGTGGCGGACATTCCTCCGGTGGCGGTGCTGGTGGCCGCTGGTAAATGGCTAAATAGCCAAATAAATGAACAAATGGTAAATGACTAAATAGTAAATGAATTTATGAGTAAAAAAGCAATTTGGATTATAGTGATTGCTGCGGTAGCAGCGTTCCTATTCTGGATGTTTGGCAAATACAATGCCATGGTGACCGCCGAGGAAAACGTTGAAAACGCTTGGGGTCAAGTTGAAAACCAATACCAACGTCGTGCTGACCTTATCCCGAACCTTGTAGGGGTGGTTAAGCAATTCGCTAAGCACGAAACCGAGGTGTATGAGAAAACAATGGAAGCACGTGCGAAAGCTACGCAAATCACCATTGACCCGACGAATGCTACACCTGAACAACTGGCTGCTTACCAACAGGCACAAGGCGAATTGAGCCAGGCACTCGGACGATTGATGGCTGTAGCTGAGAGCTATCCAGAAATCAAGTCTAACGAGAACTTCCTGCAATTGCAATCGCAGTTGGAAGGTACCGAAAACCGCATCACCGTAGCGCGTAACACCTTTAACGACGCAGCTAAGGAGTATAACATCCTTATCCGTAAGTTCCCGGCTAACATTGTGGCTTCTATCTTCGGCTTCAACAAGAAACCTTATTTCGAGGCAGAAGAAGGTGCTAACAAGGCGCCCGATGTTCGCAAGATGTTTGAAGACTAAGCCTACGAATAGCGAATCCTAAAACAAGAATAGAAATGAAGAAATTATTTTTTATCGCTTCTCTTTTCCTGACAAGCTGTGCCTGTTTGATGGCAGGCGAGAAAGTGGTGGATTCCTCCGGCAGAACTCCTAAATGGGCTTTCGGTACCGAGCAGGATTATATCATCGTCTCCGCCGAATCTTCAGACATAGAAGAAGCAAAAGAGAAAGCCATGACAATGGTCAAGAAACAGATTATTGCCGCCGTTGCAGAGAATGTACGTTCCTCCTCTTCTATCAACACCACCGAGCGCGGTGTGAACGGCAAATACAATGTCATTGAAGACTACCAGTCTGTTGTTGAGACCCAAAGCGCTCTTATTCCCTTCCTTAGTGAAGTTGGAATCAACAAGGCGGAAGACTACTATTGGGAGAAAATCAAAAAGGACAAGAACGCTTATACCTATCGGTATCACCTGAAATATCCGTTCTCGAAGTTTGATTTGATTCGTATGGTGGACGCTTTCACCGAGCGCGAACAGAAGCTTGACGCACAATTGGAAGAGTTCTCCAAGGACGACTTCTCATCCTATACAACTGTTGAGCAGATGAACGGCCAGTTGAATAAACTCCGCATGTTCCGCTCCACGCTTATGGAGAAAGACCCGCGTCGTGCTACGTGTGCGAATATAGAAAAGGTGTATTCCAACTTCATCCGCTCTATCGTACTGCGTCTGGTGTCTGTCAACAAGAAAGAGTTGATTTATGCCCCGTATTTCGGCGAAACAAAACTCAGCACCAATGTACAACCCAAGCTGGAAACCAACTGTTTGACCAACCTCCAGTATGAGCCTCGTAACGGACAATGTGTCGTTACTTACGACTTCGAAACGGCTTGCTACGATGACGAGGAAAACTGGCTCGAAGTGGTGCTCCCGCTCCCCGGAAACAAATTGAAAAACCGTTTTATTGTTAAATAAAGACGAGTAATTAACATTATTATTAACCAATTAAATTTATTCAATTATGAAAAGAGTATTATGGATTCTTGCTGCTGTTCTCGTAATGTTGAGCTGCGGTTCTTTTGAAGCAAGTGCTAAGAAAGAGAAAAAGGTGAAAATTCCTTGCCACGAACTCACCAACAAGAAAACCCTCCGTGCAAACGGTAATGCTGTTTCTCCTAACATGCAGAACGCTACTGACAAAGCTATTGCTGCTGCACGTAAAGAGCTCGCTACCTCTATCGAGGCTACCATCAACCGCGTATTGGAAGACTTCTCTTCTTCTTACGATGTAAACGAGCAGGCTGACTTCCGTTCACGCACCAAAGATCTTGCACGCACCGTTGTAAGCCAGAAACTGCAAGGTTCTATCGTTTCCTGCAGCGAAATGAGATCCGTTAAGGAAAAAGGTGGCAAAATCACCTATCATGCTTATGTTACGATTGAGTTGACCTCTAACGAACTCATGGACGCTATGTTGGCTAACACCAAGAAGGCTATCTCCGACAACGAAAAACTGCGCACCGACTTCGAGTATGAGCAGTTCAAGAAAACCTTCGACGCTGAAATGGACAAACTTGCTGCACAACAGCAATAATCCTCATCGGCGTTATAGCTAAATCAAGAGGGTGTGTCATTCTGGCACACCCTCTTGTCATTTTCTGACTTTTCGATGTTCAACGTCCGTTTCTGGGCAATACCGTTGCCCGCTTCACCGTCCATCCTAGGCGGATTTAATCCGCTGCTTTTCGTGTTCCGTACTCGCGACTTCCAATCGCGAGTTTTAATTACGTTCCCGTCGCGGAGCATGAGCTCCGCCATTTTTCGTCCCCTTTGCCGTTATTCTTAACGGTAGTTCCCGCATGGGGAGATAGTATCCCCCCTAACTTTCCAACAAATTCCTAACAAAATGCAAAAATATTTGCATATTCCAAAATAATGTTGTAATTTTGCAGCGCAAAATCGGATGAAGGGCTTTTGGCAGGAAGTGTCCTGCCGCTAATCAGCTTTTCAAAAGACTTTGCAACATAATAAAAGGCGTTTATTAACGTTGTTTGCGACTCATCAGAATCTTCGCAACATTTTGTACACAGTCCAAACAGCAACAATGAATGTTCCGTGGATATGTATATTCTATCCACGCTCGCTTATTGGGCGGGCGGGTTGTACATATCGAGCGTGGATTTCGGTTGTTTTTCTACTGTGTACAGGGATTGCGAAGCCCTTGATGAGCGTGAAGGACAAGTGACTTTCACGCTTTTTCTATGTATATATCTGAACAATTATTAACCATATAAAAGTTGCGCCCGACACGAATTAAGGGATTTACCTATGAAAAAATCAATCTTTACAATTTTTCTTGTCATAGTGGCAAATATTGTCTTTGATTCGACTATTTACGCTAAAAGGTGGATGACATTAGTGGAACTAAAAGATGTAGTTGGGTCTTATACCACCTCTGAAGATGGAATAAAACTTAATGATGCCAAATTTAATTATCCATTTACAAAAATGCGATTGACTTTTACAAAAACTACAACTTCACTCTATAGTTATATGTGTGTCGATTATGTTGAACCTAATT
>Ga0310786_10003445_pt1 | contig 22978 bp, 27 predicted proteins | sample AusTroGonzalo_MG_FD_203881 | JGI IMG/M metagenome (GOLD analysis project Ga0310786, IMG submission 203881) | Bovine rumen microbial communities from tropical cattle in Woodstock, Queensland, Australia - Gonzalo_03 (v2) (version 2) | ecosystem: Host-associated > Mammals > Digestive system >...
TCCTGATTTTTGTCGTATAACAAGTAGAAACGAAGAAAAGTTCATTGATAGTGAAGACAGACAAACAGATAGTGGATGCCGTGAGGAGTGACCAACGCAAGGGGCTGGACCTGATGGTCGGTCACTATGGGCAGGAGGTCTTTGGCATGGTTGTGAGGCTCGTGGGCGACGTGATGGATGCTGAGGAACTGACGCAGGATACGTTTCTCCGTGCATTCCGCTGCATGGACAGTTACGACCCGCAACGGGCATCGCTCGGCACATGGCTTTGTCGCATTGCCTACCGCCTGACGCTCGATTTCCTGAAACGTCGTCGTCCGCTGCTTGTCTCGATAGAAGATACGGAGGTGTGGCAGACGGACATCAACGAGGAGCAGTTGGAGGCGGAGCTTTCGACAGGCAATGAGGAACGCATCAGTCGATTGGAAGAGTTGATTGACCAGCTACCGCCCGACGAACGTCTGCTGCTCATGCTCCACTACTTCGAGGAGCGTCCGCTGGACGAATGCTCGTTCATCATGGATGCCAGCCCTCACGCACTGGCTAACCGCCTCTACCGAATAAGAAAGAAACTCCACAAGCAACTTCAAAAGATATGAAAACAAATAAAGACACCGACTTGCGCGAAGCACTACGACGCCGATATGCCAACACGCCGTCGCTGCCTACGGACTTCACCGAACGTCTGAAGGAGCGGATGGACACGAAGCCTACAGTCAACCATCGGAGACATTGGTGGGGCTGGATGTCCGCTGCCGCAGCCTGTCTGTTGATAGCGATAGGCGTAGAGGTGTACTATGAGTTCAACAAGACTCCACGCTCGATTGCCAAACTGAGTGCACCCGATAACAAAACTGAGTGCACCCAATTGAACAATCGGGTGCAGCCAATTGAGCAATCGGGGCGCACCAATCGAGCAATCGGGGCGCACCAACTAAGTAATCGGGGCGCACCAACTAAGCAATCGGGGCGCACCAATCGAGCAATCGGGGCGCACCAACCGAGCCATCGGGGCGCACCAACTGAGCCATCGGGGCGCACCAACCGAGCCATCGGGGCGTACCGACCGACAAAGCGGACACGTCCAACAGAGATTCCCGACACGCTCGGCAACGGCATCTGGCGTTCGGAACGGAATGTGGCACTTGCCATTCAGATGCTGAGCGAGTGCGAGAAAACCATCCAGCGCGAGGAACAGGAGATGCGCAACCACATCATCCAAGCCACCTTCAACGCCACGCCGCAACCTGCCAATGCAGTACTCGTGACCAACGAGGCGGGCGACTATGAAGTGATTGAGACCAAAACAATCATAGAGATATAAATCTAAAACTATTCAGTTATGAAAGCAAAGAGTATCATCATCGTAGCCATCGCCATGATGGCCATCGTGCCAACCGCCTCGGCACAGGAGCAAATCAAGAAGGTGTTTCAGGAAGTGACCGACGAATTAGCGGGCGTCACCAAAGTAGGAGAACATAATACAGCGAAAGTGGATGCGAACGGCATCGCCATCGAGAGCAAAGTCATCACTGTCAAGGTGGAGAGGAGGGATCAGCCTTTCTTTTCCGAAATACTGAGGGATGCTTTTAGGAACGAGGCCTCCAAGACCTCGATGTTTGAGGAAGAGATGGGCGGCGAGAAACTCGAACTTGACTCGGCGCTCGTCCACGACCTCGGTCTGCGTCGCATGTGGAGCATCTGGAGGGATGAAGACGACGCTGTCCTCATCGGAAGCATGAAGAACAGCACCTACTACATTGCCAACTTCAACGACAAGAAGCACAAAGGCTATCGCACCTGCTATGCCGCCGAGTGGAGCAACGCCGACGACCCTGATGTCTATACCGCAAAGCTCGTCTATGTCTATGGTCAGCAGCCTAAGACCGCACATGGCATTGCATCAGTCGATTATCCTTTGAATATTATGGGCATAGCGTCGCGACCCGATGTTCTGGGCGAGGATATCTTTAAGAAGCAGTTGGAGGATGCATTCGGACATCAAAAGGAAGACATCCCCTTCAACGGCAATACAGAGACTTGGATGTCCTTAGCAATGCAACGCGGAGTGAGCCATCTGAGCAATGCCGACTGGCACCGTTTCTTCGGACTCCTGACGCAACAGATGATGGACAAGGTCAACAAGAAATCAAAAGAGGATCTGGTGGTGGCAGCAGGCATCATCCTCGACCTCTGCAAGAATGCCTCTTTGGACGACGACGAGCGCAAGATAGTCGCCAACCGCCTTTATCAAGTGGCTGGATGTTTCGACATCAACGAAGACTTGTACATCCATGATATGCTGACACTAGCAGCGGAGAAAGTGGAGAAGAAGTGACATACAAACAAGACACAAAGATAGATTTCTCATAATAAATTCATAATATATTATATAGGTTTTTATAAAAGATGGAGACTTCATCATTGGGCATGCAGGACTGTGAAGTTCTGCATTGCCGTAACGTCGAAAAAGAGGGAAGCGATTACTCGCATCCCTCTCTTGTTTTATATTTGCTTTCCGAGTCTTAGTCAATTTCTTCGTCAGCCTCGTAGCCGCCCATTTCGCGGATGGCGTTCTTGAGCAGGGTGTACTGCTGGAAGAGGTGGTTGACGGGTTCCTCGCCCTGGGTGTAGTCGTGCATGGGGGCTTTGAGGAAGAAGGAGAGGAAGCGCTGGATGCCGCTGCGGCCGGCACGGGCGGCGAGGTCGCTGAGCAGGCAGAGGTCGAGCAGGAGGGGTGCGGCGAGGATGGAGTCGCGACAGAGGAAGTTGATCTTGATCTGCATGGGGTAGTTCATCCAGCCGAAGATGTCGATGTTGTCCCAACCTTCCTTGTTGTCGTTGCGCGGTGGATAGTAGTTGATGCGCACCTTGTGGTAGTACTGGTTGTCCTCGTCGTTGCCGTGTCCGTAGAGGTCGGGCTGAGCCTCGGGCTTGAGGATGGTCTCGAGGGTGGAGAGCTTGCTGACTTCCTTGGTGCGGAAGTTGGCAGGTTCGTCAAGCACCAGACCGTCGCGATTGCCGAGGATGTTGGTGGAGAACCAGCCGTTCAGACCGAGGCAACGTGTGCCGATGATAGGAGCGAATCCAGACTTCACGAGCGTCTGACCCGTCTTGAAGTCCTTGCCGGCGATGGGCAGACCGAACTTCTCCGACATTTCCCACATGGCGGGAATATCGACGGTAGTGTTGGGAGCGCCCATGATGAAAGGAGCACCCTCAGCCAATGCAGCGTATGCGTAGCACATGGAAGGAGCGATGTTCTTGGTGTCGTTGGCTTTCATGGCAGCCTCGAGATGGGCTTGGGTGTCGTGTACCGCCATGTTGGGCTCCACATAGATTTCGGTGGATGCCGCCCATGCCACAACGATGCGGGCACAGTTGTTGTCGGCCTTGAATTGGCGGATGTCGGCACGGAGCGCCTCGACCATGTCCCAGCGGGTCTTGCAGTCCTTCACGTTGTCGCCATCAAGACGCTTGGCAAAATTCTTATCGAAAGCGGCCTTGAGGGGAACGATTTTCTCCAGCTCATCTTTCACGGGGAGGATGTCCTTCTCGTTGAGCACCTGTGCATACATGGCACTCTGGAATGCGTTGGCTGGATAGACGTCCCAAGCTCCGAAGACGATGTCGTCGAGCTTTGCCATTGGGACGATTTCGGAATAAGGAAGGTACTTCTTGTCGGCACCCTTGCCGATGCGAATTTTATCATACTGAGTCATTGACCCCACGGGCTTAGCAAGTCCTTTGCGAGCCATCAACACACCTGTCATGAAAGTGGAAGTGACGGCACCCAGTCCAACGACCATGATGCCCAATTTACCTTCTGCAGGCTCCACATTTTTATTTTCCATTTCTAAATTCTGTTTCTTAACTATTAAATTAAAACTTTGCAAAGATACGGAAAACGCCTTAAAGTTCTCCCCATTTCGGGAACTTTAACAAAAAATAAGGGGTTTTATTTGGGCGAATGGTCTGTTTGTGCTAACTTTGCAAAACAAAGATAACGCATGTATCGTACATGAACGAAAGCGACAGCATAGTAATCATACCTACTTACAACGAGAAGGAGAACATCGAGAAGATTATCCGTGCAGTGTTTGCATTGGAGAAGTGTTTCCACATCCTTGTGATTGACGACGGTTCGCCCGACGGCACCGCCACCATTGTGAAAGGACTGATGCAGTCGGAGTTTTCCGACCGCCTGTTCCTCATGGAGCGTAAGGGGAAACTGGGATTGGGCACGGCCTACATCGCCGGCTTCAAGTGGGGCTTGGAACGTGGCTATGATTACATCTTCGAGATGGATGCTGACTTCTCCCATGCGCCGAGCGACCTGCCTAGACTCTATTCGGCTTGTGCTGATGAGGGCTACGACCTCGCCATCGGCAGCCGCTACATCTCTGGCGTGAATGTGGTGAACTGGCCCATGGGTCGAGTGCTGATGTCGTATTTCGCTTCTAAATATGTACGGTTCATCACGGGCTTCAAGGTGCACGACACGACTGCCGGCTTCAAGTGCTACAAACGCCGTGTGCTGGAGACCATCGACCTCGACGCCATCCGCTTCAAGGGTTATGCCTTCCAGATTGAGATGAAGTTCACCACCTACAAGTGCGGCTTCAAGATCAAGGAAGTGCCTGTCATCTTCGTCAACCGCGTGGAAGGCGTGTCGAAGATGAACAGCAGCATCTTCGGCGAGGCATTCTTCGGCGTGATGAGACTGAGATGGGACGGATGGTTCAGGAAATACCCCAAGCCTGTGGACGAAAACAATCAAACAGAGAAAAAAGACTAACCGAAAGAACAACAACCTATGAAAACAATCATCAGAAACGCAACCATCGTGAACGAGGGACGCAAGTTCGTCGGCTCCGTCGTGATTGAGGACGAGATGATCCAAGAAGTGCAGGAGAGCGACGACTCCACGCAGTCCTACGATATAGAGATAGATGCCACGGGGCTGTATCTTTTCCCTGGCGTGATCGATGACCATGTACATTTCCGTGAGCCAGGCATGACTCATAAAGCCGACATTGCCAGCGAGAGCCGCACGGCAGCCGCTGGAGGTGTGACTTCCTACATGGAAATGCCCAACACCAATCCGCCGACCACCACGCTCGACCGTCTGGAAGAGAAATTCCAGATTGCCGCCCGCGACAGCCGCGTGAACTATTCCTTCTACTTTGGTGCCACGAACGACAACGTGGAGACGCTCCCCATCCTTGACCGCCGCCGCGTGCCGGGTGTCAAGGTGTTCATGGGCAGCAGCACAGGCAACATGCTCGTTGACCGTGCAGAATCCCTCCACCGCATCTTCGAGACATCGCCTCTCCTGCTGATGGCACATTGCGAAAGCACCAGCATCATCGAGGCAAATATCCGAGCATTTAAGAAAAGATATAAAGGGCAGAACGACTTTCCCGTACGCTACCACTCTCGCATCCGCAGTGTGGAAGCCTGTTATGAGTCCTCTGCATTGGCTGTGCAGTTGGCGAAGGAAACTGGCGCACGTCTGCACATCGCCCATGTCTCCACCGCCAAGGAACTGGAACTGTTCGAGCGCAAGCCCATCGAAGAGAAGAAGATTACGGCTGAGGCAGTCATTGCCCACCTGATGTTCAGCACCGAAGATTATGACACCCTCGGCACACGCATCAAGTGCAACCCTGCTGTCAAGACACCCGAGGACCGTGCCGCCCTGCGCGAAGCACTCACCAACGGACTCATCGACGTGGTTGCCACCGACCATGCGCCTCATCTGGAGAAGGAGAAACTGGGAGGAGCACTCAGAGCCGCTTCGGGCATGCCGATGATTCAATTCTCATTGGTGTCGATGCTGGAACTGAGCGAGATGGACGTCTTGCCCATCGAACGCATTCCCGACCTCATGTCGCACAATCCCGCCAAACTCTTCCGCATAGAGAAACGAGGATTCATCCGTCCGGGCTACTATGCCGACTTGGTGCTGGTGGATCCCGATGCCAACTGGCAGGTGAGAGAAGGACGATACTACACCAAATGTGGTTGGACGCCAATGGATGAACGTTTCTTCAAATGGCGTGTGTGCCGCACCATCATCAACGGTCTCACAGCCTACTGCGACGGCGTCGTGGTGGACGGCATCAGAGGAAAGGAGTTGAGGTTTGAAGTTTGAGGTGAGAGGTATAAGGAGAGTGAGAGGTAAGTAATAAGAAATGAGAAAGAACTACCGCATCAGCGACCTGAAAGACTACATCAACTGGGTGTATTTCTTCCATGCGTGGTCATTGCCGCAGCAGTCGGAAGAGGGACAACGCCTATACGACGAGGCTCAGAAGATGCTTCAACGCCTCCAACCTTACTTGAAGGTCAAGACGGTAGTGGAAATTCTGCCAGCATGGAGCGAGGACGACGACATCGTGGTGCAACCCATGCGTCCCTGCGAATGCGGACAAAGCCATCCTTTCGGCGAACCCATCCATCTGCCCATGTTGCGGCAGCAAGTGCCAGGAAACGACGGCATGTGTCATTGTCTGAGCGACTTCATCCGTCCGAAGACATCCATGTGGCAAGACAAGATAGGCATCTTTGCCACCTCCACCAGCATCGATGTGGAAAAGACCTTCCCAGACGACAACTACAACCAGATGCTCCTCCAAACCCTTGCCGACCGACTGGCGGAAGCGGGGGCGGAACGTCTGCACGAGGAGGTGAGAAAGACCATCTGGGGATATGCACCCGACGAGCGACTCACCATCCCCGAATTGCATCAAGAGAAGTTTCAGGGCATCCGTCCTGCTGTGGGCTATCCTTGTCTGCCCGACATCTCCATCAACTTTATCCTCGACGAGTTGATTGGATTCAAGAGCATCGGAGTGACCCTCACTTCTTCTGCCATGATGCAACCCCACGCTTCCGTGAGCGGATTGATGATCAGCCTGCCACAGGCACACTACTTCGCTGTGGGTAAGATAGGAAAAGACCAACTCAGTGACTATGCCGAACGACGGCATCTGACACTCGACGAAATCAATAAATACATCCAATGCTGTTAAGAATATTATTCCTTATTATACTCTTGCTGGTCCTGCCCGACCTGTACATCTACTGGGTGTACATCCGCAACTGGACCAAGCAACGATGGCTGCGCCTCCTGTGGTTCGTGCCATCCTTGGCATTGGCCGTCTCCGCCGCACTCATCATCTCCAGCAACGACATGCGTCCAGAGCATCAGGCATGGGTCAGCATCTACATGTATGTGTTCCTCCTCCTTTGTGCCCCCAAAGCCCTCTTCATGGTGGTGGATGGCATCGGACATCTCATCAATTGGATGGTGACAGGAGGAAAGAAAACGCGTGAGGGCTACGACTGCCTCTTCGTGCGCATCTTCCGCATCGTTGGCATGGCACTCGCGCTCTTCGCCATCGCCCTGCTCACTTACGGCTATTTCATCGGACGTCACCAGTATGTCGTCCATCAACAGACTTTCTATTTCTCCGACCTGCCCAAGCAGTTCGACGGCTATCGCATCGCCCAGTTCTCCGACCTCCATATCGGCACCATGCGTGATGGTCACGAAAGTGATGTCCGCACCATCGTTGACCTCATCAATGCTCAGCATTGTGATGCCATCCTCTTCACGGGCGACCTTGTCAATCATCAGAGTGCAGAACTCGACGGCTTCCGTCGTGACCTCAACAAACTCCATGCTCCTGATGGCGTCTATGCCGTGATGGGCAACCACGATTACAGCATGTATATTCGATACCCGAAAGAAGATGAACGTGCTGCCGATGTGAAGGAACTACAACGCCGCATCCGCAGTTACGGTTGGACACTCCTCCTCAACGAGCATCGTGTCCTCCATCGTGGAAAGGACTCTCTCATCATTGCTGGTGTCGAAAACGATGGTCGTCCTCCTTTCCCTGCTTATGGCGACCTGCCCAAGACCATGAAAGGACTGAAACGCAACTGCTTCACCGTGCTGATGAGTCACGACCCCACGCATTGGCGACGCAATATCATTCCACAGACCAATATCCAACTCACGCTCTCAGGACACACCCATGCGGGACAGTTCAAGGTGTTCGGTTGGTCGCCTGTGGCGCATGTTTATAAGGAATGGTCGGGAGCATACACAGAAGGCAACCAAATTCTCAATGTCAGCGATGGCATCGGCGCCGTCATGTTCCCATTCCGCTTTGGCGCATGGCCAGAAGTCAATGTGATTACATTAAGAAGAAGCAATAACCCAACAAACTAAACAGTCAACATGAAGATTCTCAAGACACTCCTCAATATTCTCTACAAAATATATTCTTTCACCATCGCACTGCCCATCTTTGTGGTCATCACCATCATTGTTGCCACCTGCGTCATCATCGCAGGATTCCTCGGCGACACCGATGTGGTTGCATACTATCTGCCGAAGTTTTGGTCGAAGTGTGCTTTCTGGCTCTTCCTGCTTCGTGTGAAGGTGGAAGGACGTGAGAACATCAAGAAAGACGAGAGTTACGTATTCCTCGCCAATCACCAAGGTTATTATGACATTTTCCTTGCCTATGGCTATTTGGGGCATAACTTCAAATGGATGATGAAAGAATACTTGAAGAAGATTCCGTTTGTCGGCTATGCTTGCGTCAAGTCCAAGCACATCTATCTGCCCGACGGCATCTCTGGCATCGCCAAAGCGGTGCAACAGGCTCGTGAAACCCTGCAAGGAGGTATGTCCATGATTATCTTCCCCGAAGGTACACGTACACGAACTGGCAAGATGGCGCCTTTCAAACGTGGTTCTTTCATGCTTGCCAACGAAATCGGTATCCCCATCGTGCCCATGACTATCAACGGTTCCTTCGATGTGTTCAGCCGCAACCACAAATCCGTCCATTTAGGCACTGTCACGCTGACCATCCACAAACCCATCACCGCCGAAGAGCGTCAAGGCAAGCAGACCAAAGTCATCATGCAAGAAGTCTTCGACATCATCAACGGAGGGTTGGATGAGAAATATCGCGATTGATTAGAAGAGGAATAGTGGTGTCTACTAGAATTGGTGAATTGTCATGAAGAAAATCTGTGATTTCATTGCTCAATGGATGGGCTTATTGGTGCTATTGGTGGCAGCATTGTCATTGTTAGTGCCAGCATCGTTCTTATGGATAGACACATGGGCTATCAACCCTATGTTGGGAGTGATTATGTTTGGCATGGGATTGACTCTTTCGCCCCATGATTTTAAGATTGTTCTGAGTCGTCCCAAAGATATTCTTATCGGTTGTTTGGCTCAATTTACCATTATGCCCCTCTTAGCCTGGATGCTGACATGGGCGTTTTCATTACCTAAAGAACTTGCGCTTGGCGTGATTCTTGTTGGCTGTTGTCCTGGAGGCACCGCTTCCAACGTCATCACTTATTTAGCGAAAGGCGATTTGGCTCTCTCTGTTGGCATGACAGCTACCTCCACCTTGCTTGCTCCCATCCTCACTCCGTTGTTGGTATGGCTGATGGCTGGGACGATGGTGGATGTGGATTTACTGGGCATGTTACAAAGTATAGTCTATGTCGTGATTGCTCCGATCATTGGCGGATTGCTTTGCCAGCGCTTCCTTCCCAAAATGACGCAAAGTATTGTGCCCTACCTACCTGCATTTTCCTCCATAGTAATAGCGTTTGTAGTAGGTATTGTCGTGTCTCATAGTGCAGACAGGCTATTGGCTGGAGGGGTGTTGGTCGTACTGGTAGTGATGGCTCACAATCTGCTTGGACTGCTCATCGGTTTCCTCTTAGGCAGTCTCTTACGATTGTCAAAGCCCAAGTGCGTAGCAGTCAGTATCGAGGTGGGTATGCAAAATTCAGGCCTTGCTTCGTCATTGGCCGTGCTCCATTTTGCTGCATATCCTCTTGCCACCATACCTGGCGCAGTGTTCAGTGTATGGCATAATATCAGCGGTGCTTTAGCGGCTAAACTGTATCAATATTCCTCCTCATCCCACAGGAAATCTTCCTTGGATGGGTAATCTGGCCAAATTTCTTCGATGGATTCGTAGATGTCCCCTTCGTCTTCAATCTCCTCGAGGTTCTCAATGACCTCAAGTGGTGCACCAGAGCGAGTGGCGTAGTCGATGAGTTCTTCTTTGGTAGCTGGCCAGGGAGCATCCTCTAGTTTTGATGCTAATTCAAGTGTCCAATACATGATATTTAGTTGTTAAGTTGGTGAGTTTTTAATTTTGAGCGTGCAAAGATAGTGCTTATTTATTTCTCTGCCAAATTATTTCCGCATGTTTTTCGTCAACATTCAACTTTCTTGCCAAAACAAAGAGATAGTCGCTGAGTCTGTTGACGTAGGAGATGACTTGGGCATCCACTTCCGCTCCTTCCTCAACGAGGCATAGAATGCGGCGTTCAGCACGTCGGCAAACCGTGCGGCAAACATGACATAAGGCGGCGGCTCTGCATCCTCCTGGCAAAATGAAGCATCGGAAGGGGGGCAGGATGGCATTGATGGCATCGATTTCTTGTTCGAGGCCTGTCACCATCTCTTCTGTTACGATATTACCAGGACGTACCTCTTTCTCTGAGTTGTCTGTGGCAAGATACCCCCCTACAACGAAGAGTTGTCCCTGTATGTTAGTGAGGAACTCTTTGTCATGCTCGCTAGTGCAATAAGTGATGAGCAGCCCGATTTGGGAACATAGTTCGTCAATGGTTCCGTATGATTCGAGTCGGGCACAGGTTTTGCTGACTCGCTGACCTCCAACAAGGGAGGTTTGTCCTTGGTCGCCTGTTCGTGTGTAGATTTTCATATTTTAGTTTAGAGTAGATAATTTTGTTTGATACGTTTATTGTCAAAGATGACCAATCCTCGCTCCTTCATGTCGAAAGTGATGATGGCTCTTGGGTCATTGACCGTCTGTGTCCAAAGGTTGGCGTTTTCGTCATCAATGTGTTCTATGATAAGAACGGTCTCTGGAGTTGCTTTTTGTACGCTGTTCTCGTAATGTTTCGCGGCGTCGTTTCCTTTCTCATCGATGATGACGATGGGATGGTGCTGGTAATGGTTCCGGATGCGGAAGAGTTGCCGTTCCATTGGTGTGGTGAGTTTCTGCTCGTCGTAGGCATAATAGGGCAGTGGCTCGAAAAGCACATCGCGGACGAGTTCGTATGCCCAAGGTGATTGGATACCAAACCCGCGTCGATGGAAGGCGCGGGGTAGGGCTGTGAGCAGAAGGTATGTGGTGCGTCGCCAGTTCATCTCCTATCCTTCTATTTCCATCAGTTCTTCTTCGTAGAAATCTTCTTCCTCTTCCTTGGAAGGGGTGTAGTTGGGGACGGTGAAGACGAATCGTGCACCGTTCGTGTAGTTCGTGTCGAGATAGATGTCTCCTCCCAAAGCCCGTGCGATGAGGCGACACACATAAAGTCCGAGTCCGAGTCCAGGACTGTAGTTGTCGATTTTCTCAAAGTGTTCGAAGATGACTTCGGACTTCTCTGTTGGTATGCCCATACCAGTATCTGTCACTACGAATTGAAGTTTCTCTCTGTCTATATAGTGTGCTACTGTGAGGGTAATCTTGCCGCTGGTGGTGTTTTTGCAGGCGTTGGAGAGGAGGTTGTGCAGCACTTGTCCGATGCGATTCTTGTCTGAACAGAAGGTCAGACCCCTTTCTTGTGGTTCATAGGCGAGTTCCACGCCTGGTTGTAGCAAACTCTTATTGCTTTCGATGTGAGCAAGGCAGAGTTCGTCAATGTCTATCTCTTCAAATTGGAAATTGAAGGTGCCGACCTCCATGTTGCTCACGTCGATGATGTCATCCAATGTGGAGAGCAGTTGGTTGTTGCTTTCCTGTATATAGCCATTGTAGAGGCTGCGCTCTTCTTCAGACAAGTCGTTCGACATGAGTTGCGCAAATCCCATGATAGCATTCAGGGGCGTGCGGATCTCGTGCCTCATGTTTTGGATGAAGACGGTCTTGATGCGGTCGGCAATAGTTGCCTGATCCAATGCTTTCTGCAGTTGGTTGGCACGTTTCCGTTCTTCTGCAATCTTGTTTTGTCTCCATCCGTAGAAGAAGGCGACTGCCAGACCCAGTGCCAGCAGGATGAACGTGACGATGAGCAAGTTGTGCTTCATCTTTTCGCTTTGGGCAAGATATGCCTTGTGTGCCATGTAAGACGAATTAATCACGGGGAAGTATTTTGATACGTCCAGTGCGAGTCTTCTGGATGGGTAGGCATTGGCATCTTCCATTGTACACATCAGATAGACATAGGAACGGTCTATGTCTTCTTCGTCGTAGAGGGCATGTACTAGATAAGGAAGTGCCTCGTAGGTCGTGTTGCCGTTTTTCAGGTTATACACGGCGGAATTGGCCAAATAATAGATATAATCCTCATGATTGTTCTGTTGTTGTTTGGCAAAAGCCAACACCATGCTCATCCTGCTGCGTTCTGTCCCTTGCGTCTTGGGGTATTCCTCCTCCAACATCTGTATGGCGTTTTCAGGACGATTGAGATAGACCTCCTTGCTGGCTGCGATGATGTCCTTCTCATAACCTTCCGGCAAGAGGCTGAGGATGCTGTCGTAAAGTGCCACCATTTGCTTCTCCTCGTCTGTCACGATGCTGATGTCAGCCATGTATTCGGCAATCTTCTCGTAGTTGTGTTGGCGTGTGAGATAATAGTGTAGCCGTTCCTTCTTCGACAACTTCGAGGGGTCGATGCTAGCGGCGAGGTGGTCAGCTCTGTGGTACAGTCCCATGATACCATAAGTGAGAGATGCATTGAGTTTGACCCACGCCTGCAAGTCTGGGTCATTTTCATACTCTTCTGTCTTTTGGATACGTTGTAGGGTGTTCAGTGCTTTTCGTCCATCGCAATCAGAGAGGGCTTGGTAGAGTTCCTTGCATTTGTCCACATAGTCGTCCATGTGGCATGAATTGACAATTTGTTCCAGACTGTCCACACGCATCTGGCGCATCATCTGGTAGTGTTTCTTCTTGGCGATGACACTGTCTAATTCAATAAGCACCCCCTCTATCTCCTTTTTGCTGTGAGTATCTTTGGCAAAAATGGACAGAGAAATGTTTATCAATAGCAGTAATAATAATATAATCGTACGGGTAATCCGCATAATTTTTAATGAATAGGTCAGGTAAAATAGGTTATATTTCTCTCACTAATCGTAAAATGACGGGACAAATGTAGGGAATAGTTTGCTAAAATCACAAGAAAAACCTGTTTTTTTCTCTTTTCAGAGCCAAAATAATCATTTATGAGGACACTTTTCCTGCTTTTTGTGCTAACTTTGCATGAAAATTGCAAACTATGGTTAGCATCTCACGCATCAATCTTCCCACTGTCGATTCGACCAATTCTTTTGTTCGGGCGATGCTCCAAGAGGAGGCGACAGGACAGGTGGTTTCGGTTACCGCTTTGCCTGGTTTCACCCTTGTGGTGGCAGACGACCAAACCAAGGGAAGAGGGCAGCAGGGGAACTCGTGGGAGACGGAAAAGGGAAAGAACCTGACCTTCTCTTTGTTGTGCCATCCAGATTTCATTTTGGCGGCTCAGCAGTGGTTGCTCTCCCAATGTATGGCAGTCGCTATTCAGCAGACCCTTTCACTCTATGTGGAGGGTGTGGAAGTGAAGTGGCCTAATGATATCTATGTTGGTGACCAAAAAATCAGTGGCACCCTGATTGAGTGCGACTTGCAGGGGAAACACATCTCCAACTGCATTATCGGTGTGGGCATCAACATCAACCAGACCACTTTCAGGAGTGATGCGCCCAATCCCACCTCGTTGCGGTTGCTGACAGGTAAGGAATATGATCGTGAGGAAGTCCTTTCATCGCTCGTTCAGCACTTCCAACGTTTCTATGCCGACTTGCAGGAGGGGCGTGAGGACACCATCCGCCAACTCTACCTGCAACACCTCTACCGTCGTGAGGGCTTTCACCGCTATCGTGATGTGCGAGGGGAGTTCTTGGCTGAGATTGCCGAAGTGGAGCCGACTGGACATCTTCGCCTCCGTTTCGAGGACGGCAATGTGGTGCGCTACGAGTTAAAAGAAGTACAATTCATCAAAGACTAAAATACAGAAAACTTTGAATCCGAAGAATATACATATCGCTGATTACAACTACGACTTGCCTGACGAGCGTATAGCCAAATTCCCCTTAGCTGAACGCGACGCCAGCAAGTTGCTCATATACAACCAGGGTGAGGTGAGTCAGGACATCTTCTCTTCTCTACCCAACTATCTGCCCTCAGGAGCCTTGATGGTGTTCAACAACACGAAAGTCATTCAGGCGCGTCTGCACTTCCGAAAGAAGGCTATTGATGGAGTGCAGGGTGCTCTGATTGAGGTCTTCTGTCTCGAACCAGCCCTTCCCAACGACTATCAGCTGAACTTCTCTCAAAAGGGAAGTGTGCAGTGGTATTGCTTGGTGGGCAATCTGAAAAAATGGAAGGAGGGCAAACTCTTCCGTGAGATAGATATGCCCAATGGTGAAAAGGTGACACTCTCATGCGAACGAATGGGGCTTCATGGTACCTCCCATATCGTTGAATTCACTTGGGACGGTAATTACACCTGGGCAGAACTTCTTGATGCAGTGGGCGAACTGCCCATTCCTCCTTATCTGAATCGTGAGACGCAGGAGAGCGACAAGACCACCTATCAGACCGTCTATTCCAAGATCAAAGGCTCGGTGGCGGCTCCAACAGCAGGACTTCACTTCACAGAGCGTGTGCTTCAAGCCCTCGATGAGGCTGGCATTGACCGTGAGGAACTCACTCTTCATGTAGGGGCAGGCACCTTCAAACCTGTCAAGAGTGAAGAGATTGGTGGGCACGACATGCATACGGAGCACATCGCTGTTCGTCGTCAGACTATTGAGAAACTGATTGCACACGGCGGTGAGGCTATTGCCGTTGGCACCACCAGTGTGCGCACCCTCGAAAGCCTCTACTACATGGGCATCCTCGCTATGCAGGGCAAGGAAGACCTCCACGTTCCCCAATGGATGCCCTACGAGACGGTCACCTCCCCCCTCTCACCGCTCACCGCTCTCCGTTCCCTCCTCTCCTACATGGACACCCATCACCTCGATGTCCTCCATTCCTCTACGCAAATCATCATCGCCCCAGGTTACGAATACCACATCGTGCGTCGCATGATTACCAACTTCCACCAACCCCAATCCACGCTGCTGTTATTGGTGTCGGCCTTTCTCAAGGGCGATTGGAAGAAGGTTTATGACTATGCCCTCAGCCACGATTTCCGTTTCCTCAGTTATGGCGATTCCTCACTTTTAATTCCTTGACACGACATGAAAAAGTTATTCATTTGCTTACTGACAACTTCAATTCTTCAATTCTTCAATCTTGCAACTCTTCACGCTCAGCGCGACATCTGGATTGACATCAACGGTGTACGTGACCTCACCGCCGACTCCATCGACATCGCCAATCAGGCGCGTCCAGTACCAGGTAGCAGTCGTCAGGGCAACAATCCCGTGCTCTTCCTCGTGGGCAACAGCACCATGCGGACAGGCACACTCGGCAATGGCAATAACGGACAATGGGGATGGGGATTCTATGCCCACGAGTATTTCGATGAAAATAAAATCACGGTCGAGAACCACGCCTTGGGTGGAACCTCTCCACGCACCTTCTACACACTGCTCTGGAAGCCAGTCCTCGAGGCGGTGAAGAAAGGCGATTATGTCTTCCTCGAACTTGGTCACAACGACAACGGCCCCATCGACTCCATTCGTGCCCGCTCTTCCTATCGTCCTGACGGAAAATTGGAGGTGCGTGACGACTCCATTTCCATCTACAATAAGGTGACCAAGCAGCAGGAGACCGTCTATACCTTTGGTGGCTATACTCGCCGATTCATTCAGGAGATTCGTGCCAAAGGTGCTACGCCTGTCCTCTTCACGCTTACCCCACGCAACGACTACGAAGCTGACAACCCTCAACGCATCCAGCGCAAACTCGCCGACTTCACGCCTGCCATCTTCGCCATTGGTAAGGAGACCAATACCCCCGTCATCGACCTCAATGACATCTCTGCCACGAAACTGGAACAATATGGCCCTTGGAAAACCAATTACCACTTCTATCTTGACAAGATACACTCCTCAGCCTACGGGGCACGCATGAATGCAGCCAGTGCCGCTGAGGGGCTTCAAGCTTCCCAAGACCCTCAACTCGCTTTCCTGAAAACCTGCCTGAACGACAAGATTGTTCCCCAACGATGCGACCAGAACCGTCAGGCGGGCAAGCCTATGGTGTTCCTTTGTGGAGATTCCACAGGCAAGAACGAAGACAATCATCCCGATGGTATGTGGGGGTGGGGCAGTCAAGGCTATACCATTTTCGATGCCAACAAGTGTGTCTTCCAGAATCAAGCGATGGCTGGACGTTCCACCCGTACCTACATTGACGAAGGTCGTTGGGAGGTGGTTTATAACTCCTTGCAGAAGGGTGACGTCGTGCTCATCCAGTTCGGTCACAACGACATCGGCGGCATCAAGGACGGCAAAGAACGGGGTGTCCTTGCCACAGCCAAAGACTCCAGTGCCGTCTATCGTATGGAAAGCAGCGGCATCTATAAGGTCATCTACTCCTATGGCTGGTACCTGAAAAAGATGATACGCGATGCCCAAGAAAAGGGGGCTGTTCCCGTACTCCTCTCCCTCACGCCTCGCAACGAGTGGCACGAAGGCAACGGTCATAGTCGTGGTTTTGTCTATCCCGTCAACGAGAAGAAGGGCAAGTACTACATTGAGCGTCGCAACGAGACCTATGGTTCTTGGTGCCGCGCTGTGGCCCGTGAGACCGGCTGCGAGTTCGTCGATGTCCATAATATCACAGCCAATGCCCTCGACAAACTTGGCCCCAACAAAGCAGCCTCCTACTTCAAGAACGACCACACCCACACCTCCCTCAAAGGTGCCCAACTCAATGCCAAGAGCGTTGCCCAAGGTCTTCGCGACATCCAAAGTCCCGTCGCCTGGCTACTCAAATAAAGCACCTTGCTTTTTTTGCAGCCCCTAAGGGAAAATTTTGTTACCCTTAAGGGCTGCAAATTTTCCTTTAGTTTCTTACCGAGAAACTACCCTTTTCTCGTAAGGAAACCCATAGTTAGTCGTAAGGAAACTCTTCGCCATTAACAAGGTTAGGGGCATCCACCTAACACAAAAGGGAGTTTGACTTAGCATAATCGGGAAGATACCTAAGGGCGCACCGTCATGTGCCTTTAGGCAAATGGTCGTTCGCCTTACGGCATTTTGTCGTTTGCCTAAGGGCAAATTCAACGGTAATGTTTGAAATCAATTCCGAGCCATCCGGTTTTTTCTGCAAAGCAGGGTTGGATGGTTTTTCTGTTATGGCTTACTTAGTCATATAAATAAAACATTCTTTCCATCATTTGCCATTTCTCGTCGCTCCGAGCATCTGCCCGGCATCCTTGCAACCTGGCTACAAAGGCTTCCCATTCTGCCTGTCTGGGGAGCGTGGCGAGTTTGTCCATCGCCGTCTGCCAGTCAAAGTCCTCAGGAGTGTCAACAATCATCACGAGGCGTGTACCGAGGATGTAGATTTCCATCTCGAGGATGCCCACAGCTTTGATGCCTTCGCGAATCTCTTTCCAGTGAAATTCCTGCGAATGCCACTTGCGGTACTCCTTAATCATAGCAGGGTCGTTGCGAAGATCCAGCGTCTGGACATATCTCTTCGTCTTACCCTCATAGCTTTTCTGTCTGTATCCGTCCATATCTTATTTCCCTTTCCTTAGCTTGTACTTGTGCAGTTTCAGCATCTGCTCGGCATAGCGGTAGCCGAGGGTGCGCATACCTTCGGTGCTGAAATGAAACTGGTCGCCCGTGCTCTCGCAGTCCTTGGAGGAGATGATGTAGGAGTTCGGGAGCGTCTTGGGCAGGTTCGGCAGGATGTCCACATTGAACCGCCAGCACACACCACCTTGTTCCTCATGCTTCAATTCACCAGCGAGGAGGGGGACATCCTTTGGATTGAGGTTCAAGTCTTGACAGAGATTCTCATAAATCTTCTTCACACGCTCAGGCCACTTGGGGTCTTCGGAGTTGGATTCACCCTGATGGATGAGGATGCCCTTGATGACACCGTCCTTCTGGGCAATACGCGCCATATCGACCAGCCGCTGGTAGGGATTGCCGTCATATTGGTTGACGATAGCCTTCATCCAGTCACGCTCATTGTCGATGTACTCCTTGTAATCATCCTTGTCCCAGAGTTCGATCTTGGCGCCTGCGACCGACACGTTGATGACACCGATGCGGTACTTCTTGTCGATGCTCTCAATCATCTTACGTCCGAAGAAATCGACGGGCCCCATGTTGTTCCCTTCACGGCAGATCGGCGGAATGGCTGTGTACCACTTGCCCATCTCACGCTGTGTACGCGGCATGTTGACCGCGGCGAGAAACTGGAAGCGTGGGTCGTTGAAGTCCTTGTCTTGTTCGGCAGGACGGGCTCCTGCCTCCATATTCGACTGCCCGAAGCAGAGGAAGATGTGGAAGTTCTTGTCGACTTTCTGTGCCTGCACCATCATTGGCAGGCAAATCATAAGCAGCAGGAGGAGGGTTCTCATCCCACCCATTTGTTTTGTTTTCATAATTATCTTTTTTTAGTTTCAGGTGCAAAGATACGAAAAAGAGTTGAAAGATAATACAGTTAAGAGTTAAGAGTTAAGAGTAAAGTTAAGACCCCCTCTGTCTTTCAGACATCTCCCCCTCTATGGGGAGAGCCATCCGGTTAGTTCCCCTCGTGGTTAGGGTTTAGAGTTTAGGGTTTAGGGTTAGGTCACACAGATACCACAGAAATTCACAGAAAATGATAATAAGTCACACAGATCCCTCAGATCTTCACAGATTTTTTTAGGATGGCTATGCCGTAGGAGAACCAACGGCGAAGGGAAGGACAAAGTATTATCATCTGGAAAGCTCGCTCTCCGAGTGATAATCTGGGTCATCCGATGGTATGAGCGATGCACATACTGAGCCATCCGAGGTTTTTCTGCACAGCAGGGGTTTATAGGTTTTCTTTTTAATCTTTGTCGTTATATAGGAAGAAAAGATGAAGTTCTGATTTATAAGAAAAAAAATTTTTTTTTATTTTTTCTTTGTTCTTTTTGGGGGTGGGGCGGAATTCTCCTATGCGCTTGTCTGTTCACAATCAGTGTGTTACAAAAGGTTTAATTCTGCATCCCTAAATCTGTTATAGGAAATCCCCTACTGTTTGGGGATTTTCAGTTTGAAACCCATAGCAATAGTCCGTAACTTTGCATCGTCAACAAAAAACAAAAGACAAATTCTTAAAGACAATAAAACAATAATTAATAACAAATAAAAACATCACAATTATGAAAAAGTTTATCACCATCGCTCTCGCAGCAGTTATCGCAATCAGTGCAAACGCAAAGAAGGTTAACACCGCAGTGTTCAACTCAGTGAAGGTCAACGCACCCGTGCACCTCGTGATCGTTCCCAGCAGGGAGTACTCAGTGAACGTCACCTCTCAGGAGTCAGGTCTCGAATCCGCCATCTCCTGGAGCATCAAGGATGGTGTGCTCAACATCTCAGCCCGCGACCTCGAGGCGCTCGAGCAGGCAGACGGTCCAGTGGATGTCATCGTATCGGCTCCCCGCGGTGTGGATTACCAAATCGGTCAGGACATGCAGCAGGTGTCCAGCAAGAAGCACAAGGTGGGTTTCAGACGTCATCGCCGCTAACAATCATTTTTTTCTCATCATATAAATAGTAACGAGGAGGCTTCCAACTGGGGCCTCTTCGTTGCTTATCTTTCAGATGTTATGAGGTGAAGCCGATTCGTGGGGCGTTCCGTCTCAACGGTGTTTCTTCCGCACAGAATTCTTCCAGCGTCTCTTCGTCAAGTGTGTCTTCGCCATAGAGGACGCTGCTGATGTCGCATTTGCGGGCGATGTTCTCAATCTGTCCACCACTGAAATCATATTTCTTCGCTCTCGTTTGGAGTTCATTCTCTGAATCTTCTTCTGCTCTCCGCAGGTTTCTAATTCTTCTGTTGATCATATAAAAAATGGTGTTATTTGTTTTTTTTGCAAAGTAAAAACATAAATTTCACACATCCCGAATTTATATATATATAACAAAATAATCATTTTAAAAAAGTATTGCTAACTTTGGGAAAAATTTCAAAAATCACACAAAAATGGATAAAGATCCACGTTTACTTATCATCCCTGATGTTCACGGGCGCACTTTCTGGAAAAAAGCTGTGCAGACCCAAGATTACGATACCGTCATCTTCTTGGGCGACTATGTTGATCCCTACGAAGAGGAAGGTATCAGCGACGACCAAGCCTACCAGAACTTTGCCGAAATTCTCCAATTCAAGAAGCGCCAACCCCGTCAGGTGGTGCTCCTGCTGGGCAACCACGACCTGCATTATGCCTCCGACCGCTTCTGCCTCAATGCCTGCGGCAGTCGCTATAACGAGGACTTTGCCTACATCCTCCAGCAACTCTTTGTGGCTCATCGCTCCGACTTCAAGTTGGCTTACCAAGTTGACACCGACCGTCAGCGTTACCTCTTCACCCATGCTGGTGTCAATACTTCTTGGTATCGGCGTCACGAACAACAAATCAAGGAACTGCAAGCCCCAAACCTCAATCGCCTGCTCACCACGAATCGGGGCATCGATGCCCTCTCGGAGATTGCTCCTGCAAGGGGCGGATACTACCCTACGGGCAGCATCGTCTGGGCAGACAAGAAGGATATGATGTCTGACCAGCCTTTCCCCGACCTCTATCAAGTGTTCGGTCATACCCTTTCCTCCGATGGTCCCCTCATCACCCAGCACTTCGCCTGTCTCGATTGCCGCACAGCCTTCCTCCTCCAATCTGGTGAGTTCCATCCCGTTCAGTGAATGTAAGGACTTTCTTCGCGGTCAATCGTGACAATTTTCTGCTTTGGTTTTGAGGTCTCGATATTTATTCCTACTTTTGTGGCGTAAACAAAATAGGACGGAATGATGACGACAGATGAACGATATATGAAGATGGCGCTGGAGGAGGCGCGGACGGCTCTGGCACAGGATGAGATTCCTGTGGGGGCTGTGGTGGTGGCCAACGGACAGGTGATAGGTCGTGGGCATAACCTGACGGAGACGCTGCACGATGTGACGGCGCATGCGGAGATGCAGGCCATCACGGCGGCTGCGGAGACGCTGGGGGGGAAGTACCTGACGGGATGTGCGCTGTATGTGACGGTGGAGCCGTGTGTGATGTGTGCCGGCGCCATCGGTTGGAGCCAGTTGGGACGTTTGGTCTATGGAGCGAGTGATGAGAAGCGTGGGTTCCAACGGTTTGCCCCTGAGGCGCTGCATCCGAAGACGGAGGTGGTGAGTGGGGTGCTGGAAGAGGAGTGTGCCCAATTGATGAAGGATTTCTTTAAGAAAAAAAGATAAAAAGGGGTTGAAAAGCTTTTTTTGTGTTTTTCAACTTAAGTATTTCCTATTTCTTGCGTATAGAGGGTAAAAGCAACTCGAAATTCGTATGGACAAATCCACTTTTGAACAGACCGCAGCGCGACTGCGTCCTCTGATTCTCCGTATCGGACGAGACTTTTTCGGTTCGGCGGATGATGCAGAGGACGTAGCACAGGAGACGCTCTTGCAACTGTGGCGCTACTGTGAACAGCTGGACGAAGGACGGAACGTGGAGGCGTTGGCGATAAGAGTGGCGAAGAACTGCTGTGTGAACCTGAAACGACGACAACACCTGACGCTGGTGAGGGAGACAGAGAGCATGGGCGAGACAAAGCTGTCGCCGCATCTCTCCCCGCACGAGGAGGTGGAACGGGAGGAGGCCATCAAGGCGCTGGACAAGGCTATCGGTCAGCTGCAACCCCGTGAACGACAACTCTTCGAGATGAGGCAGATGGAGGGCCTCTCGTCGGAGGAGATAGCACAGCAGACAGGCATCGCGAAGGCATCCGTGCAAAGCATGGTGGCGATGGCGAGAAAGAAAGTGTTTAACGAAATGAAAAGGAGGATGAACTTATGACTCAGAAAGACGTCAACCAACTCATTGACAAATATATGGAAGGCAAGACCTCCCCGCAGGAGGAACGCCAGCTGGCCATTGAGGTGAATCGCCCTGATGCTCCTGCGGAGTGGAAGATTGTCGCTGAGATGCTGGGTGAACTGACATTGGGTGAGGCGCTCTATGATGAGGCGATGGCTGAGCGGAAACGGAGACGCATCCGTCGCTACATAGGGTGGGGTGTTGCGGTGGCTGCCTGTCTGATGTTGTGGTTTGTGTTGGGCAAGCTCGTCCCCGAGGCTCCTCAGCAAGACACTACTCCTCAAATTGCACAAAAGCCTCCTGTGGCGAAGCCTGAAAAGCCAGAGGAGAAGGGGGTGCCGATAGAAGTGACGCCTGCACAGCCAGTAATGGAACAAGTGGCATACACGCATCCAGCGAAACGGATGAAGCGGAAGCATCGCCAACCTGCAAGTTCTGTGGCAGAAGTGGTAGAGGCTGTGGAGGCGGAAACTGTTCCAGAACTGCCACAAGTGAGTGAGGAAGAACTGGCACAGGTGGAGAAAGACTATCAGATGTGGCAACTCAAACAAGCCATTCTGATGGAGAAGATAGAAATGGATGCCGCCACGATGGCACTGAACAAGCAATATGAGGCTTATCTCGAAGATTACAAAAACAGTATTGAAATATAACAATCTAAAAACAGCAAGGAATATGAAAACAAGAAACATCCGCTATGCCGCATTGTTGCTGGCAGCAATCGTGAGCCTGAACATGTCGGCTCAGAAGAATGTGCTCAAGGCATTTGAGAAGTTCAAGAACTCAAAAGGTGTGACCATCACGAACACCGTTCGCGAACAGGGCAAGACCAGTGCGCTCGATCCCTGGCGATGCAACATCGTGGAATTCAAAGTGATTC
>Ga0310786_10003447_pt1 | contig 22972 bp, 16 predicted proteins | sample AusTroGonzalo_MG_FD_203881 | JGI IMG/M metagenome (GOLD analysis project Ga0310786, IMG submission 203881) | Bovine rumen microbial communities from tropical cattle in Woodstock, Queensland, Australia - Gonzalo_03 (v2) (version 2) | ecosystem: Host-associated > Mammals > Digestive system >...
AATGATGTACTCCCCTTTTTATCAGAAGAAGCAAGACAACTATTGTCTAAAAAGACCGTCTGCGACCTAAAGCAGTGGTATATGGGATGTAGAATAGGCTCCGTAGAAACAACTAATGGTCAGTCTGTCTATATTCTAGAACGTTCTCCGCATACACCAGGAAGTCTGATGCCAGAGGACACAGATTGTCTATATCAATCGGAGGTTAATGCATATACAAGAGAAAACGGAGAGTATAGGCCTATAAAGGTGTTTGATGTTGATGGGAAGTATGTCAATTCCATTAAGTTCAATCTCCCGCACCCGAACGGATCATGGGGAGTACCTTATAATGAAAATGTATTCGCATTTAATCAAGAGAAGAAGGAATTATACGTTCCGTATCCAGGTGGCTTCTACCAATGCCTGATGCATCTGTATCAATTTGATGGCAATCACTTCGTATATACGGGTAAAGATGTGGACTTTGCAGCGTATTGAAAACATACAAACTTCACCAAATTAAAGCATATTTAACAAGCAATTCACAGATTTCTCAGATTATTTCCTTATATTTGCCAGCAAATTTATGTCATATGTACGACCTGGATAAATTAATAAGAAATAATAACATTACTGACGAATGGGGGCTTAACCTCGTTTGCGAACTTTGCGAAGGAAAATGGAATGACCATAAGACAGAGACATTACAAAAGGAGGTATTCTCAAATGATATTTTCCTCAAAAAATTGCAGGAAGTCGCTAGGAGTATAGAAATAGTCAATAAAGATGAGAGATTAGAGATTATTAAAGGATTTCAAATCTTTCTTAGGAACCTCTCAAGGATTAAAATGCTAAAGAGTCTGATTCTTGAAGGCTATTCTTTTATTGATGCTTTGTCTTATCTATTCCAAACAGAATACATTCCAAATGTGTTGATAGAGAAGAAAGGTAGGTCTCTTTCTACAACACGACAGCAGGAGAAAGATAGAAAAGATGTCAAACGGAAGAAGAAAGCTGTAGGTACTGGCTGTGGCTACGAAAGTCTCTCCGACATAATGGATGAAGAAGATGAAAATACCCGAATTGTCAGTTTAATGGGACTTGTATCAGATCCCAAACTGAATTTGACGGAAATTATAAAAAAAGAATGGAGTAAGGATGAGGCAGATAACTCTGAACAGATATTCCGGCATTATTGTTATCATCTTGCAAAGAGAAATTGCAAGATGACTAAAGATATTCAGAAAAAAGCTAAAGAGGGTATCGTTTTAGAGGATGCCCTTAGAAGTCATTTTGAGACAGAATATATTAAAAAGGGGAAATCATGTACTAAAGAGGATAATAAAAGAATGTCCTTCTTTGGCCTAATTAAGAGTGATGTGTTACGTGAAGAGTTCCTGCGTAAAATTGTACATAAACATGAAGACACGATTAATCAAGAAATCGATAAGGTTTTCGCATATTTGCGATTTCCTGGAAAGATGATAATCAATGAGCATGGGTTATTGGAACTTGTTGGTAAAAAAGATGAAAGAAGTGTAAGGCTCCGCATTTCTGAATGCAAGAAAACTTTACGAGATAATATTGTAAGTGAGGTAGGCAATAATCTCATGATGAACTATCTTTTTGATGGGGATTTTGAAGCGTGGTGTGAGAACTTGGTTGTAACCTATATTGAGGCCAAACCAAGAATTGATGCTTTTGTTGATGGGTTTTCTTCATTGTTGTGTTATATGTCTTTTGAAGAAGAGTTTAATGCGAGCTTAGTTAAGTTATGCAAAAGATTCTCAAAACCGAGTAATGTTGAATATAAAGAAAAAGGGGAAATAAATAAAGACAAGAGCAATAGAACAAAACAATCAAGTGAATTGTTACTATCTCCAAATGAATTTATTAAAGAAATCGGTAATTACTTTCTTAAGGAGGTTGAACATGAAGGAAAGAAGGTGCCGAGATACATAAAGGATCTCTCAAGTTACCATTACGAAGGGACACTTGCTGGATGGATGCATACGATTTGTTATAATTTTCTCAACAGATATAAAACAAAATATATTGCTTCGCACAAAATTAAAAAGTTTAATCTCTCTTATTTTAGAAAGTTGTTAAGAGATGATTATAAAGAGTTGAAAGAAAATCCAAATGCTAAACGGATAGAACCATATTCAAGAAGTAGGAACTATCTTGAGAGATGCGGACTTACTTGGGAACAAGGAATAGCACGTGTAAAAAGAGAAGATATGTTTCCCAATTTCTTGGTTGTTCTCAAATGTGCTCTGACAGACTATTCTTGGCTATTTTGGGACTTTAAAAAGGAGGACTTCGAAGTAAAAATGATGATTGAATCAATAGAAAAGAACCAAGCAAATTCGGATGATTATGGAAATTGGAAATCTTTCAATTTAGATGTTAGAAAGATTGATATCGCCACCCTAACAAGAATAAAAGGTATGGATGTAGTGTCTATTAAGGTTCTTCCAAGGCTGGTGGCGCTTAGTCATATTCTATATTCACGGTACATAAATGAAGATGGAGATTTTGCTGTACTTCGTGATGAAAAAACTAAGTATGAAACTTTGGGGGCCTTTTATGGGATGAGTTATGATCAAATAAAAATCATACATTTTAGGGCTGCCAAGGATCTTAAGAACCGAATATCTCCTTTTATTGATAAATTCAAGGAGTGTGCTTTCCTATATGATCTTCCTAAGATTCTTCAATATTTTAGTGACTTGTTTATACCTATTCCAGGAGTCAGGGATTGTCTCAAATCAAAGAATACGTGTTTGTTTGAAAAATCACCAAAAGACTGGACTGATGCTGATATCCTAGCGAAGATATTGAAAAAAAGTTACAATGATAAGAATGATCTTGAAGATATTCACACTACTTTAGAGGGCAAATTAATGACAAGAAGAAAAAATCTAAAATTGGAAGAATCTGCCAAAAGGAGGTGGAGAAAAATTATGATGATTGGAAAGAAATAATCTGAAATATAATATGGAAAAGAATAATTATAACACAAAAGATATTACCCCAGATCTTATTTTGAGGTATGTTGAAGATAAAGTTGACTTTGACGAGTGGCTTGCTGTTTTTACTGCGGAAAGGGAGAACAAAAACATTCGAGATATAGTCAAAGAGGTAAGAAAGATACACGAGTTGAACGCTTCTAACACTTCCGTAGAGTCTGTTCCTACATCCAGCAAATCTATTTATGCTCCAGCAGAGAATCCGCGTTCGATAGGTGTATGCGAGTTTTTCAACATTTGGGAGCGAGCAGAACCAGAGAAAGAAAATGCATGGTTAATACAGCATGCGGAACTACCTATAGAGCGTTGGGCAGCAAAGAATGACTCCAATGATTGCGTCATACGATGTGAACAGTTCGTATTGAAACAGTTTGGTATCATGCGCAGCTTAGTAGATCTCAGAACCGAAGCTGAGTTCGAGAAATGGCGTAAGGATGAAGGCACACCTCTATATCATATAGGACGATTGATAGAGGACTCCATTACTCCGGATGGTGTTAGGTTCTCGCTTGCACGGTTTACGGGTGGCACATTAGACAAGATTTGTCATGAATTGGACACTAACTGTTGCGTCATTTTGGTTATCAGCCAAGGTGGAGAAGTGGCCGACCATGCCATCGTCGTGACAAATGTCACGCCAAGAATAGTCGAATTCTTTGATCCAAGTAACGCAGATGGTTCCTCTACTTTGACGCATGCGCAACTGCTGGAAAAGTGGAAGTTTTCCCATTATTTTATGGTCAGCATCACACTCAGAGGACGTCGGCCATATACCCCACACCCGGAAAACCTGTCAGAAATTTCCTTGGATGAAGAAATTAATGCTCTTGTGCCTGCTTTAATGGAGAATGCCCATGAAGTATGGGCAAAGGGTAGGCAGGCAAAAGGATGGAAGTACGGTGAAGAGAGAAATGACGATCTCAAGCTTACGCCGTTCATGCTACCATATCTCGAGTTGAAGGATAAAGACAAGGAAACAGACCGTCTGACCGTTGTTAATACATTGAAACTCCTAATCAAAATGGGATATAAAATTGTTAAAAGGTATGATACCAACTTTGTATTCAATTCAAATCAACGCCATGCTGATGGTGAATATATAGCTAACCCTATAGATCTTGAGTCCGTCAATCTTCCAGAAAATATTATTGTGTTGAGGGAATATATTGCAGAAAATGTGCATGAAGACTGGTCACTCCAACGTTTCAAGGAAGGCTGGGTTTATGGAGACAAGACCGATGAAGAGAAGAAGGTTAATAAAGACTTGGTGCCATACTGCGAACTATTGGAAAGTGAAAAGCAGTATGACCGTGATATGGCCTACGACACCCTTCGTTTGCTCTATAAAATGGGCTATGTCATCGAAAAGAAAAAGGAATAATGAATTGTAGATAAACACATTAGTATAAATAGCTAATCAGCCTGCCCCGAAATTCGGGCAGGCTGATTTTTTTGTTCCTAAAAGTGAAACAATAGAGATTTTAAATCACCTTGAAGAATAAACGAACAGGAATTATTTCTATCAAGTCAAATTTAAAATTAAGAAGAAAATGAAAAATGGTATTATTACAGCTATTATTTGCTTGATGCCGATAATGGCAAACGCAACAAACATATACAACGTCAAAGCAGACGTGACCAGGGAATTGAAATCCTTTTTTGCTGCTGTCTCAGAAATGGTTGACGATTCTGATCCTTCTGACCCAGATAAATTTGCAGACTCCTTTACTGGAGAGGTGTTTAGATTTAACGGAAAGAAAATGAATCTTGAACATTTTCTATTGTCATATAGAGATAAAGTGATGAAAAAGGAACGTATTGATCACACCTTTACTTTGATATCTCTGGATAAAAAGACAAATGCCGGTAATGTATATAGTGTTAAAGGACTCGTACAACGCTGTTCACCTGATGGAACTTGGAAGAGCAAAAAAGAAGAAATCAGTCTGGACGTTGTTTACGATAGTGAAAGAGAAAATGAAAATTTGCTCCAGATCTTATCTGTCAATATGGATACAGCTCTGATTAAGGTATATCCTAAAACAGAAGAAAAATATGAGTTTAAGATTGATAGAATACCGTATAAATATAATACAGTCTCATATCATGGAGAAAGCTTTGATATGTATGTAAAGTCAACCGTTACTAAATATTTATCCTACGAAGGAATCGAATCAAAGGCAATAGAAGTGTCAGATGCCGATTTCTCAATTCAAACATCCTCCTATGGAATAAGCACTAAGAATGATGGTACAACGGTTCATGTGCGGATAGGCGGGAACAATTCACATGAATGCAGAACGTTATCTCTTCTATTAAAACAGCACAATTCTAATAAAAGAATAAATGTGGAATTCAAGCAGGAAAAGAAACCGAAACGACCTTTTAAATTTACTTTAACAGAAAGAGATGGATGGCATGAATGCTATATCCAATATATAGACAAGTATAATTATGGGCTTTCATACAAGGCTTCGATAGCAGGTAGTCGCTGGTGTATCGGTATTGGCTTGTTGTTCGCACCTAATTACTGGAAAGGCAAATCTTCAAAGAAAGATTCCAGAAGTTTAGACGATGCTGTCTATTCAGAAGGAGGATACACTGTGACAAAAAAAGCATACGCACCTGGTGATGATGACTATATGGAGGCTGAACCTTTTATAGGAGAATTTGACCAGATGAATCTATTGAATGCTTTATATATGGATACAGGTGTCTGGTTATGTAATTATCTCCGCGTAGATTGTGGTGCCGGGTGGGCGTATTACGTAACACGAAATGTGTTTGAAAAGGCGAATTATGTGGAGATTTATGAGTATCAGAAAAGAAACAACTCTCTTCCTGATATTCCCGACCAAGTACATACATATGGTTATGTGAAGAACTATCATCAGGAAAAAGCCAAACACGGACTTTTGCTGAAACCAGGATTTACGCTATCAATACCCTTATCTCGGTCATTCCGTGTAAACCTTTCTGGATCGTATCTATACTCTCCGATGATCAAGAATATGGAGAAGAAATGGGATTTTTCTGTTGGTTTCGCATGGAAAATGGATTAATATATCGGACAGCAATAATTAAAAATGTAAGAAATGAAAATGACAGTTCGATTTATAAATGGTTTAATAGTAATAGGCGTGACCATTTGTTCAAGTTCATGCGCCCCCGCCATCAACTATGGGTGTCTGCTTGACCAGGTATATATTCCGTCAAACGAGGAGAAAGGTGAAATTCTCCGTGAGGATTTAGCAGTCTATGGCGATGTCAATTTATGTGTGTTCAAAGTTGGCAATCCCTACAATGCTACAGATGACTATCTTGTTAGTTATAACAAGAAAGGAAAGCTCATAGACGGTATGAATTTAGGCTTCGGGTGTGATTTTTCTCAAGAAGAGGATCCAGAGATGCTACAGGTAGAGTATAGATTGGTATCTGACAGAGTGGTTCGTGTATGGAACAAAATAAGTGTAGGTAAACATTTCAAGAGGACGGAGGAGAATCGTATTTTCATTGACGCCTTAGGACAATTTCATGTGCGACCAACTGAAGTCTGTGAAGAAGGTACTATTGACGATCTTTATGAATGCCAAAACAGATTCTTATGGAAGATGTATGAACTAAGTCGAATTCCTCTTTCAGATAGTACCTCTTTTGATCAATGGAACCATTTGGGAGATGCAGAAGGCGTTTTTGCAGACGATTTATCCATTGCTATTCATTCTTTATATCTCAGAAATCCTGAAACATATTTCAAATGGATGCTTAGAGCCCGTGAAGGAGATTCTCTGACCGCCTTTCTTGTCCCCGAGGATACATTGTTTCAGAGGGAACTTTTGAATCGGGCCAGTGCAATAAAAGACAAAGAAAGCAGAGAATATATACTGAACAAACTTAGAAAAGAAATCAAGATGTATCATAAGAATCAACAAGAATAATTACTATTTATAGAACAAAACGGCAATGAGCAATACAGTAAAAAAGAACAGAGAACTGACGCTGCTACAGGCTATTGAGCGCGTAGTAGAAATGGCAGAGGATTCGAAGATGAGTCTAGAATTCATGAAAAAAGCCAAGACGGAAATACTGTTGCTGTCAAACCGTTACGGTATTACGGAACGACAGGCTGTACTTTTCTGCATCTGCATGGAAAAGGGACCACTGCGGGTAGATTACAACGACTTTGCGTCTTTTCTGGACTTAAATAAGATTAGGGTATTGAGTTATGCTAACGATATTGATGCATTGGTGCGTCGAAGACTGTTACGCTATCGCAATGCGAAGGACGAGAACGAGTTCGATATTCCTAATGCAGTTATACGCTGTCTAAAACACAACGAGGTCTATCAATTGCCTACGCGTACTGGTTTAGATTGTGCAGGATTGTTCGAACTGCTAAACCTCTGGTTTAATGATCTATGCGAAGGTGCCATTTCCCCACATGAACTTCGTGAAGAACTGAAGAAACTATTTAATGAGAATCGAGATGTCGGATTCGTACAGAAGATGAATGAACTATCTTTGGATGATAATAACCAACTGCTTCTTACACTCTTTTGTCATCTGTTGGTCAATCAGGCCGATGATGATATTCGCTTCAGTCAGATTAACAATGTTTTCGATTGTCAGAGTGATTTCAATAATGCGAGAGCCGAACTTCGAGCAGGTGAGCATATTCTTCAGAAATACAACTTGATAGAACACCGTTGTGAAGATGGCATAGCAGATGTGAACAAATACAAATTAACAGAAAATGCAAAACGAAATTTGTTAGAAGAGATGAAGTTAAATGTGAAAACAGAGAAAATAGGTAATATGATGGAACATGATAGTCTTCCACAAAAGCAACTATTCTTTTCAACAGATACACAGCAACAAGTGGAGGAGTTAGGGCGTTTCCTTCAGCCAGATAACTACCAACGGATTCAGGAGCGTATGAAAGAAAAGGGATTTCGTAATGGTTTTGCCTGCCTGTTTTATGGCTCGCCAGGTACAGGTAAGACAGAAACTGTCTATCAGTTGGCACGTCAAACAGGAAGAAATATCATGGTTGTTGACGTACCTCAAATTAAGAGCAAATGGGTTGGTGAGAGCGAGAAAAATATCAAGGCACTCTTTGATAGGTATCGTGAACTGACAAAGCGGATTAATCCAACTCCAATCCTGCTCTTCAACGAGGCTGATGCCATTATTGGAATACGAAGGAATGGAGCAGATAATGCCGTCGATAAAATGGAGAACTCACTTCAAAACATAATCTTACAGGAAATGGAACAACTGGATGGTATCATGATTGCCACTACCAATCTACAACAGAACATGGACAAAGCCTTCGAGCGCAGATTCCTCTATAAGATAAAATTTGAAAAGCCAACGGAAGAAGTCCGAGCCAGCATTTGGCATTCTATGATTCCCAGTTTAAACGAATTAGAAGTTCATAAGCTTGCCTCAAAATATGATTTCAGTGGAGGACAAATCGAAAATGTGGCCCGTCGCCATGCCATAGACAGCATTCTGCATGATCAAACTGGCGATATACTGTCCACGCTCTTCCTTCATTGTGATAATGAACGGCTTGATGACTATACATCCAGGAAGATTGGTTTTTGACAATTATTTCTCCTCAAAACAGTGATTTTTAGCATTCAGATTTGAAACATTTCCATTTTTTACAGCCCGTAATAGGTAGATTTCTATAAAAGGAATCTGTAATACATGTATAACAATTTAATATTTAGAATTATGAAAATTTGTTTTATGAATGTTACATTAGATAACAAGTCGAGAAATCGCATCTTGCGTAAAATCGTAAAGTGGAAGAATCCACTTCACTACTGTATGACCTTCATCGTCGTGCTGGGTCTGCTCTATGGTGCATACTCTGTCTGTCGATTGTGCTACTATGGTATAAAATATTGTTACCATGCTTATATTTTAGATGACCTGTATAGTTCTTACAATTCCAGCACTAAGATCGGCCCGACATTTAAGTTTTATGAAAGTGGACCTTACGGCTATATAGAGAATACTCATACGAGGAAGCGAATTCTTAATGAGGTCACTTGGGTATCCGGCGTTAACAAAGAGGATTCGCTGTTGTGTTTTGCAAGTCATGGAAAACGAGGATACTTCAACCGCCACACCGGTGAGATTCCCATACCCGCCACGTGCTACATTAATGCTTGGATTTTCTCAGAAGGGCTAGCAGCAGTGATGGAGGCTGATAGTACCCTGAAGTTCATCAATCCCAAAGGTGAAGTCATCATCGACAAACAGTTCAAATACTCTGATCTTCTTGATGATATGGCTTTCGTCTTCCACAACGGATATTGTCCTATGGGTGACAAAAATGGTGATTTGGGCCTCATCGATAAGAATGGCAGTTGGGTTCTCGAACCGGAATACGACGGAATAATCCATACTGATAAGGATTGGTGGATTGTTAGTAAAGGAAACAAGTTTGGTGTTCTCAATGATAGCTTAAAGATTATATTACCTCCCGAATTCAAGTCAATTGACGTAGAAAAGTATGGATTGGAAGTGCTGAACATGAACTATGAACGCAAACTTTTTGATTTAGAAGGTAAGCTACTCCAAGATTTCATGTTTACAGATATCAGAGATTTGTCATACAAAATTCCAAAAGTTGGTGGTCATAAGACCGATTCTGAGGACGAATATGAATGGTATATATCAGAATATAAGGAATATAGGACTACGTACTCATTCGACGACGATAATAGAGTCGGGCTCCTCAGCCCCGATGGGAAGCCAATAACACCTCCTCTCTACGCTTATATTGTTGCCTTGGGGCCCGATCGTTTCAGGTGCTATTACAATCTTGTAGGTTCTGATTCAGTAGAGGAGGGACTTTCAATACTGATAAACAGCAAGGGAAAAGTCATTAACCAATTGTAAAAACAATATGAAGAAATTTGAAATCTTATTATTGGCTTGCTTCCTAGTGATTGGAGCCAATGCTCAGCAGAATCAGCCGCAACTGAGCGAAACAGAGTTAAGAAATGCCCAGATACAGATTTTAAAGGCAGTTGACAACCTGAAGAGCTATATTGAACGTCTCGGGAATTCAGAGGCCGCTGGCGGAGCTTCTCCAGAGGAGAGAACGAGAATTCTTAAATATATTAAGCGTGCTTTTTTCGACTGGCCAAACCGTTATGTTTCGGTGACATCCAGGTCCCATCCGAATGGACGTCGGGTGAAGGCTGAAAATTACTTTTTCAATCTCTCACGGCAGGCATCTGCCAAGGATGGATATATCCGAATATATCGTGTGGAGACAGACGAGGTGATGCTATCAAAGCGCATCATGAACGTTAACAATTACCATCTCGTAAGTCATAAGAACGGTGTCAAAGCCTATCGTATCCGACTGCCATTCCATCAGATCTTCATTCGCACAAATGACAGATACGATGAAAGAACGAGCAAAACCCATACCCAAGTGGACAAGGATAATAAAATGGTCGATGTCTATATACTTATTGATGATTTCGATGACGGTATAATTGCGAAATTAGGTAATGTAACTATTAAAAAATAAGGTTATGAACAAGTATTATCAAAGAAACATTCCAGGCAAGGGTAAAACCATCAAACTCGTATTCAACGATCCCAAAGTACAAGACTATTACGAAAACTTCGCGATCCAATTCAGTGATGAACTTTTCGGGGCTGTAGAGGCTGGCGTCGTTGACGGAGAGAATTCTGAGACGGTTTTACTTCACTCTTTAGAATATTGGGGACTGCCGAAACACCAGGTTTATTCACTTTGCGGGCTTCTCCCGTATTTCGTAGTAGAGGACAGAACTCTCTTCTTCGATTTAGGGAAACTAAAGGAATGGTTAACTATTCCTCACTTTCGAATGAGTGTACCTAACTGTCTGAAGGATGGCAAGCGCCTTTCTGGGTTCATTGTCGGCATTTTACTGCTGGTGGGCGTGGTCACTTATGGTGTACTCCATTATATGGGCAAGAAAATAGGAACGGAAAAAGTGTCGAAAGATAACATCATCCCTGCACAAGAATCTGTACAAACAAACACCACCGAGCCTGCATCAAAATTCAAGGATTTGGTCGTTAGTAGTAGTTCCTATCCCGTTGTTGTTACCCCAACAACTGTTTCGACAACGGATCCTGTCGCTACATCTTCTGTCTCAGAATCTGCTCCTGATGCCACTACCTCAGCAATCCAGGAGATAAGACAGCTTATAATCAATGATGATGAAGTTAAGCTCAAGTCGCTATTTAAAAATAAACGACTATTGATTGAAGTTGGTGGATTCTGCAGTGATTACATATCTGAGGAATGCGCAAATATCATACGATCAGGAAAAATACGTCTCATCTATGACAAGGACTCTTCTGACAAGTTATTAAAGAAAATTATAATTACCAAATAAAACAAGTACATATATGAGAACAATATCATTTCAAGTAGGGACGAGGATTAAATCATTAAACCTCGACAAGTGTACAGAACGTAGAGGGGGCGCTGACTCTCCTTTTATAGTAAAGCGTGAGCCAAGCCTGGAAACCGAGTTAGTACGTTTTGACAAGCATATCAGACTTAACGGAACCAGCGGCACCTTCTCTGATTATTTCACTAAAGTTATTGATGTGAAGAGTACTGGCAAGGATATAATTATTTTCCTTGGTTTTGAACCTATCACAGCCTCTCCTTCACCGCCAGTAGACGAGAAGGTCTTTGGCCATTTCCTTGTGAAAGAGGATAATGAAGAAATTGTGGTTTATGCCAAAGAGGATGAGCATAGCCTGCCGCCAGCAGACTACTTCAACGTAATGATCGAATATGCAGACGAAGGTATTGGCTGCGCTCAGGGGTTCAAGGTAACCGATAGAAATAGAATAAGCGTTATTGTTCTAGATGTGGGTAGCCATTCCAGTCAGGCCAAGGTTTACGATGAGAAAGGGGCACGTAGAGTGCCTCTGCTTGATTCGATGATGGGTATCTGTGGAGTTAACGTGGATCCGAAGGAACTCGACCAGTGTGACGAAACCGACAAATGCTTGTATCGGAATGAGCATCATGCTAAAGACATCTCCTATCCAATGTCTGATGCGGAGATGATTGCCCAACCATCAATGACCGACCGTTTCCTTCCCCTCACGCGTCGTGACGATGACAAAAGTGGATTGGAAAAGGTTCCCAACCACAAGTCTAACCATACGACTTTAGGTAGCATAAATGAGATGAGCATCAAACTAAAGACCATCATGCTGACGGTGCATGCGGTTTGCGCTTATCTAGTCAAAAGCAATGAAAAAGAGCAGAGACCTTTGGCGTTGCAGATACACCTTGAGATCCCGAATGTGTTGACACAAAGAGAATTATATCTCTTGTTGAATAGACTAACAAGTTTAGCAAATCACCCTGATTTCCTTTCACTTTATGGGCTGGAATGTATTGAATTTCAGTCTATCAGTGAATCGGATAGCCCCTTGAATGCTTTTGTTGCAGCTCACAAAGAGCGTTTCCATGGTCGATTCTTAGTCGTAGACGAAGGACAGTCGACAAGAGACTATACTGTTGCAGATGTGTGTGACCGACAGATAACCCCTATTTTCCGGGGCGGTGACGAAAAAGGGGGCAACACAAAAAGATTTGCAACCTGGATAGAAATGGTTAATACATTCGAGTCCTATGGTAAAGACCGCATAAAGCTTGTAAGAAGATTACTGACATGTCAAGACTATTTGTTGAATGGGCAAGCTGATATTGCTGAGAAGAAAAAGCGGGAGTTCGATCCTTGCCAAACTGGTTCGCCGTTGATTATGACAGAGGACGCATCGAAACTATCTGATGAAAAGATAGTCGAACTTATGGATTCTTTAAAAGTCGAAGACACTTTTCAAACCATTAAGCGTTCGGTGGAGGATGATGTCAACGATTTGGAGGAAATGATGCGATATTGGAAGATTGACTATTTGTTGTTGTCAGGACGGGCGTTTTTGTTCAAGCCATTATTGATGAAAGTAAAGGAGGTCGCTTCACGTATAGGAGTGAAGGTTTTCGTTGATAACGACCCATTCATGTTGAAATGTGCTCAGTTGGACGGAGCTTTGACGGGATACCAGAAGGAGTACAACGTGGTTGGTTTTCCTATGGTGAGAGAGGCTGTGAAGTACAAGGAACACAAAGTAATGGATGAGATTGCGTGGAAAATCATTGATTTTTTAGATTGTAGAGAAGGTCTCAATGTGTATTCAAGAGTAAAGACTGGTAAATATACTAACATTCCCCAAACAGAACGTGACGAGAAGAAGTTGAAGAGTGGTGGTATCCTGATTCCATATGCAGAAAACCTGCGTATATTTGTTAATAATGTGGAGTATGAACAAGCCCGCATCATTATTAAACCTGAGAAGCAACAAAAGGCTTGTTTTATAATGCTCTCACCAGATGGAAGATACTATCTCCGCTACAAAAACTTGCAATCTGAACTCGTTCCTGTACCTGTTACCAAGGATGATGGTAATTTGCTAGCTATTTTATTCCCATGGTCGCTCAAACTCATCCCAACCCTCTCACTGGAGAATTTGCCTGAAGCAAGAATTAAAAGATAAGATGTCCTATGATGATTGAAAATGTTATAATCTTGTTGTCTGTTCTCCCAGTCGCCATAGCAGCCATCTCTGTGGTCTGCTATGCGGCAGGAGAAAAAGAGGGGAAGCGCATGGCACTACCACCTGAGGTATCACACGACATCTGGGCAGAGAAGATGCACAAGGTCTATATGGAGAGACTGGAACTCTTGAAGGACCAGACAGACTTCCCCGCTGATGAAAAGGTAATGGGCCAGTTGTTGCCCTTGTTGGTAGAGATAGCGCTGAGAACCTCAGATTATCTAATGGTTGCCACTGACGACGTCAACTGTCTGAAGCGCCATGCCGAATCGGTAATGCACATACGCGACGGTACCGCCGAGATGCTCAAGTCTTTCAGGCGTGACCCCACTAGAGAACCGCTTTGGGTGATTGGGATTTACGACGCGCTCCGCTCAATGGGAGTCTGCGAGGGAAAGATCGTGGTTGGTGGCTATCATATAGATTTGAGTTAATTAATCATATTGATTCCATAATAACTGTTACAATTGTCACATGAAAGTACCTTACCGATTAAAAACATATAAAAATAATTATGAGAACAATAGTAATCAGTTTCGTTGCTGCAGCCATCCTATTTCTTGTGAACTTGGTGCTGCCTTTGACACCCTCGGCCTATGTGCTGACGATGATGTTCTGTATTCCGCCCCTCTTATGGCTTTCACGTCATGAAGGGTGGAATCGCTCTCTCTTGTTACTACCATGGTCGGTAGCTTTTATGGCCAGTATTCTGGTGACGCGCAACTTTGTCTATCCCGACATTCAGGCTGCCAGGAATACCGATGTCAACATCCTTGAGCTCTCGCGCATTGCTGCAGACAGCACGGGATACAAAAAAGTACTCCGTGTAAACTTCCCCAAACACGGTCCAGAGGATGCTAGGAAGAGATTTGATGCTCTCGTCAGTACGGACATCGATCAGATTATGGACGAGAATGTGGATGCGGCTTTCCACTTCTGCGACAGGGGAAGGAAATTGGATTTGGACTTTTCTGGAACGATTTCGTACACTGTGGGAGACTTACGCCAGCCTTTGAATGCTGTCATGGAAGTGGATTCACTAAGCTTGGCAGCGCAAGGGTGGACTCTAAAGATTCATGACATGAGAGATACAGTAAAACCGACATGGTGCATGGCACTTATAATAGCCATGTTCCTGTTTATACTTGTCATGTCTTTCACCTGTCGCACGACGTCGGCATCCAGTAGTATGTTCATAGTATGGTTTGTCTTCATTGGGATGATAGTGGCAAGACTCTATATTGCCGTAACAGCGGCATGGTATCCACCTCTTGACACAAAGACCGATATCATCTTTTTCCGATATCGCTCACTCTTAATGGATAATCCCATGGACTATTTGGGTAATCCCTTTTGGATGACCTGGATCATAGTCTTATTCATGGCGGGATGCACTCTCTGGTTCCGATGGCTATCTCAGCAGACGATGAATATCGCTCCGATTATGGTCAAAAGAATGTTGGTTCTCTGCTTTGTGGGAATGGTTACCTGCATTGTTTTGAATGTTATAGGAATAGGCCGGGTCATTTCCCATATCGCCATTCCTGTGAGCCTTTTCTTCCTTGCAGAATATTGCTGTCTTAAATTGGATAGCAAATATCAATTCCCCTGCCACTTGGCAATCTTTGTTCTGACGCTTATATCCATCGCAATAGGTGATAATGGATATGGTCTAATCTTTATTATTTTCTTGATCGCTTTATCCTTATATCTTATTAAGTTCTATCGTTCGAGTTATGATGAAATATCTACTTGGAAAGATGGGCTTTGGTTGGTTAGGTTGCCACTTATTGCCTGCTTGTTGGTTCTATTGTTCGTACCTCAATATGTAATCCTTACAATTTATAAACACCCCCTTCTGGCATTTGCCTTCTTGGTTGTTGTAGGACTTCTTATCGTGTTTTCGATCTGGACGGCAGGATACATTCGTAAACCACATTGGTTTGTTTCTTCCGTACTGGTCGCTCTATTCATGGCTGCATTAGTGAGCTATGGCGGGAGTATTGTTCTGGAGAAGAATCCACGAATCATCTACAGGGCAGAGGCTATTGCTGGGACAAATGTAAACGATCTCCTTCTAAATGAGCCAGTGGAGCGTTCTTTTCTTGTATTCCGATCTACACAAAACGCGTGGTTTTTGAGTGAACACCTTAAAGAAGGTACAAGACGCATTTTTGATTCTGGGATCTATAAGGTTCAGCCTTATTCCAGAAACGTGGTTTCTTATGAAACGCAGCTCTGCGATGTTTTAGTAAGTCGCCACTTGATTGCGGGCGTATCTTTACTATATCCCATACTACTTATTCTAACCTTGCTTTGTTTATTCTTTCTGGTTTGCATACGCCGTGATGCCAGTGAGAGGCATCGGATCCTGTCGTTTGAGATAGCCCTTTTCCTTATCGTTGAGGCGATGTATGTTTTTCTGACAAATCTTAATATGACCGTGTTCACTGGAGAGGACGTATCTATTTTGAGTGGTATTGTCAAGCCACTAATCGAGACCATCCTGTTGGCCTATCTTTGTTATGGAAAAGAGGAGCCAGAGGAAAATGACGAGACGAAAGAGCTGAATTTCAAACAGGGTGTAGAAAGTGTATGTACATCATCCACTAACATGCGTTTTTCTCTCATGCTGTTATTCGGTGGCGGACTGCTATATGCTGCCAATCCTTTGGAAAAAAGCATAACGCCACAACCATACTCTGGCAAAGGAGCGTTGGTAGAGGTCCAAAATGAACTGGCTCCCCTGAATCAGCAACTAAGAACGGTTAAGACTCCAAGACAAAAGCTAAGAAATGGTGAAGACGTCAGCGGAATCTGGGATTCGCTAAAAGTCGGCATCAACTTGGAACAACTCAAAGCAGGAATAAAGTCGAAACTGGGGAAGTCTATGGTTGATCTTTTCGACGGCTCACTGAAATACTGCAATGAAACAAAAAATAAAATTTATCTGAAGGCTGAGAATGACGGCTACAAACTGATCGTTAATCCTTATAGTTGGAGTTACGAGAAGCCGAACTATGAGAATGTAAAATGGCACGGCAACATTGTAGAGAAATACGCGACAACTGTAGAGAATGTTTCATCCCCTACAAATGCCAATATCCCCGATGGCTGGCAACCCAGAGGAGAAGTTATTACCCATAAAAGAGCATTGGTGAGAAATGTCTTTGTTAATGGCAAGGCCCAATCATTTTACTCTCTAAGAGACCCGTGGCTGAGAAACCTGGTAGATGCCGGGAAGTCTTGTCTTGAAGGCAATGAAGAGGTCGTCTTGACACTGGACGCAACTCTTCAGGAAAGAATCAACGAGGTGTTGCAGCGCACTCATACGACCTCGTCGGTATGTGTGGTTAATGGCCTTGGGGAAGTGATGGCTCTAAGTCAGAATGGACCTTCCATTATAGACCCCAATAACGATAATGCATTTAAAAACCAAAGGATAGCCAATCAGCTCGGCAACCATCACGAAGAGGATAATATACTAAAGAATCTCAATCTCGACATTCTCAATCCAGGGGTGGGCAGCAGTTTCAAACCTATAATAGCAGCGAGTGCCATCTCAATGCTAGGTCTTAGATTTGACAGGTTCCGGATACAGTCACTCGGTTTGTCTAACAATATAGAAATAAGAACTAAGGCGGACAAGAAAAGTAATCAGTCAAAAAGCTATTACCGTACATGGAACTTTGGCAACTGCAGTTTCCACAGAAACTGGCCATTTGAATCTCTTGTCAACGATGAAATGGGAGGGGAAGATAGAGAGGTTGACTTTACTGAATATCTTAGTATGTCCTCAAATTATTACAACGCTACGCTTATTACCATGCTTTTAGGAAGCGGAGACAATATTGAGAATATCTTCCACGATGCGCAGCCGAATGATATACCTCAGGTGCTGTTTGGCAATTATAGGTTGGGGTTGAATGGATGGAACACACCCATCCAACAATCTTATCTTTCCTATTGCCTTGAGGAAAATTTTAAATTCGGTAACACAAATAATCATGACGATTTCCTAGGGCACCTAACGAATGATAAGACGAAAAAGAACTATCCTTTGATTCACATGCGGTGTGCTGTGATGAACGAGACAGATTTACAGAGGATGGATCCTGGAACAAGGCTTCAACGGCTCTGCACAGGCTCAGTTCAGGCCTTTTCTCTTTCCCCGATTCTGATGGCAGAATTATATGGGAAGATCGCTTCTGGTCACAGCGATTATTCTCTAGCGATGGTTCCGAGAGACAAAACATTCAGTAGCCTCTTTAGGAATTATCGGGGTGAGGAAGATTCGCTTATCTACCAGAGCTTCAGGAATTACCTGTTCCCTGCGATGCGGGAGTGTTGCCTCAGCGGCACTGCGTCGAGATGGCATCTTGACAATCTGTGGCAACATGTCTACGCAAAGACGGGTACCCTCGGCGGTTCTTTAGGTAGAGACGATAATCGTTTACTCGCTATCATTTTGGCTGACAGGCCTCTAGAGAATGCGGAACCTGGTAAGGCGAGGTTTGTTGTGGCTTATTTCCGATACAAGAACAGTCCATTGCAAGATATAGACCAGATTGTCAGGGAAATCATTGGCTCCAGAGGCTTTGCTGAATATATGACGTTGAACGAATAGATTAAAATAATATGGATATGAAAAATGTATTTGTGATTATCATGATGTTGGCTGCGATGAGCATCATTGCTTTCTGGCAACCCTCAACAGAGAGCAGCGACAGCAATAAACAGATCGTTCCTGAGGAGGTCGAGGCTCCTGAGACTAAGATCTATACCGATTCGCTGATAAAGGGACTGTATGAAACGTTTGGTGGTATGATCCAGATTGAGAAGAAAAAGAATGAACTTCTTCTGAGCTATAATCCCCACCGGCCTCAATTCCATCGGACACCATTGAATCATAAGGAGTTTGTGAACATGCACTCTGACCAGGACCATCAGACGGGCGGGAGTGGCGAAGAGGTGACCATCTTTTTGAATACTCAAGGCGACTCTGTTGTCATGGTGCCCGACGAACTGCTGAAGTATATTGTTAACAGATATCATATTATACGACGATGAAAGCAATGAAAATAATTCTCAGATGGACGAGGCGGGAATGGACGCGTGTGCTTGTCAGCTACTACACAGAGATGGCTTTCTCTGACAAGATAGTCATTGCTGAAGATGTGACTATAAGTGTTGACTTCCGAGACCCAGCTTTTGAATTAAAACTGCGTCGTGAGGGCTATACGCAGCCCAAGGAGCCAGCATGCCGTCACCAACCAGAACAGCACCATTACATGACGTGGCAGAAGAACATCATGATGTGGTTTTTCTGCTTCCAGCATACCATTAAAATATCCGCCGGAGGGAAGGAGTTGCTTATAGGCCACGGACGGAAGAACCTGCTGCTATCTACCTTTGACGGCATGCCACGCTACTCTGATGACAACAGTTGGCTAAAAAAACTCCTATACAATGTGACAACAGAAGAACAAGCTGAGGAGCTGTTTCAAGACGTGGTATGGGGCACCCACGGGGAGGAAATTGAAACTATAGAAACAGAAGTGACAGACAACCCAGAAGAAATCGTTGTTGAGCCAGATGAACCTAAAGGGGAAAGTGCAATGGACATAGACTTCTCTCTATTCAGATAATAATGTTTCACCATATAAATAATTAACGACATGAATACAATAAGCGAAAAAATCCAGAATGTGTTTTCGGACTGCTGCAGCATGAACAATCCGGAGAATGAAAGTCTTTTCGACGGCTACAATCTGCCCCCGTATGTGAAGGATGTCATTATCAGGGGATTCAGCATTTCGAATGATAAAGTGAACAAGGATGGTCTTAAGGCCTACCTGACGAAAGCCATCCCTCGTGATATGACACAGGTAAAGGCACGTCTGATGGTTGAAAAATCTGTCCGTGTGCTGGTACGTTTTGTCATCACCTCAGACCTTAAGACGGGCAAGGTAAAAGTGAACATCCCTGATGCTGGCATGAACGATGGCGTGTTTGTCGATGAAACCCTTCTTGCACGAGATGATTTCAGAAATGATCTTTCCGAAGGTGAGCATTGGGGAGAAGTGACGCTACAGTACATGCGCCCTCAGGAAGACAACAAAACGGGCAGTGTTCTGATGACAAACTATAAGGCCTTCAAACCATATAAAGTTCACAAGGACATTTACTGTTATCGGATTGCGAATTTTAACATGGAAGATCGTCTTGATTTCTTGCTTGCAGACATGAAATATAATCCTGATTTTTTCAAGAGTAAAGAAGAAAAAATGGCAGTTATTAAAAGGTTGTTGGTTCTTGTAGAGCCGAATCTTAACATTATAGAACTTGGACCCAAAGGCACAGGCAAATCTCACGTTATGAACAACGTGAGCCAGCACATCACTAAGATTGATAATGGTTCATCGTCTCGAGCACAACTCATCTATAATATCAAGACCGGTATGTATGGCCCGATCGTCAAAAGCGATGCTGTCTGTATTGATGAGGCCAACAATTACGACAACAAAAGTAATCGTGAACTTCAGAGTTCCCTGAAGAATTTCCTTGAGGCAGGAAAGGTCACCGTTGCTGGACAGGTATTCACTTCAGAATGCTCATTTATGCTGGCAGGCAATATTGAGATGGGACAGAACGGCCTTCCACGTAGCAGAAAGATATACAAGGCATTACCCAAATTCTTTCAAGACAGTGCCCTGATGGATCGTTTTCATGGTTTCATAGAAGGTTGGAAGGTGCCAAGACTCACTGTCGGTTGTCAAATAACAGGTACATCGCTTGATGCAGAGTACTTTGATGCTCTACTTCATGAGTTGCGTTTTGAGCCTGCCTATAAGACACTGGCCAAGGAGATTATCACTTTTGGAGAAGATGCTGATATGCGTGATGTGAAAGCCGTTTATAAACTCACTACGGCATTCATGAAACTCCTTTTGCCTGATATCATCTCCAAAGAACAGATTTGGGAGAATCCAGATATTCTACAACAGATTAACGATTACTGCCTACAGCCAGCCATCAAGATGCGTTCTCTGATTCGCATACAGTGTAGTCTGAAAGATGAGGAATACTCTTCACAGATGCCTGACATTTGGTTAGAACTTAATGAGGGTGAGAGACAGCTGGTGTGTGGCAAGGAGACAGATCCATCCAGACTTTTACCTGCGCAATCAACAGTGATAGGAGTTTGCACTCCGTCTTAAACAAACCTAAACAGTACAGATTATGGTAACAACAAAAAGTAACATAACAAAAGTGGTTTTAGTCATGACTTTCTTTTTGTCATGTATGTTTAATGTGTCATGCAAGAATGACAAAAAATCTTCAAATCCATCTAAAAATGAGCATTGGGGACTAGAACAAGGAATTTGTCAAATCGATACTCTTGAGTCAGGAGTATTATGCTATAATGAAGGCAGTTATACAGTAACAGATTACTCTTATGTGTCACCATCGACAGCGAAAAGATATGCGTATGACTACAAAGGGCGTAAAGTCTTTGAAGAAGGATATACTTATTGTGGTGGCTATGCCTTTGCAGTCTGGGATTACAATAATGAAGGGAAGCTGATGAGACTTTATGTCGGAGATACTCTTGAACAGACCGAACAGCCATCATGCATATATGACGAGGATGATGGTTTGTTTATGTTAGTAAACCGTCTTACTGATTGTTCGCTATTGGATTCTTCCATTGTCAATTATGTGTTTGAGTACTATTCTGATGGACATATCCGCAGGATCTATAATCCACATAATAATCAAGAAATAGTTTGTCGTGAAGGTGGTGAAATTACTTTCAGAGTTTATGAAATGGAAGGATTAAGCACATCAATGCTGATAGGCAATGATGCCCTCAATGTAGAGTTTAGTGTGAGAGAGCCAAAGAGCGCAGGAACCTGGATGGAGACTCTATTTCTTGGATATAATCGGATTGCTTATATGGTATATAAGAACAATCGAATTGACTCCTTTGAGGCATTTTCTCCGGAAAATGGTAATAATCTGGCACAGCTTGATTGTGTGGAGAAAGGTGATACTTTGGTGTACACATGGGTAAAGTCGAATAAAAACATCCAAAAAAGGACCTATGTTCGTGGCAATCTAATTAAAGACGAAACAATAAGCCAATGGGGTACCATACTGACATCTCTGTCTTATGATGAATGTGACGGGAATAATGACATCTCTTTAGAAAAGCTTCGAGAGTATCTTGTTAATAATATTTAGTCCATTAGATTGTTAATAAAATATGAGATATTATAATAAAAAAAGGAATACTTCATCAGATCTTCTGCTCAAACGATTCACAAATAAAAAGAGCGGGAAGGTTGAAGAAGCACGAAAGGAGATTAAAGCGCGTTTCGATTATTTGGACTGGAGCGTCCAAAAACGTATCCTTTATGCTTTTTTATCTTCTGGCAAGACTGATCGAGCATGGGCTTATGCAAAACTTCTCAGATATTGGGATGATTGTTTTATCCCTGTTATTGAGTCTCTTTGGAACCAATATCATGAAATAAAATGTTCATGGCCTATCATTAGACACTTCCCTGAGGAATATGTGTCCAAGAACCTAGATTTGTTATCGAATGGCGACAACTATTATTTCATCTGTAGGAGGCTTGCTCATCATCCAGAGTTTCACATTGATCGGTCAAGACTTACCATCACAGAATACCTTTCTGTTCTGAATTCTGCAGGAAGAAGAATTGATATGAAAGATGCTTTAGATACACTATTTGAATTGGTTGGCTATTATTGTTCTGTTGGAGTGAACATGATTGATATCGCGTGTCCGATACCTATTATCAGGTTAATAGGACTTAATCCCATGGATATTAGAGGAATAAGAAGAGCAATGCGAAATCTTGATGAGATGGGATGCAAGGATGTATTAGGCCTATTTAAGGATTGGTGCAATGATGTTGCAGAAAAAATAAGAGAAAGCAGTGAGTTCATAAACCTCAATAATCAACCGATATCGGACGTGAAGTATGTATCACGTCTTTCAGACATATCTGTAGTCTATATGTATCTGTCTCTACCTTTGTCAATTATGTCAAAACTAAGCATCAAATGTACGCCGTAAAGTTATAATACATCTCACTGCCCGATGGCTTGCCTGTATTCCAATAATTTGTTCTGGTAGTCGGCAAAGGCATCTGTTCGTCTATCGCATGACTGCTGATAGAGCATCTGAGCTTCGAGCAGGTCGCTCATCTTAGAAATACCAGCATTGTAATAATTGCGATTCAGGCGCAGGTTTTCTGCGG
>Ga0310786_10003448_pt1 | contig 22970 bp, 13 predicted proteins | sample AusTroGonzalo_MG_FD_203881 | JGI IMG/M metagenome (GOLD analysis project Ga0310786, IMG submission 203881) | Bovine rumen microbial communities from tropical cattle in Woodstock, Queensland, Australia - Gonzalo_03 (v2) (version 2) | ecosystem: Host-associated > Mammals > Digestive system >...
TAGACACCGCCTCCTGGATGCCCTTGATCATCGCCGGGTCGCTCATGCGCGACACTCCGCCCGCCGCCCGGATGTCGGCGGGGATGCGCTCCAGCGCCATGACTGCGCACGCCCCGGCAGCCTCCGCGATCTTCGCCTGCTCCGGCGTCGTCACGTCCATGATGACACCGCCCTTGAGCATCTGCGCGAGGTTTCTGTTTAGTTCCTGCCTGTCGTTCATCGCTTCTCCTTTCTCTTCCGGATGTATGCAGATTTGCTCATCCATTGCGAGAAAGTATACCACCGCGTGGCCGTGGTGGATAATAGGAAATCACTTTAGGAGGATATAGGCAGAACCAATGTTTGGACAATCCCGCGGTGATTAGGGGAATACCGTCTCGGCGTAGCGGACGAGTCCCATGGCGTTTCTGGAGTAGTGGTCGGCGCCGATCTTCTCCGCGAAATCGGCGGTAAGCACCGCGCCGCCGACCGTGACGAGGCACCCGGGGACTCGCTCGTGCACGAGGCGGATCGTCTCCTCCATCGCGCCGACGGTCGTGGTCATTAGCGCGGAGAGCCCCACGAGACGGGCGTTTTCCCGGAGCGCCGCCGCAACGACAGTCTCTGGCGGGACGTCGCGTCCGAGGTCGATGACCTTGAATCCGTAGTTCTCCAGAAGGGCTCGGCAGATGTTCTTGCCGATGTCGTGTATGTCGCCCTTGACCGTCGCCATTATGATCGGCCCCCTAGTGTTCCCGGCGTCTCGCGTCGGCAGGGACGCCCGCACGACTTCAAACGCCGCACCTGCGGCCTCTGCCGCCATTAGGAGCTGCGGAAGAAACGTTGTTCCGGCCTCGAAGCCCTTGCCGACGACTTCAAGCGCCGGCACGATGCCGTTGCCAATCACGTCCAAGGGTGCGGCACCCCCGGCAAGCGCCTCCTTTGCCGCTGCCGCAGCATCCGATTTCAGTCCGTGGCGGATTGCGGCTGCTATCGGGGATTCCGACTGCGCGGCGTCGCCGGGATTTCCGGATACAGCGCTTTTACTGGGCGCCGCGGACACGGCTGACGCAGGAGTCCATTCCTTGAAGTGGTCGATCCACTCTCCGCAGGTCGTGTCCTTTGCGGTTAGGGCGCGGAAAGCGCGGTATGCCGTCATCATGTCCGAGGCAAGCGGATTGACGATGCCGGCGGAGAGTCCGTTGGCGAGGGCCATCGTGTAGAACGTGGCGTTGAGAAGGGGACGCGCCGGAAGGCCGAAGGAGATGTTGGAGACGCCGAGACAGGTGCGGCAGCCAAGTTCAGTCCTCACCCTGTGCAGTGCCTCGAGTATGACGTTTGCGCTCTGGGCGTCGGCACTGACGGCGAGGCATAGGACGTCTACAACGAAGTCGGATGGCTTAAGCCCGTACTCAGCGCCCCTTGCGAGTATCTTCTTTGCGATGGCTACGCGCCCGTCGGCTGTCGGCGGTATCCCCGCCTCGTCGAGCGTGAGCGCGACGACGGCGCCGCCGTACTTCGCGACAAGAGGGAGAACTGCAGACAACGACTCCTCCTTGCCGTTCACGGAGTTGATCAGCGCCTTGCCGTTGTAGTGCCGGAGGGCGCGCTCCAGGGCCTTTGGATCGGAGGTGTCGATTTGGAGCGGAAGGTCCGTCACGCTTTGGACGGCCTGTATAGTGGAGTCGAGCACGGCAGGTTCGTCGATTCCAGGCACGCCGACGTTGACGTCGAGGATGTGTGCGCCGGCCTCGGCCTGCGCGACTGCCTCGCGAAGAACATACGCGACGTCGCCTTCGATCAGCGCGGTCTTCAGCTTTTTCTTGCCGGTGGGGTTTATGCGCTCTCCGATGATGACGGTATCGTCTAGTGAAATCTCCACAGCTCGCGAGCCGGAAGTGACGAGGGTCCTCGGCTCCTGGACCTGCCGCTGCGCAGTCTTTGACTTGAGGGCCGCTGTCACGGCGGCGATGTGCGCCGGGGTCGTTCCGCAGCATCCGCCGACTACCGAGGCCCCTGCGTCGACAAGGGCGACGACGTCGTGCGCGAACTCCTCAGGTCCCACGGTGAAGACCGTCCGTCCGTCGACTACCTGCGGAAGCCCCGCGTTCGGCTTGACCGCTATCGGAAGTGAGCTCGCTGCGGCAAGTCGTCTGACGTACGGCAGCATCCTGTCCGGGCCGAATCCGCAGTTGAATCCGAGCGCATCGACGCGGAGGCCCTCAAGGAGCGCGGCGACGCATTCGACGTCTGCACCCGTCAGGAGCTTGCCGTCTTCGCCGAGGGCGACTGTCGCGATGACGTGGAGCGAGGAGTTCTCCTTTGCGGCGAGGACGGCGGCCTTGAGTTCGTATGCGTCGCCCATCGTCTCGACGACAATGAGGTCGGCTCCGGCCTTGGCGCCGATTTCGACCTGCTCGGCGAAGGCATCGTAGGCAGCGTCGAATTCGAAGTCCCCGGCGGGTTTCAGGAGCCGCCCTGTCGGTCCGACGTCAAGTGCGACGAAGCGCTTTCCGCCGGCGGCGGACGCGGCTTCGCGCGCGATTCCGATTCCGGCCGCGACGACGTCCGCAAGCGGAGCGTCGCCATGGTACTTTGCGCCGTTCGCGCCGAAGGTGTTGGCGTATACCACGTCGGCCCCGGCGGAAAAATATGCCTCGTGCACGGCGCGGACGTCGCCTGGACGCGAGATGTTCCAGAGCTCGGGGACTTCGCCCGGCTGGAGGCCTTTCGCCTGAAGCTGCGTGCCCATTCCGCCGTCCAGGAAGAAGACGCGCCCGTTTGGTGCGATTGCTTTGGTCATTGCGTCTGGATGCCTTTCTTGACGCCGATGATGGCGCTTACCGATTTCGAAGGAACCATTAGAAGCGAATCCGTGAGCGACACTCCTGCGTTGCGCGGAGCGTCGAGAAGGGCGAGGAGCGTATGCTGTGCGGCGAGAGGGAAGTCTCCGTAGCCAGGTGAGTAGCGCTGGACGAGTGATTCTCCGGCGGCCAGTTCCTTCGCGATCTCGCTCTCCGTCTCGTCCATCCATTTTTCGATGAGCGCCGCGCCGATGGCCTGCACGACGAGTGCGGCCACTCCCGACGAGACTGACGAACGGCGCTGGAACGCGTCGAAACCAGCGCCGATTGTCCCGCAGACGAGAAACGCGTCGTGGCAGCCCTCTAGGTGGCGCGCGAGGGTTCCGGCGACTTGTATGCGGAGGGCGCCGGACGCAATCGCGCCGTCGGATATCGGGAACCTCCGCCAGACGCGGGCGGGGCGCACGGTCTTCAGCGCCTCGTCGCGGAGCTTCTCGACGCGTGCGGCGAGTTCGCCTTCCGGCACAGCGCGTCCCATGCGCATGTATCGCGCTATCTCGGCAAGGTCAACGGTCATCGTCCGACAGAATGCTCTGCAGGTTCGCCATGATGCGCTCTGCGACTTCGGGCCTGTTCATCGTGTAGACGTGGACGGCGTTGACGCCATTCGCGAAGAGGTCGATTATCTGCTCCGTCGCATACGCAACTCCTGCGTCCAGCATCGCAGCTGGGCGGTCTCCGTACCTGTCGACTATCGCCTTGAAGCGGCTTGGCAGGTATGTCCCGGAGATTCGGCATATCCGCGCGATCTGCAGTCCGTTGGTGACTGGCATTATGCCCGCGATCACTGGAACTGTCACGCCGCGGTCGCGGAGCTTCGAGAGGTAGCGGTAGAAGATGTTGTTGTCGAAGAACATCTGCGTTGTGACGAAGTCGAGCCCCGCTTCTACCTTTTCGCGCAGGTGCAGGATGTCGTCCTCCATGTGCGCGCAGTCGGGGTGGCATTCCGGATAGCATGCGCCACCAAGGCAGAGGTTGGATGGCCGCAGGGCTCGCACCAGGTCCACGGCGTGGGAGAATCCACCAGGCGGCGGTTCGGTCGCGTCTTTCGGAAGGTCTCCGCGCAGGCACAGGACGTTCTCGATCCCGGCCCTGCGGAGCGCCGCGACCTCCTCCGCGATGCCGTCTCTCGTCGCCGCGATGCAAGTGAGGTGCGCGAGCGCGGGCACGCCGCACTTCTGGACGAACGACGCGACTTCGACGGTGTTCGCCTGCGCGTTGCCCGAGGCGCCGTATGTGACGGACATGAACGACGGGCGCTGGCGCGCAAGCCGCTCCACGGCCTCCTTCACCGGCTCGAACGGAGACTCCTTCTTTGGCGGGAATATCTCGAACGAAACGGATGGACGTCCTTTAGCGAGTAAGTCTTTTATCTTCATGTGTTCAATGCCTCCTGCGCAAGAGCGCGAGCGTCTGGATATATTATATCACATTTTGATATAGACTACCTGTCCCGTCCATGATATTACCATATTCCATTCCCCAAGTCAGATTGTGTCCAGGGTGGCTCGTTTACGTAATCGCCGGAATTTGGTATAATGTTCGCAAAATAGGGCGGCGGCCGGAAAGCCCTGTGGAAACCAGGCACTGTCGCGCAGCCGTTACAGCCGGAATGCGGTTGCCGCCTTCGTCAAACATCAAGTACCCTCGCATGAGGGGGAAAGAGGAAAATGAAGAAAATAATGGTTGCCGCCGTAGTGGCGGGAACTGGCGCGGCGGCGTTTGCCGGTCCGCCCCAGAGCACTAACGAGGTCACGGACATCCCGCCCGTTACCGTCTATGCGTCGCGGACAGGCGACACCAAGGACGAAATGCCGTCCATTGTGCAGGTGTTCACGGCTGCGGAAATCGAATCAAGCGGCGCACGGGACCTCCCTGAGCTACTGAAGAAGAAGGCGGGCATCGACATCCACGCCATGAACGGCAACCCGCTGCTTACGTCTATCGCCATGCGCGGCTTCGGCGACAATGCCTTCGGGCGCGTGAAGGTGGTGCTGGACGGCGAGGAGCTGAACAACGTCGACATGAACGCGCCGAACCTTACGCGCATCCCGCTCGGGAGCGTCCAGCGCGTCGAGGTGGTCCGAGGCCCGAGTCCGGTGCTTTACGGCGACGGGGCCATTGCCGGCGTCGTGAACGTGGTCTCCGACGCGGACGACTACGAAGGTCTGACGAAGGTCACGGGACGCGCCGGATCCCAGAATACGTTCGGCGCAAACGTGCAGACGAAGGGCGGGTTCGAGGAGGACGGAGTCCTCTACAACGCCTCATACGACTATCTGCAGTCAGACGGCTACCGCAAGCGCAGCGCATACGACATGCACACCGTGAACGCGGGGGTGCGCAAGAACTTCGAGAACGAATCGACTATCGGCTTCAAGGCCAACTACCAGAATGCGTTCTACGAGCTCCCGGGCGCCCTCACCTACGACCAGTGGAAGCATTCGCGCAAGTCCGCCAACAACCGCGACGACTGGGCGCGGATATGGAGCTACGGCATCGGGCTTGACTCCCGTATGAAGCTGGCCGACGACCAGTGGCTGATGCTTGACGGAGGATTCTCCCACCAGTACCGCCATGCGCGGTACGCGAGCTCGTCCAGCGACCTGGAATATGACGCATACTGCTACCATCTGTCGCCGAGGTACGTCAACACGATGGACGTGTTTGGGTTCGGAAACAAATTCACCGCAGGCATGGACTTCAGGTTCGACAGGTACTGCGAGGACCATCCGTTCAGCTACGGCACGCCGGTCAAGAGGCATTTCGACCGTGCGCGCTATGCGGCGTTCCTCCACGACGAGTTCTTCATCACCGAGGAGCTTTCGCTGGTGGTCGGCGCGCGCCTTGAGAGGATCGAGAACCGCTGGGCGCGCTATGCGGGGCTGAACGAGTCGGGGGACCACGACTGGATGGGCGACTACGAGCTTGGGCTAGTCTATCGTCCGGTGAAAGGTCTGAAGACCTACATAAAGGGGACTCGGTTCCACCGTTCGGCGTTCTGCGACGAGCTCAGCTACACGAAGGACGGAAAGTTCCTCAAGCCCGAGACAGGCGAGTCTCTTGACATAGGCGCGGAGTGGGAGTTCCTCGAAGAGTTCAAGTTTGACGTGAACGGCTACGGCATGATCATGGAGGACGAGATATTCTTCGACCCGTCGCTGATGCCGTACGGCTACAACAGCAACAGCCCCGCCAAGACGCGCCGCATCGGGATGGACACGGGCCTCTCCTGGTTGCGCGACAAGGTTGCCGAGGCCGCTGTGCGGTACGGCGTCGTCCATGCAGACTTCGGGAGCGGCACATACCACGGGCGCGACGTGCCGTACGTGCCGAACCACCGCATACGCGCGGAGGCTGGCGTGTGGCTCTTTGAGGACCTGGAGGTGAAGGGCGGCTACACGTTCGTCAGCTCGCAGTACCTCTCCGGCGATTTCGCCAACCAGAGCGACAAGCTCCCGTCGTATTCGCTGTTTGACGTCGGCGTTTACTATTCTCCGTCATGGGCGAAGGGATGGAAGGCGTCGTTCGTGATGGACAATCTCTTCGACAGGAACTACTGCGACTACGCCGGCGTTGGCTACTACTATCCAGCCTGCGGACGCAGCTTCCTCTTCACGCTCAGCTATGAGTTCTAGGGCGGGGATACCCGCCTTTGCGAGGAGCGCACTCCTTCTTTTCCTCGCAATGCGCGCCGGCGACCTTGTGAGCGTCGCCGGCGGGCTTTGGTTTGTTCCGCGCTATGTTTCGCCGGAGGACATCGGCGCGGTGTTGCCGGTGACTTCGTTTGCGACGTTCCTTTCGCTGCCGGTGTTCGCGTTCGCGATGGTCATGATGCGAGAGTCGGCGTGTCTTCACGCGGACGGCGAGCGCGGCAAGGTGAAGTCACTGTTGCGCGGCGTGTTCGTGTCGGCGGCCGTTCTGCTCGCCGTGCTGCTGGCGGTTTCAGCCGCAGTCGTGCCCCGCTTTCTCGGTGCGATGCATGTCTCGGACGCGTCCGTCGGCGTGCTTGTCGTGTCGGCGGCGTTCCTTGGATGCGTGGCGCCGGTATACACGGACGCCCTGCAGTCTCTGAAGCGCTTCGGAGCGCTTGCGGCAGTAGAGTTCGGCGGCGCCGTAGTGCGCTTTCTGGTCATGTTGGTCCTGATGCCTGTGCGTGCGCTTGCCGGATACTTCGCAGGACAGGCTGCGTTGCCGCTCTTTCGCATGGCCGGGAGCGTCCTCGCGCTGCGCCGCGACCTCGCCGCGCCTCCGCGCACATATTGGGACGCATGCACTGTCCGCCGCATTTCGCTGGCGTTCCTGGCAGTCGTCGCGTACCAGGCCGCGCCGATGGCGGCCTCGCTCGTCGAGCAGTACTTCCTTCGCACGACCCTGCCCGTGGAGAGCTCTGCAGGGTATTACATGGTATCCCGTTTCTCCGACTTCCTGCACTACATGACGTTCCCGCTTCTGCTCGTGATGTTTCCCTACACCGCCGAGGCGGCGCAGCGCAGTCGCTCCACGCGTCCGTTTGTCATCAAGTGCTCTGCGGTGACTCTTGCCGCGGCGGCCTTGATGTCTGTCGCATACGCATTCTGGGGAAAGGGACTGCTCGGACTGATTCCTACCGGTAGCGACTACGCCGTGTACGTGCGCTACATGCCGTGGCTTGTCTGGATAACGGCGCTTACCACATGCCAGGTGTTCTGCACCAATGCCGAGGTGTCGGCGGGGCGCTACGGATTCCTTTGGTGGCTGGTGCCGCTGCACATCGCGTATCCGCTGCTGCTCTGGATTGCCGTTGATGCCGGATTCGTCTGCTCCCTTGACGTGTTTCTCGTCTGGTTCGGCGCTGCGTCCATGCTCCGCTTCGCCTTTGCGGCGGTCGGCCTTTTGCGAGGCGGATGGTGCCGGAGTGGGGCAGGCCCCGTGGAATGAATAGAATGCGTCTGGCCGCGTGAAGAAGGAATACTGCATGTCCAGACGCCGTCGGTTGTGGTATAATATGCGCATGAAAACAAAGCGACTTCATTGGGCTGCTATCGCGGCATTGGCCGCGGGGTGTGCGTCGGTTGCGCCTGATGCGCGGGACAAGGCGTTTTCGGCCGAAAAGATGCCGGATACCGCGCACGTCTTTTCGATGAGCATCAAGGTGACGGGGCTTAACGGCGGCCTTGCGTCCGCGGAAGGGCGGGCGAGGGCGGTTGAGTGGTGGAAAAGGAACCACATCTCAAAACTGTGGCTTGAGAGCTACCGCCATGGAGAGAGGGTCCCGTCTGAAAGGCTTGCCGCGATACGCGACGAGCTTCGTTCGGCGGGCTTCGAGGTCTGCGGGATGATCACGCCGACGATGCTCAACGATCCGGAACCAGGCAAGGACGAGCCGGAGATGGTCGTCTGCTGGAGCGATCCAAAGGCCCAGGCCCGGCTCCGCGAGGAGGTCGCGCGCGCGGCGTCGCTCTTCGACACGGTCATACTCGACGACTTCCTGTTCTCGGCGTGCGGCGGCAGATGTGCGCGGTGCTGCGCGGACAAGGACGCGCGAGGCATCGCCGACTGGGGCGAATACAGGCGCGCACTCATGATGGACGTCTGCGGGCGCGTCATACTCCCGGCGGCGAAGGCAGCGAACCCCAAGGCGCATTTCATCATCAAGTACCCGTGCTGGTACCGCCACTACGCGGAGCGCGGCTATTCGCCGGAGAGGCAGGCGGAGCTGTTCGGGGAGTGCTGGATAGGAACGGAGACTCGCGACGCGAACCCGGAGCCGCTCCAGGCCTGCTGGATTGCCGCGTGGATGGCCTCGGTCACGCATGGACGCTGCGGCGGCGGATGGTACGACGCGCTCGACTGCTCGCCGGAGAAGTTCGTCGAACAGGCGCAGTACACCATACTCGGCGGCATGAAGGAGTCTCTTGTCCACTGCTACGACTACCTCCTCGCCGACGACCCCGGGCGTACGCCTTTCGGGGAGAAGGCCGAGAGCCCGCACGCCTGTGCCGAGGCGTTTGAGCGCGAAATAGGCCGTCTTGTCGAGCTCGCGGAACTTGTCCGCGGCGCCGAGCGCGGCGCGTTCGAGATGCTGCCGTGCGGCGTGTCGCGCCACGAGTTCCGGAAGGGCGGCAAGTCGTTTGCCGTCTACGTCAACACCAGGGGCGAGGCAGTCCAGGTCCCCGGCACAGACGTCGTGCTGGCTCCCCACGAGCTGCGAACCGCGGCGCGCTAGGGCACGCGCCCCCACGCGGGCCCGTATGCCGTCCTTTGCGACTGCACATTCGTGGTTGAGTCGGTCTGCCGCGTTTGGTATAATACACACAATGATTTCGAAGTTAAAGAAACACCAGTTCCTCTTCGAGGAGCTGGTGAAGCGCGATTTCAAGAAGAAATACAAGCGCACGATACTCGGCATGGGCTGGAGCATGCTTTCGCCGCTCCTGATGCTGCTGGTGATGAAGGTTGTGTTCGAGCAGTTCTTCGGGAGGACGGTTAACCATTATACCACCTATCTCTTCTGTGGACTCTTGACGTTCCAGTGGTTCTCGGAGTCGACCAACAGCGGGATGAGGTGTCTGTTTGCCAATGCGAGCATTTTTACAAAGGTAAATGTTCCGAAATATTTGTTTCTTTTTTCCGTAAACATCCAAGTGCTGCTCAACTTTGCCTTGACGCTGCTAGTTTTCTTTGTGTTCTGCGCAATCGACCATGTGTCGTTTACGTGGCGCTTTTTGTGCCTCGTCTACCCAATCACCACCTTGCTGCTCTTCAATCTTGGGATTGGCATGGTTCTTTCGGCGCTCTTCATCTTTTTCCGTGACATAGACTATCTCTGGACCGTTGCGCTGCAACTGATCATGTACGGTTCTGCGATTTTCTATACTGTGGACCGTTTGCCGCCCAAGGTGCAGCTCGTCTTCTCCCTGAATCCCGTCTACAGGCACGTCGCCTACATCCGGGAGATCGTCCTGTCTGGAGCGATTCCGTCACTGGGAACGCACCTTACCCTCCTTGGCTTTGCCGTCGCCGCGTTTCTTGCCGGTTCGTATATGTACAAGCACTACAACACGAAGTTCCTGTACTATGTCTGACAAGAAGCCAATGCTGTCATGCCGCAATGTCTCCATCCGCTACAAGGTCGGAGACTTCAAGAACATCGGGCTCAAGGAATGGGTGACGCGACGGCTTACGGGGAAGTACAGGGTCGTCGACTTCTGGGCGGACAAAGACGTCAGCTTCGAGATATTCGAAGGGGACATGCTCGGCATAATAGGGACGAACGGTGCGGGCAAGTCCACTCTTTTGAAGGCCGTTTCGGGGATAATGGAACCGACAAAGGGCAGGATTGTCCGCAATGGCAGGGTCTCGGCGCTTCTTGAGCTCGCGAGCGGATTTGACGGCGACCTGACCGTCAAGGAGAACGCCTACCTCCGCGGTGCGATGCTTGGCTATACGCGCAGGTTCATGGACGAGACGTACCCCTACATCATAGACTTCTCGGAGCTGAAGGACTTCGAGAACCGCCCGTTCAAGCAGCTTTCATCCGGAATGAAGTCGCGCCTTGCGTTTTCGATCGCCTCGCTGGTTAAGCCGGAGATCCTGATTCTCGACGAGGTGCTTTCCGTCGGCGACGGGGCGTTCAAGGCAAAGAGCGAGGCTAAGATGCGCGAGATCATCAGTGGCGGCGCGGCGACAATCCTCGTCACCCATTCGATCGCCCAGGTCCGCGCGATGTGCAGCAAGGTCTTGTGGCTGGACAGCGGGCTGCAGGTCGCCTTCACCGACGACGTAGCGGGCGTGTGCGACTGCTACGAGGAGTATCTGAAGAACCGTCCGGCCGGACCTGTCTACGACCCAGTGGCCGCGAAGGCCCGTATCGATGCGCGCGCAGCGGCGAAGGCCCGCAGGGAGGCCGAAGCCCGGCAGATGCGCGAAGACGCGGCGAAGCTGCGGAAGGTGCGCGAAATCCTTAAGCGAAATGGACTTAGACCAGTTTGATCCACAATCAAGGAGAATAAAAGATGATAACTGTGGGAATAATCGGATGCGGATTTGTCGGCGGGGCTCTCAAGGCCTGGCTCGAAGAGAACAACAAGGACGTAAAGATCGTCGTGAGCGATCCGCCGAAGGGCATGAACGACGACATCTCCGGCGCCGATGTATACTTCCTCCAGATTCACGTTCCGACGGAAGACAACGGCACGCAGGACCTCACGCTCATGACCAAACTCATCTCCGACCTGCCCGACAAGCCTGTCTTCGTGAGGACGACCATTCTCCCGGGGACCTCGGAGAAACTATCCAAGGCCACCGGACACAAGGTCTACTTTATGCCCGAGTTCCTTACGGAGCGCACGCACATTGAGGATTTCAGGACGCAGCCCATGGTGTTCACCGGAGAGGTCGACCTGCTCTCGCGCATCTTCAAGGGCAAGAAGTTCGTGCGCATGACCCCTCTTGAAGCAGAGATAACGAAGTATGCGCACAATGTGTTCGGAGCCTACAAGGTCACGTACTTCAACGCCGTCTACGACTATTGCCGCAAGATGGGGGCCGACTGGTCCAGCGTCCACGCCGGCATGTTGCTCTCCGGCTACATCAACGACACCCATACCTATGTCCCGGGGCCAGACGGCAAGTATGGCTACGGAGGGAAGTGCTTCCCGAAGGACGTGAACGCGTTCACGATCATGACGCAGGGCACCCCGCTAGGGCAGCTCCTCACGCCGCTCCATGCGCTGAACGTCCATTTCCGCGGGCAGGAGGAGCGGATCTGACGATATGTCGCTCGCTTGTCCAGACATCAAGCCGGCCTTTCCGGAAAGGAACGTTCCCGTCGCCCTTGCGACGGATGCGAAATACCTGCCGTACGTTGCCGTGTCAATCAATTCGCTGGCTGCGCACTCTGCGGGCAGCAATCTTGACATCATAGTTCTCTACTCTGGCATCAAAGACGAAGAAATACAGGCTTTTTCCGCGCGGTATGCCGAGCTTTCCAATGTGTCTGTCAGATTCGTTGACGTGTCTGAAAGCGTTGGTGGGTCCGTGCTTGCGGATTTCAGGCATGTGGACAGGCTCCCGGCCTCCGCTTGCTACCGCCTGCTCCTTCCGAATATTCTCAAGGCATATGACAAGTTGATCTATTTCGATGTGGACGTTGTCGTGTGCAGCGACATTGGCGAGCTGTATGCGACCGATGTCAGCGACTGCTATTTCGCGGCGGCGAAAGACATAGTCCATTCGAACAGCCCGGAATATCTGTCATGGGCGGCAAGCTGGGGGTTCACAGAATGGGATGCCTATGTCAATACGGGCGTCTTGGTCATGAATCTGGAGCGATTCCGCCGTGAACCGATTATTGACAAGCTTCTGACTGTCGCGGTGGAAGCGTCTAAATATTTGTGCGATCAGGATGCCTTGAATTTTGTCTGCAAAGGCGCAATCGCGCCGCTTGACCCTCGCTGGAACGTGCAACTCGGCAACTACTGCCTCAAGGAGCAGATTGCTTTGACCGGGGACGAGATGTGGGCGGTGCATTTTACCAGCGCGCAGAAACCTTGGGCGTTTCCCGTGCGTAGATATTCCCATCTCTGGTGGCTACATGTGGATGCTTCCGACATTCCGCGTCTTTGGGAGCAGGCCTTGGGAGATGCGTTCGTTCCTTCTGACGACGGGGCGCCTAAGTTGTCTGTCATAATGTCGGTCTATAATGCGGCGAAGTATCTTCCGCAGGCGCTTGCTAGCGTCTTGTGCCAGAAAGACTTCCCTGATTTGGAGCTCGTTTGCGTCGATGACGCCTCCACCGACGATTCCGCCGCGATATTGGAGTTTTGGCATAATCGCGATCCCAGACTCCAGATACTGCGTCAGGCGAACCAGGGACCCGGTGTTGCCCGCAATACCGGCATGGATGTAGCTAAAGGCGAGTACATTTGCTTTCTGGATGCCGATGACCGGATTGCGCCGGGGGATGCGCTTTTGCGGGCATACGAACAGGCCAAGCGGGATGGCTTGGATATATTGCTTGCGGCATCGTCCACTATCGCCGAAGACGGGCAGATTCTAGAAGCAGATGCGCGCATTAATTACGATGTTATTCCGCAAGAGCCGGTCTTTGCGCCTGACGCATTGGGGGCTTGGCTGTTTTTGTGCACACCGCTGGCGCCGTGGGGCAAGCTTTACCGGCGGGCGTTCTTGGAAAACAATAAACTCAGGTTTCCTGCGTTGAAGCGTTCGGAGGACTTCCCGATGATTGGGGAGGCATTGGCCATCGCTTCTCGAATTGGTGCTTTTAGGCGGTCCTTTTGCGAGCATCGCATAGGAGTTGATTCGTCGCTGGAATCAACTAAAGACGAAACACCGCTTGTTTTCTTTGAGGCCGAACATCTGTTGCGCAGTTCTCTGCGAAAGCACAAATTGTGGAGCCGATTCAAGACAGCCGCCTACTCAGCCTTTCTTTCCAGCCTCGCGTACAATTTGCGGGCCGTGCGGAGCTATCCAAGCTTTAGGGCGATAATTGCCAAATATCGCCAGGAACACCGGCAGTGGATTTGCTGGGAACATGTTGATCTGCCGGATTGCTTTGCGGGCAAAGTGCAATTGGTCAAAGACATCGAGGCCGATCTGAATGATGACGAACAAATTGCATTGTTCGTCAAATTGAGAGAAGCAGCAGCCAAAAACGCGCCGGAAATTAGAAGGCTGCGGTTTGACAATAAAAGGCTTGCTGCATTGATTGCTGCGGAGAAGGCGAAGGTCTTGCGTCGGGATAAGTGGCTCGCGACCGAGAAGGACAAGGTGGAGCGTGCGGAGGCCAAGGTTGCCCGTCGTGACGAATGGCTTGAAGCCGAGAAGAAGAAGGCGGAGCGAGCGGAGGCGAAGCTTAGCGCGGAAAAGGCCAAGGTCGAGGCGGTAAGCGCCAAGCTTGCCCGTCGTGACGAATGGCTTGAAGCCGAGAAGAAGAAGGCGGAGCGAGCGGAGGCGAAGCTTAACGCGGAAAAGGCCAAGGTGGAGGCGGTTAACGCGAAGCTTGCCCGTCGTGATGAGTGGCTTGAAGCCGAGAAGAAGAAGGCGGAGCGAGCGGAGGCGAAGCTTGCCGTGGCCGCGGAGAAGGTGGAGGCGGTTAACGCGAAGCTTGCGCGTCGAGACGAATGGCTTGCAGCCGAGCAGAAGAAGGCGGAGCGAGCGGAGGCGAGGCTTAACGCGGAAAAGGCCAAGGTGGAGGCGGTTAACGCGAAGCTTGCCCGTCGTGATGAATGGCTTGCAGCCGAGCAGAAGAAGGTGGAGCGAGCGGAGGCGAAGCTTGCCGTGGCTGTGGCGAAGGTGGAGGCGGTTAACGCGAAGCTTGCGCGTCGTGACGAGTGGCTTGCGGCCGAGAAGAAGAAGACAGAGCGAGCGGAGGCGAAGCTTAACGCTGAAAAGGCCAAGGTCGAGGCGGCAAATGCAAAGCTTGTGCGTCGCGATGAGTGGCTTGCAGGCGAGAAGGCAAAGTCCGCAAAGCTTCAGTCTCAGCTTGAGGCGGAGAAGCGCCGCTCGGCCGATTATGCTGCGGAGAATCGGCGCAATGGCGTTGAACTTGCTCGACTTCGAAAGGAGTCGCAGCTTTTGTCGAAGGTGGAGGCCGCTATTTTCGGTGAGCCGGCGGCTGCAAAGAAGTGATTCTATCGAAGCATTTTACGGAAACGGAAGGGTATGCTCTTATGAAAATAGTACATATTGGCACGAACACAACGGGCGGCGCTGGCCTTGGGATGAAGCAGCTTCACAAGGCGCTTTTGGCGCAAGGTGTTGACTCTCGCATTATAACAATGAAGATCAACCCGGAGGAAGCCGACGATCCGCTGATATCAGTGGTCGGGTTCGACGATCCAGACCTGTCGGCAGAGCCGGACGAATTCGCCGACAAGGTCGGTGCAATGGTCGAGGTGATTCGCAAGCGCGACAGACTACCGGTGTCCAGCCCATATTCACGCCTTAGGCTTGAGAGGCATCCGTTCGTGCGCAATGCGGATGTCGTGCATCTGCACTGGGTTTCCAACATGGTTGACTTCCAGTCGTTCTTCAGGAACATCGACAAGCCCGTTGTCTGGACCATAAGGGACGAAAACCCGATGATGGGCTTCTACCACATCCGTCGCGATGTCCCTGTGAATCCAAGCCGGGAAGAAAGGGTGATGGATGATTATATTCGCCGGATGAAGGAAAGTTCCATTAAGCAGTGCCGAGACCTCACCTTCGTGTCCCTTTGCAGCGGCGTCGGACGAGTCGTTTTGGAAAGTGGAATTGGACATGGTCGCCGTATGCGCGTTATCCCGAACACAATCGACACCGAAGTGTTCCGCCCATACAGGCGCGAAGAGACGAGGGCGGACTATGCGATAGCTCCTGATGAGACAGTGCTTCTTTTTGTCGCGCAGGCGTTGAGCATGAAGCACAAGGGCCTGCGGGAGCTGCTGGAGTCGCTGTCTCTCATCGACTGCACCAAGCGCAAGATAACCCTGCTTTGCGTAGGCAACGGCAAGGTCCCTGATTGCGTCCCAAGTGGAGTGAGGGTGGTCGTGGCCGGCTTTGTGTCGTCTGCTGCGCGTCTGGCCGCATTGTATTCGGCTGCGGATGTTATGGTCAGCCCCTCGTACTCGGAGACCTTCGGGAAGACGATGGCGGAAGCCCTGGCATGCGGAACGCCCGTGGTTTCGTATCCAAACCATGGCGCAAAGAGCTTGGTCCAGGAAGGGGAGGACGGCTTTGTGGCCGAAGCGTTTAATCCGTATGCCTTTGCCAGGGCGCTGGAGAGGACGCTGGACATGCGGTTCGACCCCTCTGTCCTTCATGAGCGGATATGCAGTCGTTTCCCCGCCGAGTTCGTCGCAGGCGAACATCTTAGCCTGTACAAGGACATCCTGTCCGGGAAAGAATGCGAAAACCCTGCGTCCTCGATTCCCCCGGTTTCTGTGCCGCGTGGAAAAGACGCTCCTCCAAAGCTTTCCATCATCACAATCGCATACAACAACGTCGATGGACTGCGGCAGACGCTGAGAAGCACGCTTCGCGACCAGATGTCGTTCAGCGACTTCGAGCAGATCGTCGTGGACGGAGGGTCCACTGACGGCACTGCAGATGTCATAGACGAGTACAAGGACAGGCTGGCGTGGTGGTGCTCGGAGAAGGACGAAGGCATCTACAACGCGATGAACAAGGGTGTTATGCACGCCCGTGGCGAATATCTGCTTTTCCTCAATTCAGGGGACTTGCTGAAGACGGATATGCTGGCTGAAGTGTTCCGTGAGCCGTTCACGGAAGAGCTTGTATACGCGGACGTCTACACTTTCCGTCCGTCGGGAATCGCGTTTTCCCATGCCGCCGACATCGAAGAGCTGACGCCCGGGTGGTTCCTCTACAACACCTTGCCGCATCAGGCCATGCTTATACGGCGGAGTTTGCACGACAAGCTTGGCGGATACGACGAAACCATGAAGATTTCCGCCGCGCCGAAGTTCGCGTTCCAGGCCGTCATTGAACAGAAGTGCTCCATCCGCAAGTTGGCTTGCGCGTTTTCCGTCTATGACTACACCGGCATCTCAAGCCAGCCCAAGTACATGCTGCAGAAGTTCAAGGAGCGGGAGCGCTTCCTTGTTCCCTACTACGGAAGCCGCGTCTCCGCATGCGCATGGCAGTGGTCGATATCGAGGCTCCTGGCCGACCCCGACATGCTCATGATGCTCGGGAAGAACACCGGTATCGCGCCGGCGCTCAAGGCCCACATACGCGATTGCCTAAAGAACCCCGCGTTGTTCCAGAAGCCTCCGGCGAAACCAGCCAAGGCACCGCCTCCGAAGCCTGCTGCACCGGCGCCTGCGATGGTGCCTGCCTCTTCGCTTAATGTGCTAAAGGCCAATGTCAGCGCCCTCAACCAGAAGCTAAGGCGCTCCGAAACAGAAGTCGCGGAGCTGAAGAAGTCAACGGCCTACAGGGTCGGCATGTTTGTCACCTGGCCGCTGCGCAAGGTCTATCGGATCGTACGCCCCATACACCGCAGAAAGGGATAGTCTGCATGAAGGTTTCGGTAATACTCCCGGTCTACAACGTCGCGCCATATCTGGGGCAGTGCCTTGATTCGATCCTTCGGCAGACCTTCAAGGACATCGAGATCATCTGTGTTGACGACGGTTCCACCGACGGTTCCTGCCGCATAATCGAGGAATATGCTAAGAAGGACCGTCGAATTCGCGCCGTCCACATGGAAAACGCCGGTGGTGGCGCCGCGCGCAACAAAGGCATTGAATGGGCCAGCGGCGAATACTTGTGTTTCTGCGACCCGGACGACTATGTCGACGCCAGCATTCTCCGCAAGTTGTACGATGCAGCCTCCAAGAACGACGCTGACATCTCCTTGTGTCGGTGGACTCGCTTCGACGACGCGACAGGGCGCGATGAGCCGCCGTTCCGCTTCCCGGGAATTGTTCAGAAGTTCATTGATGCCCGCAAAACTGCCGTGATGCCGTCAGAAGTAGGCGATGTGCTGTTTACGATGGCCGGGTATAGCCCATGGAGCAAGATGTTCCGCAGGAAGTTCATAGAGGGCAAAAAGCTGCGTTTTCAGGAGATAAGGCGCACAAACGACATGTTTTTTGTGACCTCGTCGCTCGCCAACGCGAACAAGATTGCGTTTGTTGACGAGTCGCTGTACCATTACCGCATCGGAATAAAATCGACTACGGCGAAGGATTCCCTCGCCGCGTCGTTCTGCATTGCACTTGAGGGGCTCAAGGTGCGCCTTATGGGCGATGGACTATACGAAACGTTCAAGAAGTGCTATCTGCCGCTGGTGATGACCTCATTCATAAACAACGTCACCACAAGCTACGATCCGGTGGTCCTGCACGAACTCTATCCGAAGATGCGCGACACCGTGCTCGGCCTCCTTGCGGACGACGGCCTGGGCGACGGGCGCATGGTGTCGGGGTTGATGAAGCAGGTCTACGAGGCGCTGAAGGCGAGCGACGATCCCCTGGCCGTCGTGATGATCCTTTTTCAGGATCAGCGCGCGAGGATAGTGGACCTGCGCCGGAAACTGCAGGCAGCGGGGACGGCGAAGCCGGCTGAGGCGAAAACGCCGGCGAGAGAACCCGCGCGCCGCAGCTTCTGGGGGAAGGTTGCCGCGCGGCTCGCCTCCTGCTGCGGCGATGGAGAGACATCCCCGAAGAATAAACGCACAAGATTCCGCATACTGTCGGGGTTGATTGTCCTGCTGCTGGCCATCGGCTTTGCGGCAAGCCGCGAGTCTGTCCGCTCGTCGTTTGCGGCAGCTGGCTCGTGGAGGGAGTTCGTCGCCGCCGTCCACGCCAAACTGCCGGACGAAATCTGGGGCAAGACAAAATGGATCGACGGCAACGGCCTGTTTATGCGTTTGATGGGGCGGCGCCTTTCCAACAATACGCTGAAGTATCGCGGTGGACTGCTTGGAAATCCCCTGCACGGCGCGTTGAAAGTCAATGAACTGGCATCGCATATTGTGCAATGGGACTCGCTGGTCAAGTCGTGGGGCGGGCGCTATATGTTCATACTTGCGCCGTGCAAGCTTGATCGGGCTCTTGAGATACTGCCGCCTGGATGCGATCCAAAAAAGCAGAACAGATATGAAAGCATCGACAGACTGCATGATCTGCTTTCGAAAAAAGGTGTGCAGATGCTCGATCTTTCGTATGACCTAGCCGGAAATCTGGAGGCTGTTAGCCGCAACTTCTATCACACGGATCACCATTGGCGCTACGAGGCGGCGTTCGAGAAGTTCCCTGAAATAGCACGTAAAATCGCAGCGCTTGCCGGACACGAACTACCCGAAGACCTGCCCCAGTTCAACATCGAGAACTGGCAGGCGATTTCGTTTGAAAACGATTTTCTAGGCAGCGAGGGTCGGCGCACCGGCGCAGGGTTCGCAGGCAAGGATGACTTTACGTACTTCATTCCGAAGTTCGAGACTGACATCGATTTCTGGTTCTGGACTAAACCGCTGACCCATCGCCGCGGACCGTTCCACGTAAGCGTCCTGAAGCAAAACAGGACGGTGCGAGACCTCGATCCTCATGAAAAATCCCGCTATGCCGTGTATATCGGCGGCGAGTCGGCTCCTATAAGCATCAGATCGAAGCTGGCGCCTTGCAAAATGCGCCTCATGGTGCTGAAAGACTCGTTCGCCCTGCCCATGCTGGGATATCTTTCGACCGTGTTCTCGCACATAGAAGTGCTTGATCCGCGCGGATACAGCGACTCGAATGTCGAGTTTGTCAAGGCGTTCAAGCCTGATGTAACGGTTTCGCTCGTGTACATGGGCGCGCTCACCTCGGCAAAGTTCGTCGCCTTCAACACTGCGAAGACCGCAGACAGCGTCGTTTCATCCGCCAGTCTGGGAACGATATCCAAGGTCAAGGCCACAACCAAGCATGGCAATACCCGGGCGCAATGCTCCTTGAAGCCCGGAGCCAAATACCGCCTGCAGACGGGGGTTGTCGAATTCCCCGGCGACGACGATTCGTATGTCGCGGATGTCTGCCTGTATGATGCCGCGAAAAAGAAGCAAATCGCCACGCATTCTTTTCACGCAGGATTCTCCCGTTCCGAGTGGCGGTTTACCGTCCCGCCAGACGTACAGACGCCGCAACTGCTTTTCTATGCGGGGCGGATAGGCGAGTGCCTCGGCAAGAGCGTCGTCTACAACGATGTCGTGCTGGATGAGCTCAAGGGAGGGAAGTGACAATGCTTTTTTCGAGTTTCGAGTTTCTGTTCCTGTTCCTCCCGCTCTGTGTGTGCGGCTACTACATCCTGCCGCGGATGCTGCGGAATGCGTGGCTGCTTGCGGCGTCATTGGTGTTCTACGCCTGGGGCGAGCCGACGTTCGTGCTCGTCATGATGGCGTCGATCGCGCTCAACTACGTCGTGGCGCTCTTTGTGGATTCCAAGGGCGCCGCGCCTGGCTTTCGCAGCAAATTTGCGCTCGCGATTGGCGTCGCGCTCAATCTGGGCTTGATCTTCGTCTACAAGTATGCGAATTTCGCAACGGGAGTGGTTCGAGATGTCTTTCCGTCGCTCCGTGGCATCGTGCCGCAGACGAGCATCCTTCTGCCGATAGGCATATCGTTCTTCACTTTCCAGGCGATGAGCTATCTTGTCGATGTCTATCGCGGCATTCCGGCACAGCGGAATCCGCTGAACATCGCCTTGTACATCGCGCTCTTCCCGCAGCTGATAGCGGGCCCGATCGTCCGCTACAATACGGTTGCCGAGCAGATAGTTTCGCGCCGCGAGACCACGGAGGGCTTTGTGCGCGGTGCCGGCAGATTCCTCATCGGCTTCAACAAGAAGGTGCTGCTGGCGAATTTCTTTGCCATAACCGCCGACAAGATGTTCGAATCGACATCCCTGAGCGTCTGCGGCGCATGGCTCGGGGCCGTCTGCTACACGTTCCAGATATTCTTCGACTTCAGCGGATATTCCGACATGGCAATCGGCCTCGGCCGCATGTTCGGGTTCGAGTTTCTGGAGAACTTCAACTATCCCTACATCTCACGCTCCATAACAGAGTTCTGGCGCCGCTGGCACATGTCGCTCGGCAGCTGGTTCAGGGACTACCTCTACTTTCCGCTTGGCGGCTCCCGCGTGGCGTCGAAGGCGCGACTTGTGTTCAATCTCGCCGTAGTCTGGTTTGCGACAGGCGTCTGGCATGGAGCCAACTGGACATTCATGCTCTGGGGAACCCTTTATGGCGTGTTGATCATCGTGGAAAAGCTGGCCGGCATTCCAAAGATGATCGAGTCGAACCGCAGGCTGGCCATTCCCAGCTGGTTTGTGACGATGTTCTTTGTCGTCGTTGGATGGGTCCTGTTCCGCGCGCCGGATCTGTCTGCGGCGACGCGTTACCTTTTGGCGATGTTCGGATCGACCGACGCCGGCTTCTGCGACTATGACGCCATTTTCCACTTTATGGAGCTTCGCGTTCTGCTGCCGATTGGCGTGCTGGCGTCCGTGCCATGGGCGCGGCACATGCCGAAATGCTGCCTCCTGCCGTGGTGGATTCTTCAGGTGCTCTTGTTCCTCGGGGCTGTTTCGTGCCTTGTGATGAACGTGCACAATCCGTTCATCTACTTTAATTTCTGACACCGGAAACTGAAAATTGGCAAACTCCAGCCTTGCGGGCAGAGGGATGAAAATGGTACAATACCAGAACAGATTCCTCCTCGGCTGCGAGTGTCAGCCAACGCATGTCGGCAAGTCTGGCGGCATGCTGCGTTGGTCTTGCAGAGGAAGGGTCAACTTTAGGCAATGTATTATACGGAAAGGGAAAAATGAAGAAGTTACTGACATCGCTCGTCTCCGCCGCGATTGCCGTGGCGGCGGCATTCGGCGCCCGCGCTGCCGAGGTCTCCCCCGGCCAGGCACAGACCGCCGCCAAGAACTGGATAAAGCTCAGTCCCAAGCGGATGGGCTCGACGTTCCGGTCCTCGAAAGTGCAGGAGGCCGAAACGGTTTTTGACGAATCGGGCCGCGCGGTTTTCCATGTTGTAAACCTGGAGGGCGGCGGCTTCGTCGTAACGGCAGGCGACACGCGGCTGTCCCCGATTGTCGCGTTCTCCACGACGGGCAGCTACGCCGGCGGCGAGGACAGCGCACTCGGCGTGCTTCTGAAGAGGAGGCTCGCGCGGGCGGTTTCGTCCCTTCCGGATTCCGGCCGCATGCAGGCGTCTTCCGGCGTGTCGGAACGAAATCAAGCTTCGACGCCCGCTCCCGCGTCCGGAAAGTTCGCCGAATCAATGTCAGCGTGGGATTCCCTCCTTGGAGCCGGAGCGGTTGCGGGAGCAGACGGCGACAGCCGCCTTTCCAGCGACCCGGGCGGCAGCGCCAAGGCGACTCTTTCCGACGTGCGCGTCGGTCCGCTGCTCAAGACGAAATGGTGGCAGGGTTCCTTTATGAGGACCTATGAAGTCGTGGACGGCGCCTACATATACACCTATCAAGAACCGGTCCGGACGTTCAACTACTACACCCCGAACAACTATGTGTGCGGATGCGTCGCCTTGGCAGGCGCGCAGGTGATGTACTACTGGAAGGCTCCGAGCGGCTCGATAGCGCAGTTCTCCGACACATGCTACGTCGATGGCGTCGCGTCCGTCAGGAACTCAATGGCGGGGACATTCGACTGGAACAACATGTTTACAACGTGGAGCGACGAATACAACGCGCCGTCCGAAGTGCAGCGACAGGCGGTCGGCAAGCTGACGTACAACATCGGCGTCGCCGTCGGCATGTCCTGGAGCGGCGGCGGCAGTTCCGCGTCTCTCGGAAATCTGCTCGAGCAGATGAAGTCCCGGTTCGGATACAAGTCGGGCACTATGATCTGGTACGACATCGAGGCGCTTAACAAGAAGGATGCCGAGCCTAGACCTTCCGATTTCACGTCAAGGCTTGCAGACTTCAAGAACGCGCTCTACGCGAGCCTCGACGCGAAGATGCCGGTTTTCATGTCCATTGCCGGCGAGGACGAGAACGGTGACGCCCTTTCCCACGCGGTTGTCGTCGACGGGTACGGATATGATTCCGGTAAGCTCTATACGCACGTGAACTTCGGGTACAATAGCAGTGGCTTTCTCGACGAGAACGTCTGGTACTACATGCCTGACGACCTGCTTGAAAACTACTACGACTACACTGAGTACTACGGAGAAGAATACGTTGAGTCCGAGTGCTACTACGAATTCGAGGGCATTGGGTTCAACGTTCATCCGACGCTGACGGGCGACGTCATCTCCGGCAGGGTGCTCAACGCATCCGGCTCCCCGGTGTCTGGCGCGACGGTGACGCTCTACAACTCTGCCGGCAATGCGGTTAGGACCGCCACTACCGATGCGAAGGGCATCTATGCAGTCAGGATCTCGTCGGCCGGGAACTATACGGTAACGGCTGCGTCAGATGGCCTGGAGTCGCCGGCGAAATCCCTCAGCATACCTTCCCTGACTGTTGGCGGGTCGTATGGCTACGGCGGCTGCAAGACCGGCAACAGGTGGGGCAACGACCTGAAGCTTTCGTCTACTCCGTCCTCGCTCACGATCGGCGGCGGCAAGACCTCGATGTCGCGTGCGTACTCCTGCGAGGCGAAGACGG
>Ga0310786_10003450_pt1 | contig 22968 bp, 17 predicted proteins | sample AusTroGonzalo_MG_FD_203881 | JGI IMG/M metagenome (GOLD analysis project Ga0310786, IMG submission 203881) | Bovine rumen microbial communities from tropical cattle in Woodstock, Queensland, Australia - Gonzalo_03 (v2) (version 2) | ecosystem: Host-associated > Mammals > Digestive system >...
TCCTCGTCATACTCGCTGCTGTTCTTATACTCGGAGTAGGCGGCTACCTTCAGAAAGCACATAATGCAGCTGCCTCTTTATCCACTCATAATGCCTCTGTCGATGCGATAAATGAGGCTATCGGAGCCGAGATAGGCAGTTAATTCCATATTTGGTGTATAATCAGTTAGTTAATTAACTCCTGTGGAGGTATTTTTTACATGTTTAATATTCCTTATGACGAGAATACGATTCCTGATATCAGTACACTGACAGCCAAGAATTACGACAACGTTAATCCTGACGAGGTAGCTCCCGTTAAGAGAATCGGTGTTCTTACGAGCGGCGGTGATGCTCCCGGAATGAACGCTACTATCAGAGCTGTTGTCCGTGCGGGAATCAATTCCGGAATGGAAGTATTCGGTGTAACGAGAGGTTACCACGGTCTGTGGAAGGGTGAGATCTCCCAGATTGGTATGAGAGATGTATCCGAGACACTGCAGAGAGGCGGAACTTTCCTCATGACTGCAAGATCCAAGACTTTCGCTACAGATGTAGGTGTCTTGAGAGGCGCGAAGATGATGGAAGTCTATAACCTCGACGCTCTCGTAGTATCCGGCGGTGACGGTTCATTCAAGGGCGCAAGAGCTCTGGCAAGACTCGGTGTTCCCGTAATCGGTATTCCCGGTACTATCGACAACGACATCGGATGCACAGACTATACGATCGGTTACGACACATCCATGAATACGGCAATGGAAGCTATCGATAAGCTTCGTGATACAGCATCCTCACACGAGCGTTGCTCAGTTATCGAGGTAATGGGAAGAAGCGCAGGCTACATCGCACTTAACGTAGGTATCGCTACAGGTGCCGAGGTTATCCTCATTCCTGAGGTTCCGTTCGATTTCGACAAGGATGTATTAAGAGTAATCCTCGACGGCAGAAACAAGGGTAAGAGACATTACATCGTTATCGTTGCCGAGGGTGCAGGCAATGCGACAGAGATCGCTGAGAAGATCGAGAAGCAGACAGGCATCGAGTCCAGACCTACAATTCTCGGACACCTTCAGAGAGGCGGATCACCTACGCTTCGTGACAGAACGACAGCCAGCCTTATGGGCGTACGTGCCATCGACTGTCTGCTCCAGAAGAGATATAACAGAATCATCGTAGAGAAGGACGGTAAGATTACCGATATCGATCTTGAAGAGGGACTTGCCATGAAGAAGACGATCCCTGAGATCGAGATCGAGAATGCGATGAGACTTTCATAAGAGAAGGTTAATGTACAAGTACACAACATTTGAAGAAGAAGCAGAGCGTAAGAAGATCAGAGGCCGCGTATTAAGCGTTCTCGAATTCGACAAAATCAAAGATAAGCTCATTGAATCAACGAGAACGTCCTACGGGCGTTCTCTTGCTTCGTCTGCGTTCCCGACAACCGACCCCGAAGTGGTGAAGGAGAGCCTCGAGGACACGTACGAAGCATTCACTTACATAAGCAAGTTCGGAAGCCTTCCGATCGGTTCATTTCCGCCGGTCGACGAGAGCCTCAAGTACATTAAGGCAGGCGGCACGCTCGATATGCGCCAGCTGCTTGATGTCGGTATATTCCTAAGAAGCATCGTTGATCTTAAGAAGGTCGTATCAGACGACAAGCGCCAGGATCTCGCCGAGACGAACCTGTTCCTGTCAATCGCAGCACTCGAGCCTGAACAGAGACTTCAGGATGAGATATTCACGTGCATCGTGAACGACACGGAGATGAACGACCGCGCAAGCAACGAGCTCTATTCGATCAGAAGAGAGACGAAGGATGTCGTAAGGTCGATAAGGGTTATCCTCGACAGGATCATCAGAAACAGCGGCGATGTTCTGCAGGAGCAGATCATCACGATCAGAGACGGAAGATACTGCGTACCGGTTAAGTCCGAGCAGCGATCCAAGATTCCGGGTATCATTCACGATACATCGTCGACAGGTCAGACAGTCTTCATCGAGCCTATGGGCGTCGTCGAGGCTAACAACAGGATCCGCGAACTTGCATCCCTCGAAGAAGCTGAGATCGAGAGGATTCTCGAGAACCTGACATCGATGGTCGGAAGATCCGAGCAGGTATTAAGAAGCGACATGGCGTTGATCGCACAGATCGACTTCAATGCCGCGAAGGCGGAACTCGCGGTCAGTATGAATGCAGTAAAGCCTGTCCTTAACACTGACGGTCACATCAAGCTTTGTAAGGCGCGTCATCCTCTCATCGATAAGGATGTCGTCGTGCCCGTAGATATCGAGAACGGCGACAAGTACGGAACACTCGTCATCACCGGTCCGAACACCGGCGGTAAGACAGTATGCCTTAAGACATGCGGTCTCATGACCCTCATGACGATGACAGGTCTCATGATTCCGTGCGCCGCAGGAACCGAGATCTCGGTATTCGACAGAGTGCTCGCTGACATCGGCGACGAGCAGAGCATCGAGCAGAGCCTGTCGACATTCTCGGCACACATCTCGAACATCGTATTCATATTGAAGAACGTAAGGGGAAGATCTCTGGTCCTCCTCGACGAGCTCGGTTCAGGTACGGATCCCGCCGAGGGTGCTGCACTTGCTATTTCTGTATTGGAAGCCCTGCGCGAAAAGGACTGCGTCGTCATGGCGACAACACACTACCGCGAGCTAAAGGAATACGCCGTCACGACAGAGGGTGTCATGAATGCATCCTGCGAGTTCGATACGGATACGTTAAGTCCTACATACAGACTCATCATCGGAACATCCGGTACGAGTAATGCTTTCATTATCTCGAAGAAACTCGGTATGCCTGCGCGCATCATCGATGATGCGAAGGGAAGAATGACCGACGAAGACCTAAAGCTCGAGAAGCTTCTGTCAGAAGCTGAAGCAGACCGCCGTAAGGCAGGCGCTCTCGAGAAGGAGAATGAGAAGCTTAACAACGAGCTCAAGGATAAGATCAAGGAACTCGAAGAAGAGCGTAAGGCTTTGAAGGCTTCGAAGACCAAGATCCTCAATGAGACACGAGCCAAGCAGAAGGAACTTCTTGAAGACAAGCAGGAAGAACTCGATGAGCTCATCAAGCAGGTCAAGAAGAAAGCTAAGAAGAACTACGACGAAGACGCGAAGGCTGAACTCGATAAGATCAGAAGAAGACTTCGTGCAGGCGTTAAGGATCTGTCGTCCGATGACGAGGATGACGTATCGCTGAAGATGAGTCTTCCCGGAGAACCTCCGAAGAAGATCGAGAAGGGACAGAAGTACTATGCACCTAACTTAGGTGTCGTAGGAACTGCACTCGATGCTTCCGATAAGCCTAATGCGAAGATCAGGATCCAGAGCGGCATCATGACGTATAACGTGCTCTTAAGTGAGCTCCGAACCCCGACGAGCGAACAGCTCCAGAAGCCCGCCGAGCCCGAAGATACGCTTTTCGCTAAGTATAAGGGTGCGGGGAAGGCAGGAAGCACATCGTCGCTTAAGGTGTCGAAGGCACAGACTGTCGTATCGGAGCTGATGCTTATCGGCATGAAGGTGAACGAGGCTGAGTCCGAGCTCGATAAGTATATCGACGACTGCAGTCTCGCAGGACTTAAGACGGTGAGGATCGTTCACGGCAAGGGTACGGGCGCATTAAGAGCAGCGGTAACGGGCAAGCTCAGCGTTGATCCCAGAGTAAAAGAATTCAGGCAGGGTGATCCTGCGGAGGGCGGAGACGGAGTTACTATCGCGAAACTCGTCTGATAAGGAGTAAGTATGAAAGACAGCAGACTCAAGATAATCATCGGAGCATACGGAAGCGGCAAGAGTGAGGTGTCAGTAAACCTCGCTCTTAACATGAAGAAGGACCATCCGGATCAGAAGGTGCTCCTGGCAGACCTTGATATAGTCAATCCTTTCTACAGATCTTCTGATGCTGCGAAGGAACTCGAGAAGAATGACATCAGACTCATAAGCCCGATGTATGCGAACTCGAATGTAGATGCTCCCGTGTTGAGCGGCGAGGTCTACGTTATCTTCGATGACGACAGCTATATGGGCGTGTTCGATATCGGAGGAGAGGACATGGGCGCGACGATCTTGGGTTCCATGAAGACGAGACTCGACAATACGGACGCTGATCTTCTCATGGCCGTTAATACCAGAAGACCTTTTACTTCGGGCGTCGACGAGATAATAATTATGGCTTCTGAGCTTCAGGAAGCGTCCAAGTTAAAAATTAAAGGTTTTATTAACAACACAAATATTCTTGAACAAACGACATTTGACGATATACTCGAAGGTGACAGGATACTTAAGGAAGTATCCGACAGGACAGGTATTCCGGTCGTGCTGACGACATTCATGGATGGCGTTGTCAGCGACGATCAGATAAGCAAACTCAGTTGCCCTGAAGTTATGAAGATGCAAAGGAATATTAAGTATGCGTATTGATACCAAAACCAGAAGAGGCTTCAAGAAAGCCGCCAAGGTAAACGTAGGCAAGCACTATTTCGTATTCATATTGATGTGTTTGTTCGCTGCTATGATCGGTTCCGAGTTCGTTAATACCGATAACCTCATCGGTGTAAGAACAGACCCGGTAAGTGCTCTGTTCAGCGGCTATGAAGAAGTCGTAATCGAGCAGGAGGAGCAGGCGGCTTCCATGACCGGCACCTCGACAGTAAACGAGAGACTGCAGGAACTTTCACGTACGGTCGAACTTGAGGACGAGAAGAAGGATGAGGTATTCGCCAGATCCGCCGGAACCATCAACCAGATCATCGATATCTTCGGTTCAGGTACTGTAGTCTCCACGGTATCATCTATTGTTCTCAACATAGTAGGTTCCGAGAGTGTCGCGGACAGAGTCATGATCATACTCGCATCTGTAGCGGGTATCGCTTTCTGGATGTTCGTCCAGTTGGTATACATGGTTGTTATGCGAAGGATGATACTGGAGGGAAGACTTTATAAGGATGTTCCCATCAGCAGATTCATCTATATCTCACGTTCGAAGTCATGGCTCAGAGTAGCTCTTTCCATGACGCTTGTTACCATCTTTGAAGTTCTTTCTCTTGTTACCATTGTTGGTTTCCCGATCGTTTATTACGGATTGTTCTTTGTGGATTTCATCATTGCAGAGAACCCGAGGATCAAGCCTATGGATGCTGTTAAGCTTTCCTGGAACATGACCCGCGGCTACAAGATGGATCTGTTCATCAACGACCTTACTATGTTCGGCTGGAGAATCCTCTCAGTCATCACGGTCGGTCTGTCAGATATATTCTTCTGCAACCCTTACAAGCTGTGCGTTCACGCCGAGTTCTACGCTAACATCCGTAAGAATGCCATCGACCTTAACATCCCCGGCAGCGAGTTCCTTAACGACCGCTACCTCTTCGAAAAGGCTGACGTCACCCGCCTCAAGGGTGCGTACTCGGATGCTATGAATGTGCTTTCCACACCCGAGTATGAGCTCAAGGACCTCACGGGTGCCAAGAGGTTCTTCGCTGAGCATTTCGGTGTGGTTCTGTGGAATACAGAGGACGAGATGAAGTATGAAGAGAACCAGGCAAGTCGCCAGAGATACTACTCCATGAAGGATGAGCTCGACGGTATAAGCTACCCGACGAAGATGTCGCCGTGGTACGAGACTCCCCGCAAGGGTAACAGGTTCGCATCACTTCACTATATGCGTCACTATTCTGTTCTGTCCCTCGTAATCATGTTCTTCATCTACTCAGGCTTCGGCTGGGTATGGGAAGTGTTCTACTACTACATGCTTCAGGGTCACTACATCAACAGAGGTGTATTGCACGGACCTTGGCTTCCTATCTACGGTGCAGGCGGTATCGCTATCCTGATCTTCCTGTTCCCGCTGCGTAAGTCGCCTTCGAAGCACTTCTTCGCGACGATGGGATTGTGCGGTGCTCTCGAGTACGGAACGAGTGTTGTTCTCGAATATGCATTCGGTGCAGAGTGGTGGAACTACGACGGATTCTTCCTTAACATCAACGGCAGAATCTGTGCTGAGGGACTTCTTATCTTCGGTGTCGCAGGTCTCGCATTTATCTACCTGTTGTCACCCCTGATCGATAACGTCATTCGTAAGATCAACCCGATGAAGCTTCTGCCTGTCGCTATCGCACTGGTTGCTCTGTTCGTAGGTGACTTCATCTACTCGACAGTTAACCCCAATACCGGCGACGGTATCACGGACGGATTTGCAGGGGAGAACCACCCCACGGAACTGACAGTTAATCCTGACGATATCCAGACTGAACTGTAGTCAAAGGGCGGAAAATTTCCTAAATTATATTTGTTCATATTTACCTAATTATGATAAAATAGTTGCGGTGTCTTAGAGCAGATGTTCTAAACGCCGCATAACTTTTAAACGGAGGATATGAATATGGGATTGATTTCTAATGTCTTGGGCGCTATCGGCGATTCTGCTACATCTGTAGTTGCAGATCAGTACGTAGAGTTCTTCACATGTGATTCGCTCGGACAGGATGTTCTTGTACGTCAGGGTGCAAGAAAGATGCAGAAGGGACACAACAAGGGTGATGTTGAAGTTATTACTAACGGCGCTATGATCGCTGTTCCTGAGAACACAGCTTGCCTTATGGTAGATAACGGTAAGGTTGTTGACTTCACTATCCAGCCTGGTATGTATACTTGGGATTCCTCATCTGCTCCTTCAGTATTCGCAGGTAACGACGGTTTCCTCGACGCAGCTAAGAAGCTCGTAGGCGAGACTTGGAACCGTATGAAGGCAGGCGGAGAGATCACAACTCAGCAGAGAATCTACTTCGTAAACATGCTTGAGATCCGTGACCAGAAGTACGGCACACCTTCCGCTCTTCCTTATCACGATCCTGAGTACAGAAATATCTACATCAGACTTAACGGTGTATTCTCTTACCAGATCAAGGACCCTGTAAAGTTCTTCACATCTCAGGTAGGAAACATCAAGGGCCAGTACACAAATGCTCAGTTCATGGGTTCTCCTGCTGATCCTAAGCAGCCCAGAATCGAGTTCATGGATAACTTCTCTGAGGTTCTCAATAAGTGCGGTACAGTTGATAAGATCATGTTCGCTGATCTGCCTTCTAACCAGGGCAAGCTCCGTACATACATGCAGGACGCTCTCGATGAGGAGTGGCTCAAGAACAGAGGTGTTGTTGTATCTTCCGTTGCTATCGGCGGTATCACACCTGACGATAAGTCCAGAGAGAGAATCGAGCAGGTTGACCAGTCCAAGATGTTCGGTGCTGATCCTAACGCTCTCGCAGCTCAGGCTGTACTCGGCCAGACACAGGCTATGAATACTGCAGCTGGCAATGCCAACGGTGCAGTTAACGGCCTCATGGGCATGGGTATGGTAGGCGGCATGGGCCAGATGGGCGGCGGAATGAACTCCGCATTCCAGTTCCTCGGTCAGCAGCAGCAGGCTCAGCCCGCAGCTCCCGCTCCGGCTCCTGCAGCAGCACCCGCAGCAGGCGGATGGACATGCGCTTGCGGTACAACAAACACAGGTAAGTTCTGCTCTAACTGCGGTCAGCCTCAGCCCGCTCCTGCAGCAGCATGGACATGTGAGTGTGGAACACAGAACACAGGCAAGTTCTGTTCTAACTGTGGTAAGCCTCAGCCTGCAGGTCCTTGGACATGTGAGTGCGGCACTCAGAACACAGGTAAGTTCTGCTCCAACTGCGGAAAGCCTCAGCCCTGATTAAGCTGTAAATAAGTAATCAAACGAAGCCCCGGTGTAAAAGCCGGGGCTTTATTCATGGTAAAAAACCGATAAATTATATAAATGTATCTTAATTGAAAATCATTTGAGCATCTTTTATAATCCTATCCTATGAGTTTAAAAGAGGGAGTGTATGGCAATGGCAAAGGTCACATTTAATGATGATTTGTGCAAGGGCTGCGGTCTTTGCGTCAATGCGTGTCCCAAGAAGATTCTCGAACTCGACAAGGAAAGGCTGAACAACAAGGGTTATCATCCTGCAGCCTGTACCGATCTTGAGCAGTGCATCGGTTGCGCTTTCTGCGCTACAACATGCCCTGACTTAGTCATTACTGTTGAAAGATGAGGATCTGACTATGGCACAGAAGAAAGTACTTATGAAGGGAAATGAAGTCATTGCTGAAGCTGCTATCAGAGCAGGCTGCAGAAACTACTTCGGTTATCCCATTACTCCTCAGACTGAGGTTATGCACTATATGGCAAAGAAGATGGTAGAGATCGGAGGCAACTTCGTTCAGGCCGAGAGTGAGGTCGCTGCCATCAACATGGTATACGGAGCAGCTGCTGCCGGATTCAGAGTAATGACATCTTCGTCATCTCCGGGAATCTCCCTTAAGCAGGAGGGTATCTCCTACATCGCAGGTGCTGAGCTTCCTGCAGTTGTTGTTAACATCGTAAGAGCAGGCCCGGGACTTGGCGGTATCCAGCCTTCACAGGGTGACTACTTCCAGGCTTGTAAGGGCGGCGGACACGGTGATTACAGAAACCTCGTAATTGCACCCGCTTCCGTTCAGGAGCTTTATGAGCTTACAGTTGAGGCGTTTAACCTTGCTGATAAGTACAGAATGATGGCCATGATCTTAGGTGACGGTACACTCGGTCAGATGATGGAGCCTGTTGCTTTCAGAGATGAGGAGCCTATCGTAGAGCCTGAGAAGCCTTGGGCTGCATGCGGAAGAGGCGGAAGAGCAGAGCACAACACTGTTACTTCCATCTACATCCAGCCTGATGATCTCGAGAGAAAGAACCTCGAGCTCGTTGAGAAGTACAAGATCATCGAGAGAGATGAAGTAAGATACGAAGCTATCGGACTCGAAGATGCCGAGATCGTAATCGTAGCATTCTCCACATGTTCGAGAATCTGCCGTAACGTAATCAGACAGGCAGCTGAGAAGGGCATCAAGGTCGGCATGATCCGTCCTATCACTCTCTGGCCGTTCCCGAAGCAGATCATTCGTGAGACTGCTGCGCTTCCTAACGTTAAGGCGTTCCTCGATATCGAGCTGTCTGCAGGTCAGATGGTTGAGGATGTTCAGATCGCAGTTAAGGGTCAGAAGCCTGTTCACTTCTTCGGAAGAATGGGCGGTAACCTTCCTATGCAGAAGGAGATCCTTGATAAGATCATCGCGATCCACGAGAATCCCGAGAAGGAGGCACTTGACTGATGGCTGTTGTTTTTGAAGCTACAAAGGGCTTAACGGGCAAGCCTTTCCATTACTGCCCGGGATGTACACACGGTATTATCCACAGACTTATCGCTGAGGTAATGTGTGAGATGGGTATCCTCGAGGACACGGTTTCCGTCGCTTCCGTAGGATGTTCCTATAACAGCTACGAGTATTTCGCTTGCGATGCAGTTCAGGCTGCACACGGAAGAGCTCCTGCTGTTGCTACAGGTATTAAGAGAAACTTGAAGGACAAGGTTGTCTTCACATATCAGGGAGACGGTGACCTTGCTTCCATCGGTGCTGCTGAGATCATTCACGCAGCTGCAAGAGGAGAGAAGATCACAGCATTCTTCGTAAACAACGCAGTTTACGGAATGACTTCCGGTCAGATGGCTCCTACAACATTGCTCGGCCAGGTAACGACAACATCTCCTTTCGGTAGAGATGCTTCTTACCAGGGTTACCCGATCAACGTAAGTGAGATGATCGCACCTCTTACAGGCGCAGCTTATGTAGAGCGTGTCTGCCTTACTGATTACAAGAACATCATGGCAGCCAAGAAGGCTATCAAGCAGGCTTTCCTCGCACAGCAGGCTAACCTCGGCTTCACGATGGTCGAGTTCCTTTCCACATGTCCCACTAACTGGGGTAAGGAGCCTCTCGAGGCTATGGACTGGCTTAAGGAGAAGATGATCCCTCAGTATCCTCTCGGTGTATTCAAGGGTGAGGATATTGATTTCAAGAAGGTCGAGGCCGACGTTAAGGCCGCGAAGGAAGGAGCTTCAGCATGATTGATTTTTCCATAATCCTCGCAGGCTTCGGAGGACAGGGTATCCTGTCTGCAGGTAAGATGGCAGCTGAGGCTGCACTCTATGAAGGTAAGGAAGTTTCTTGGTTCCCGTCATACGGACCTGAGATGAGAGGCGGTACAGCAAACTGCTCCGTTGTTATCTCTGACGAGCCTATCGGTTCTCCCGTAGTTAACAACGCAGACGTACTTATCTGTCTGAACCAGCCTTCAGTAGAGAAGTTCGAGTCCTACCTCAATCCGGGCGGAATCCTCATCATCGACTCTTCGCTCTTCTATGTAGAGCCTACGCGAAAAGACATCCGCTTCATCCCCATGGAAGCAAGTAAGATCGCAAGTGAGCTTGGCAACATGGCATTCGCTACCATCTCCATGCTCGGCTGCATGTCAGAGGCAACGGGTTGCTTCACGAAGGAATCATTCGAGTCCGCTCTGTATGAGATCCTTCCCGAGAGACGTCACAAGTTTATTCCGGGTAATATGGAGGCTTTCGCTAAGGGCGCTGAGTTTGCCAAGTCATAATAGCGGGTGATAGAATTATTTTATGGCTATCTCACCTGAAATAAAGATACATCTGGTACACGACCTGATACCGTTCTGGCTTAGCATGATGGATAAGGAGAACGGCGGTTTCTACGGTTATGTAAAGTCTGACGGAACAGTGTTGCCGCAGGCTGACAAGGGTTGTGTTCTTAACAGTCGTATCCTCTGGGTGTTCAGTACCTGCTATAAGCTTTGCATGGACGGTGTACTAAGTGAAGTTAAGCTTCAGGATGCCGGTTATTCATCGGTAGATATTCTCGAAGCTGCGCGTCACGCATACAATTTCTTCAAGGATAATTTCTTCGATCCCGAGTACGGCGGAATATACTGGTCGGTTACATATGACGGTCAGCCTTCCGATACCACGAAGCACGCATATAATCACGCATTCGCGATCTATGCTCTGTGTGAGTATTACGAGGTAACGAATGATATTCATGCATTCAAGCTCGCGTACTATCTGAAGAACTGCGTAGAGAATATGTTCACGGATGATCAGGGATATCTCGAGTCATTCGGAAGAGACTTCATCCCTGACGATAATCCACATCTTTCTGAGAACGGTGTACATGCTTTCAGAACGATGAACACATTGCTTCATATCATGGAAGCATATACGGAACTTTACAGGATCAATAAGGAGACGAACGATCAGTTCGTTAAGCGTAAGATCCTGAAGATACTCGACATGATCGAGCACAAGGTCTATAACCCTGAGAAGGGAAGACTTGAAGTGTTCTTCGACGAGAACTTCAACAGTCTCATAGATCTTAAATCATGCGGTAACGATATCGAGATGAGCTGGGTTCTCGACAGAACATGTCAGATCTTAGGTGACGATGACGTGACTGCGAGAATGGCTCCGATATCTTTACGACTTGCCGAGACAACACTCGAGTCCGGCTTCGACGGCAACTCGCTTGCTTATGAGATAGAGCGTGGAGTAACCAATGAATCGAGAGCTTGGTGGGTACAGGCCGAGTCCGTAGTCGGATTTGTAAATGCATTCATGAAGACCGGCAACAAGGACTTTAAGAATGCGGAGAGAAAGAACTGGGATTTCATCCGTAAGAATATGATCGTTAAGACCCGTCCGGCCGAGTGGTATCAGGAGGTAACGAAGGATGGAATTCCTGATCTCGATAAGCCGATTGTTGATGAATGGAAGTGTCCGTATCACAACGTTCGCATGTGTTGCGAGATCTTAAGACGTAACGAGAGAGCCAGTGAAGAGCTGTAAATTACAGCAACGTTACGGGTAATTATTAACCTTTTGTAAAATTGCACAAACGAGGGCCGACGGCCCTCGTTTTTTTTGTGTTTTCGGTTGGTAATTCGTTTAAAATAATATATAATATTTGAGAATAATAATCGGGGGCATGCGTATGGACGAAGCTTATCTGTTTAATCGCGGAGAAAATTACATGAGCTACAACTTCCTTGGAGCTCATCCTTATAAAGAGAAGAGCGGCGATGAAGGTTATATCTTCAGAGTCTGGGCACCCAATGCACTTTCAGTAAGCGTTATCGGTGATTTCAATGAATGGGACGCACTTGCCAACCAGATGCGTAAGCTGGGTGGTAATGGTATCTGGGAAGCTAAGATTTCCGGTGCTTCACAGTGGGACCGTTATAAGTACAGAATCGTAGGTGCTGATTCCAGAATCTACGACAAGGGCGACCCGTACGCCAGACACTTCGAGACAAGACCTAACAATGCTTCCATTGTTTATAACCCCGATGACTATACATGGGGTGATAAGGATTACATGAAGCACAGACCTGATGCTCTTGCTGCAAGACCTATCAACATCTATGAGATGCACTTGGGTTCCTGGAGACAGCATCCGGACGGAAACTTCTTCACATATCGTGAGATCGCCCTTGATCTTGTTGATTACTGCAAGAAGATGAACTACACACATATCGAATTGATGCCTGTACTCGAGCATCCTCTTGATGCTTCCTGGGGTTATCAGGTAACAGGTTACTTCGCAGCAACCTCAAGATTCGGTATTCCTTCAGACTTCAAGTACATGGTCGATATCCTTCACCAGAACGGTATCGCAGTACTTCTCGACTGGGTACCCGCTCACTTCCCGAAGAACCTCGAAGGTCTCGTAAGATTTGACGGTACACCCTGTTACGAATATGCAGATCCGAGAATCGGCGAGCACAGAGAGTGGGGCACATACGTATTCGATTATTCGAAGAACGAAGTCATCTCATTCCTGATCTCCAACGCAGTATTCTGGATCAACGAATTCCACATCGACGGACTTCGTGTTGATGCCGTAAGCTCCATGCTCTACAGAGACTACGGTCGTCAGAATTACATTCCGAATAAGTACGGCGGCAACGAGAACATCGAAGCAGTCGAGTTCTTCAAGAAGCTTAATTCCACTATCAGAAGCAAATATCCCGGCGTAATGATGATCGCTGAGGAGTCCACTGCATGGCCTAAGGTTTCCCATCCCGTAGAGGACGGCGGCCTCGGATTCACACACAAGTGGAACATGGGATGGATGCACGATACACTCGATTACTTCTCCACAGATTCTTACGCGAGAGGCTGGCATCACGATGAGTTCTGTTTCTCGATGATGTACGCTTTCGCTGAGAACTACGTATTGAGCCTGTCTCACGATGAAGTAGTTCACGGTAAGTATTCACTCATCAACAAGATGCCCGGTGACGTATGGAGAAAGTTCGCTTCACTTCGTACATTGTTCATGTATCAGATGAGCCACCCCGGTGCGAAGTTGAACTTCATGGGTGCCGAGTTCGGTCAGTTCATCGAGTGGAGATTCTATGAGCAGCTCGAGTGGTTCATGCTCGACTACGAGTCACACCGTCTGCTACAGGATTACTGCTCCAAGCTCAACCGTTTCTACATAGATCACGGCCAGCTGTGGAGAGACGACCACACATGGTCCGGTTTCGAGTGGATCGCAGCAGACGACACAGTTAATAACGTTTTCGTATATGCAAGAAAGAGCCCGAAGAAGGAAGAGAACGACATCTACGTCGCACTCAACATGGTTCCCCAGCCGCTCGAAGAATACAAGATCCCCGTATACGAGCTCGGTACTTACAGGATCGTGCTCAACACGGACGACATGGCTTTCGGCGGAAGCGGATACCCCACGGGAGTCTCGCTTGACGGCACTTTCGAGGCGGTAGACGAAGAGTTCCAGGGCAAGCCTTACCACGTTAAGTTCAACTTGCCGCCGCTCGCGGGAGTTTACTTCATGAAGGTGAAGGATCCCGAGAAGCCTAAGGCTCAGAAGAAACCCGCGGAGAAGAAGGCACCGGCAAAGAAGCCCGCATCGAAAACAAAGAAGCCGGCAGCCAAGAAGGCACCGGCAAAGAAAACAACAGAGAATAAAAAGAAGAACATAAGTAATTCGGAGGTAGGAAAAAATGGCTAAGACTGATGTAGTTGCAATGATACTTGCAGGAGGCCAGGGAGCAAGACTCGGTGTTCTCACGAAGACTGTAGCCAAGCCTGCGGTTCCGTTCGGAAGCCGTTACAGAATCATCGATTTCCCTTTGTCCAACTGTGTTAACTCGGGTATCGAGCGAGTTGGAGTTCTGTCACAGTATCAGCCGCTTGCACTTAATACATACGTAGGTAACGGTCACCCTTGGGATCTCGACCGTAACAACGCGGGTGCTTATATCCTTCCTCCTTACCAGAGATCAGGTAAGTCTGACTGGTATAAGGGAACAGCTAATGCTATCTATCAGAACAAGGACTTCCTCGATGACTTCGATCCTGAGTATGTAGTTATCCTCTCAGGTGACCACATCTACAAGATGGATTACGCAGCAATGCTCAGAAGCCACATCGAGAGAGAGGCTGACGCTACAGTTGCTGTATACGAAGTACCGTGGGAGGAGGCTCCCAGATTCGGTATCCTCAACACTGAGGGTGAGGATCAGATCGTAGAGTTCGAAGAGAAGCCTGCTAAGCCGAAGAGCAACCTCGCATCCATGGGTGTTTACTGCTTCACATGGAAGGTTCTGCGTGAGGCTCTCGTAAGAGATGAGGCTGATCCGGATTCCAACAACGACTTCGGTAAGAACATCATCCCGATGCTCCTGAACGGCGGCAAGAAGCTGTTCGCATACAGATTCGCAGGTTACTGGAAGGACGTAGGAACTATCTCCTCACTGTGGGAGACGAACATGGATATCCTCGATAAGCCTGAGGACATCAACCTCGTTGACCGTTCCTGGAGAATCTATTCCAGAAACCCTGTTAAGCCTTCACAGTTCATCGGCGAATCAGGTAAGGTTACTAATTCCGCTCTTACAGACGGATGCAGAATCTTCGGTGAAGTTAACCATTCAGTACTCTCTGAATCAGTAATAGTAGAGAAGGGTGCAGTAGTTAAGGACTGTGTTCTCCTTCCCGGCGTAGTGGTTAAGGAAGGTGCGAGACTCGAGAGATGTATCGTAGACTTCGGAACGATCATCGGTAAGGACGTTAAGGCCGGACCGAAGGTTGAAGGCGAAGGACCTTACACGAACCACAAGCTGTGCTCTGAAGGCATCTGCGTATTCGAGCGCGGACTGAAGATCAAGGACGGCGTAGAGATCCCCGGTAACTCAATGATCGATTCCGATATCGATGCCGGCGATGCTTCCGTAATTGAAGAGAAGTTCAGAGTATAAGAAGGTCAGAAGGAGGATATATAAATGTTTAATGATGTTATGGGCCTCATACTGGCCGACAATAAGAAGATAGCTTTGGGAGAGCTTTCCGAGCCGAGAGCTCTGTCCGCCGTTCCGTTCGGAGGAAGATACAGAATCATCGACTTCATGCTCTCTAACATGGTCAACTCCGGTATCAAGAACGTTGGTATCTTAACTTACAATAAGTACAAGTCTTTGATGGATCACCTTGGCACAGGTTCACCTTGGTCCCTCGACAGAAAGAACGACGGACTTCACATCCTGCCGCCTTACGTTAACTCCGAGTCTTCGAATATCATCGGCGACGAGGAGCTCGCAGGTGTACTCGACTTCCTGAGACACTCAAGATCCACATACGTTGTAGTAGCTAACTCCAATATCATCCTGAACTGCACATTCGATGATATGATCAAGTCCCACGAGGCAAGCGGAGCAGACCTCACAGTTATGTTCAACCGCGATGCTCTCAAGTACGGACATCCCTGCTACATCCTCGATACAGATGAGAAGGGCTTCGTAAAGGATATGCTCTACAATCCTCAGAAGGCTACATCTAATAAGACATCACTCGGAATAATCTGCCTGAGAAGAGACATGTTGATCGACATCATCTCCAGACAGATGAGCCACGGTATGACTCACTTCGGTCTGCATTCCATGGTTAAGATGTTTGACGAGATCAAGGTTTATGCTTACGAGTATGCAGGAACTGCACTCCGTGTAAACAATGTACAGACATACTTCAATGCTTCTATGTCACTTCTTAAGGATGAGACAAGAAACGATCTGTTCTGGAGCGGCAAGCCTATCTACACGAAGGTTAAGGATGAAGCTCCTACACTTTACTTTGACAATGCCGAGGTCAAGACTTCTATCATCTCTGATGGTTGCCGCATCTACGGTGACATCGATCACTCGATTATCTTCAGAAGTGCAACGATCTCAAAGAACACAACGGTTAAGAACTGCGTAGTAATGCAGGATGTTCACATCTCTGAGAACTGCCACCTTGAGAATGTAATCCTCGATAAGAATTCATTCGTAAGACCTGGCGTAAGACTCATCGGTCATCCGGATTATCCCGTAGTTATAGGAAAGGGCGCAGGTATCTGACATGGATAAGATTAAAGTATTATTTGCATCATCGGAGGTTAGTCCCTTCGTTAAGGTAGGAGGCCTCGCTGACGTAGTCGGCGCACTTCCTGTCGAGCTTAACAAGGACAATATCGACGCGAGAGTTATTCTTCCTCTTTATAAGAAGATCAAGATCAAGTATCAGGACGAGATGCAGTTCCTGGGCTGGAAGCTTGTAAGAATGGGTTGGAGATCTCTCTATGCAGGTCTGTTCCAGCTCGAGAAGAACGGAACGATCTTCTACTTTGTCGATAATGAGTACTACTTCAACTTTGATCAGATCTATGTTGAGTACGTATTCGATATCGAGCGTTACTGCTTCTATCAGAGAGCTGTTCTCGACTTCATGGGTGACTTCATGAACTTCGAGCCTAACGTTCTGCACTGCAACGACTGGCAGACAGGCATGATGCCTCTGCTCCTCGATGCTCACTTCAAGAAGCACGGCTATCACACAAACGTACAGACAGTATTCACGATCCACAACCTGAAGTATCAGGGTGTTCATTCTACAGATGTAGTAAGAGAGATGCTCGATCTTCCTGATGAGTACTTGAGAGACGAATTCTGTATCAAGGATCGTGCCATCAACTTCATGAAGGCAGGTATCGTATTCTCGAATTCTGTTACTACAGTATCTCCTACATATGCATACGAGATCATGACTGACTACTATGGTGAAGGTCTGAACTACACACTCCAGAAGTATGCATACAAGGTATCCGGTATCCTTAACGGAATCAACGACATGGAGTTCAACCCTAAGAAGGACAACATGATCCCCGCTAAGTACGATATCAAGACATACCAGAAGGGTAAGGCTACATGTAAGGAGTCACTGCAGAAGCAGCTCGGTCTCGAGGTTAATCCCGGAGCTCCTCTGTGTGCCATGATCTCCAGACTCGTAGACCAGAAGGGCTTGGATCTCCTGCTCTATGTTCTCGATGAGATGCTCTACGACGGTATGCAGATCGTTATCCTCGGAACAGGTGATAACTACTACGAGAGAGCTCTCGTTGATACAGCAAGCAGAAATCCCGGAAAGATGTGCGCATGCATCGACTTCGACGCAGGTCTTGCTCACACAATCTACGCTGCTGCAGATATCTTCCTGATGCCTTCGCTGTTCGAGCCCTGCGGACTTTCCCAGCTCGTTTCCATGGCTTACGGTACAGTACCGGTAGTACGTGAGACAGGCGGCCTCAAGGATACAGTTACACCTTACAACGAGTTCACAGGTGAGGGTAACGGCTTCTCGTTCGCTAACATCAACGCACACGAGTTCCTTTTCGTAACGAAGTATGCTTGTGACCTCTACAGAAATCACAAGGATGTATGGGACAAGATCGTTAAGGCCGGCATGAGCGGCGACTACTCCTGGAAGAAGAGTGCCAAGGAGTACGCAGGTCTGTATTCTCTCATCACAGGTATGCCTCTCGAGGAAGAGCCTGTAAAGGAAGACAAGAAGGAAGAGAAGAAGGCTGAGCCTAAGAAGGCAGCCGAGAAGAAGCCCGAGGCTAAGAAGCCTGCGGCTAAGAGCTCTTCCAAGAAGTCTACTGCTAAGAAGCCCGCTGCTAAGAAGGCTGACGCTCCCAAGTCTGAGAAGAAAGAAGAGACTAAGTAAGTCATGTTCTTTCACGCATCAAGGAATCTTCAGTACAGAACGCCTTATGGCGCCCAGCCTACGGGTTCTGTTGTAACAATCAGAACTGACGCTTCTAAGGATGCTACAGAAGTAACCTTCTGCTACTCTTACGGACTTTACGGTTTCTCGTATCATGAGGAGCCCATGCACAAGATCAAGTCCGACAGTGCAGATAAAAGCAAAGTAAGATACGAGACCAGGCTCATGATCCCTCATGAGCCCGGCCTCGTTTTCTATTGGTTCAGATTTAAGCAGCCCGAAGTAATCGAGGTGACGGACGATGAAGGTAACGTTACTTCTGAGACTGTCGTCAGAACGCATTACTACGTTATGGAAGGTGATGTAGAGGATGGTTCGGGCAAGCTTTATCATGAGCCTCCGCGTATCGGCCCGGATGAGGACAAATATCCTTATGCATGGCAGATAACTGTTTACGACAAGAAGTTTAAGACTCCCGACGCGATGAAGGGAGCGATCATCTACCAGATATTCCCGGACAGATTCGCTCGTGATTCCGAGTTCACGGTGGAGCGCATGATGAATGCGTCACCGAGGGAAGAGCGCGTGTATCACGAGGACTGGTATGAAGACGTAGATATCAAGGGTAAGCCTTCGACGGGTTACCTCGCATGCGATTTCTTCGGCGGCTCGCTCAAGGGTATCGAGGAGCACCTCGATTACATCAAGTTGCTCGGAATCGACATTATATATCTGAATCCTATCTTCGAGGCGAGATCCTCGCACCGCTACGACACGGCAGACTATCTTAACGTAGACCCGATGCTTGGCGGTAATGAGGCTTTCGAGAGTTTCAAGAACGCATGTGAAGCGCGCGGCATTAAGATCATCTTAGACGGCGTGTTCTCGCACACGGGTGCCGACTCGAGATACTTCAACAAGTTCAAGCGCTACAAGGGCACGGGGGCGTTCGAGGCCTATGAGAAGGGCAAGGAGAGTCCGTACCGATCCTGGTATAACTTCTACAAGAACGAGGACGGCTACACTGTATACGACTCATGGTGGGGCTTCCCGGATCTTCCTAATGTAGATGAGAATGACCTGTCTTACAGAAGGTTCATCTTCGGTAAGGACGGCGTAGTCGATACATGGATGGCGAGAGGTGCATCGGGCTTGAGACTCGATGTATCGGACGAGCTTCCCGATTCGTTCATAAGACAGATGCGCGAGACAATTAAGGAGAAGACTGACGGGCAGGGTATGCTCGTAGGTGAGGTCTGGGAGGACGCGAGCAACAAGTGCTCTTACGGATCCTACCGTGACTTCATGCTCGGCAATACTCACGACTCAGTTATGGGTTACACGTTCAGAACAACAGCGCTTGAGTTCCTTCAGGGATATGTCTCCGCTAAGGTATTCAACTCTAGACTCGAGGGCTTCCGCGAACGCTATCCGATGGAGAGTTACTACTGCATCATGAACCTGCTCTCGTCACATGACGTGCCGCGTGTATACACCATGATGAGCAAGCCGTGCGATACGGATAACAAGGAAGACCAGCAGAAGATATGTGTTCCTGCTGAACACGCTTCAGCTTGTGCCGATCAGTGCAAGCTCGGTGTCGCGCTGCAGATGGGTTATATCGGTGCGCCTTGCATCTACTATGGTGACGAGATACTGATGGACGGTTATAAGGATCCTTTCAACCGCCGTCCGTATCCTTGGGGTAAGGTGTCACGTGAGGGTGACGAGCACCTCGAGTATGTGCGTAAGCTCACAGATGTCCGTGTTAAGAATCAGGTCTTAAGAACCGGTTATTACCGCACGCTTTATACGTCGGAGGATGTTATCGCCTTCGAGCGTTTCCTTGATAATGAGAACCGCGATGCATTCGGCAATTCCGTTATGCCTTCGCAGGGTGCGCGTAAGGTTATAGTCATCCTAAACCGCAGCAACTCGGGAGCTTACTTCAAGCTCGACGACAGCGACAAGGAGTTTAAGATCAGCGAGGTCGAGAATCCTTCCGTGTCCCTTTCTTCCGATGTCGTCACTAACGGCATCAGCTTCAGTCCCATGCAGGTCGGCGTCGCTTCCATGAGTGCACTGTTCGTCGTTTACGGGTGGAACTGATGGACGTCATAACAAGCAAAGATAATTCCAAGGTTAAGTATCTGGCATCGCTTCACGACAGCAAGACAGCTCGTCGTGAGGGTGTTGTTTTTATCGAGGGGGTACGCGGCTGCGAGGATGCATTAGGCTGCGGTGTCGTGCCTTCAGTTGTAGTTGCTGATGAATCACACGCATCCTGGGCGCTCGAAAATGCAAACAAGTTCAACTGCGACTCTCTTATCTTAAGCGAGGCGTGCTTCAAGAAGATATCGCAGACAGTTCATCCGCAGGGAGTGGCACTCGTTGCCAAGCGTCCCTCTTCTTCGGGAGAAGTAACACTTCGCGGTGACGGCAAGGATATCTTCATGTGCTTGGAGGACATACAGGACCCCGGTAACCTCGGCACCATGATAAGAATTGCAGATGCATTCGACTTCACGGGAATACTCATTACGAAGAATACTGTCGATCCATTCAACGATAAGGTTATCCGCGCATCTATGGGATCGATATGGAGAGTTAATATCATGTCCTGCGAAGACGCGGATGAGATGATCGCTAAGCTCCATGAGAAGGACGTTAAGATTATCGCGGCTGAACTTCACGGCGATGACTTAAGCAAGGCTAAGATTGATCTGCCGGTCGCATACTTCATCGGTAATGAGGGAGCGGGACTTAAGGTATCCACGATAGATCAGTGCGATATCAAGGTTAAGATTCAGATGCAGGGTAAGGCAGAGTCTCTTAATGCTGCATCCGCCGCATCGATAATCGGCTATGTTCTTCAGGAGTTAAGATAGTGGAAGAAGATAAGCCGTTTTCCAAGAAGATACAGATCGACTATAAGAAATTTCGTAAGCAGCAGATTATTCATCTGATAATTGCGTTAGTCGTTTCTGCTGCTCTTGTTGGTGTCGGTATTATCGCAGGCAGAGTAAATATGCTGTTTCTCACATTGATGAGTCCAGGATTGATCCTGTTCACTTTCTGGATAGTAGTGTTTCCGTGGTCGCTTATCTCGATGGGAAATATGCTTAAGAGCGTCGAGTTCAATCCCGAGGAAGGAATCATCAAGCTTAACGATGAGCCGTATCACGTTGTCAAGGATAACTTGTATCTTAAGTTCGATGACGGTATCCAGAAGTTTACTCCGTTCGGAGGCATCAACCTTAATGTCATCAACGATGAGAAGAAGGTAATCAAGCACTATTACGCAGGTCCAGTCTGGAGTAAATATGGTAAAGAGATAAGAACAGCAATTGAGCTTTCAGTACTGGTATTCCTCGAAGCACTTAAGCAGTATGAATCAGTAAACAGCGTGAATGAAGAGTATGAGGACAGCTTCGGTGTTGTAAGAATCGAATTCCCGGCTGAGAGCATCCGTAATGAGTTCTATAAGACGGGTACGCTTATCCTGGGTGTCGCGCTCGCGGCATGCATAATGTCATCACTGCCTGATTCAGTTTATGATGATGAATTCCTGCTGAAGATGGTCGCTTTTCTTCGTTTTCTGACATATCCCGTAACGATCATGGGGCTTCTGTATGTAGGAACTTTCTACCTGACTTACAGGAAGCTGGCAAGAAAGATAGAGATAAGAGACGAAGCTATCACGATCAACGATACGGTATACGATAAGTCCGGGATCAAGCGCATATCAACGCTTAATTCGCCTATAACGCCCGGATATGACGGCGAGGCTGAATCCTGGATATACATAAACTACAAGGGAAGAATGACCCGTTATTATCTCGGACAGGCCAAGAACGGTAAGTGTCTGGAACCCCGAAGAAAGCTGTTCAATGCGATAAGCAAGATCTTCGGAAAGACTGAGGACTAGACCCCAACTCATTAATTTTGCAAGAAATAAGATTAAATCTTGCAAAAATCCTTATTAAAATTGACAACTCAAAGCCACGGACAATATAATCGTTTCCATGGCATAATTAATGCGTACTTATTATATATAACGGAGGGTATTTCATGGGATACACAATATCGCAGAAGATCATTAAGGACCATCTTCTCTCAGGAGAAATGAAAGTTGGTGAGGAGATCTCTTTAAGAATTGATCAGACACTTACACAGGATTCTACGGGTACCATGGCTTACCTTCAGTTCGAGGCTCTCGGCATCGATCAGGTTAAGACAAAGCTCTCTGTAGCTTACATCGACCACAACATGCTCCAGTCCGGCTTCGAGAATGCTGACGACCACAAGTACATTCAGACAGTTACAAACAAGCACGGTATCAGATTCAGCCGTCCCGGTAACGGTGTTTGCCACCAGGTTCACATCGAGAGATTCGGTGTTCCGGGCCAGACACTCCTCGGATCTGATTCTCATACACCTACATGCGGCGGTATCGGAATGCTCGCTATCGGCGCGGGCGGACTCGACGTTGCAGTTGCAATGGGCGGCGGACCTTACTACATCACAATGCCTAAGATGGTAAGAGTTACACTCAAGAACAAGCTCGCTCCCTGGACAACAGCTAAGGACATCATCCTCGAGGTTCTCCGCATCATGTCCGTTAAGGGCGGTGTAGGCAAGATCGTCGAGTATGCAGGTGACGGACTTAAGTACCTCACAGTCCCTGAGAGAGCTACTATCACTAACATGGGTGCCGAGCTCGGTGCTACAACATCCGTTTTCCCTTCTGATGAAGTTACTAAGGCTTTCCTTAAGGCTCAGGGAAGAGAAGAGGTATGGACAGAGCTTAAGGCTGACGCTGATGCAGTTTACGATGAGGAGATCGAGATCGATCTTTCCACACTCGTACCTCTCGTTGCTAAGCCGCACATGCCTGACCAGGTTGTTACAGTTAAGGAGATCGAGGGACTTAAGGTTGACCAGTGCTGCATCGGTTCCTGCACAAACTCTTCTC
>Ga0310786_10003451_pt1 | contig 22967 bp, 17 predicted proteins | sample AusTroGonzalo_MG_FD_203881 | JGI IMG/M metagenome (GOLD analysis project Ga0310786, IMG submission 203881) | Bovine rumen microbial communities from tropical cattle in Woodstock, Queensland, Australia - Gonzalo_03 (v2) (version 2) | ecosystem: Host-associated > Mammals > Digestive system >...
CCGACCCCGTGTACATGCTCGACTGGAAGTATCTCTCGCTCGGCATCATGGAGGGCTGGCAGCAGCGCGTCTCCGCGCCCACCGTCGTGGCCGGCAAGCACAACGTGCGCGCCGTGTTCCTCGACGCCGGCACGAACATGGTCTGCACGAACCTGCGCAAGCAGGCCGTCTTCCACAAGGCCCTCAGCTAATCGAAAGGAAGTGACATCATGGCAATCGACAGAAGCGTGAACGCTCCGGCCGTCTCCCCCGACCTCATCACCAAGGCCGTGTACTACATGGGCTCGGACGAGGTGAAGGAGGGCGAGCCGTTCGTCTACACCACGGCGGCCGGCACCGCCACCGCCTACAACGGCCTCCGCCACAACCAGGTGGACCGCCCGAAGGCGTCCGGCGACGTCTTCGCCGGCGTCGCCACGCGCAACTACCCCGCCGCCGCCCCCGGCAACGGGCGTCTCATCGAGATCGCCCTGCCTGGCAGCCGCGGCGCGCGCATCCGCGTCGGCGCATCTGCGTCGCAGGGTGACGTGTTGCAGTTCGCGTACAAGGCGTCCGTCGGCAGCAAGATTTTCAAGGCGGCGGGCTCGCCCCACGCCCTGACCGCCTTGCAGATCGGCGACGCCATCGTTCGCCAGACCGTCGCGGCGGCCGGGCTTGCGCAGGCCGATCTTGCGGATTCGCCCTACGCCGCTGGCGTGAGCGAAAGCTAATCGCCCCACCGCCCCGCCGCCGTTTTTTACTCCTGTTTGGTGCGGCGGCGGGGTGGCACATTCCACCCGCAAAGGAAAACTCCACGCAAAGGAAAACTCCAATGGACGAGCTGGTACTGGAAAAGCTGAAGGCGATGGGAATCACGGCCCCGTCGAAGGAATTGATCGCCCTTCTCAACGAGTGGAAGCGCCGACAGGACGCCGTGCGCCCCGCCCGGCTCTCCCTCGACGCCATCGTGTGCTGCACGATGCTCTGCGACATGTTCAAGCGCGAAAATAAGGACGCCTAGCATGTCCATGTTCGTGAGCGGATCGGTGAACGTCCCAGCCGCCGCCGCCGAGATGGCGGTGACGGGGCTCTCCCTGCCGTTCGTCCCCACGCAGGTCGTATGCTCGCTCCGCCAGCCGGACGCGGACGCCGACTACATCACCTGCGCGGTCTCCGGCGCCCCCACGGCCGACGGCTTCTCCGTCTCCTTCTCGGCCCCGACGCCCTCCGAGGGCTACGTCCTCGACTGGTGCGCCGCGTGCGAGGAGGCCGCCATCGCGGACGCCTCGTCCCTCGCCGTGGGCTACGACGAGCTTGTGGGCGTCGTAGCCAGGTTCCTCGGCTACGACCCCGCGCACCTCACGGAGGCGCAGACCTCCGAGGTGGACTCTTGCATCCAGTCCGGCGTCCGCAACTTCTACTATCCGCCGAAGATGGAGGGCGTGGACGAGACCTACGAATGGTCCTTCCTCCGCATGGCCTGCGCCGCGACGACCACGGCGGACATGGCCGACTACCGCATGGCGGACGGCTTCGGCAAGATACACGGCGAGATCTACTTCTCCGGCGACGACCGCGCGAGGCGGCCCGTCAGGGTCGTGCCCGTCGGCCATCTTCTTGCGTACCGGCTCCGCCCGGAGCGCGGCGCGCCCCGATGCGCCGCCTTCCGCTTCCGGCCCACGTTCGGCTCCAGGGGCCAGTATGTCGAGCTCATGCTCTACCCCACGCCCGACCGCGCGTATCAGCTCGACTTCGCCGGCGAGGCCGACACCGGCAGGATCTCCGCCACAAAGCCCTTCCCCCTCGGCGGGCCCTCGTTCGCCGAGCTCATCGTGGAGTCGTGCCTGGCATCCGCCGAGCAGCGCTCGAACGACGAGGCGGGCCTGCACACGGAGAGGTTCAGGGACCTCCTCGTCTCCATGATCGCGAAGGACCGGGGGAGGTCCGGCGCGTCTTACGGTTTCATGGGCGACGCGCCGGACTTCGTTCCGCCCCCGGCGCTGGGTCGCCGTTTCGTGGGCGGACTCACCATCACATACGGCGGTGTTCCGCTGTAAACGCAAAGGAGACCCATCATGGCAGAAGCCAATGCAGATGCTGTCAGGCTCATAAAGCCCTACGTGGAGAACGCAATTTCGGCGGCGATCTCGTCCGCGCTCACCACCGCCCTCACGGCGGACGACGGAGCGATCAAGACGGCCATCGCCAACGCGGTCAAGGAGGTGTATGCCGGATCCGGCGGCACCCTTCCCACCGCCGCCGACAAGATCGGCCAGCTCTTCGTCAAGACCGGCGACACCAACCCCGGGCTCTACATCGCCACCGGCACCACCACGCCCGGCTGGACGCTTGTGGCGCAGAAGAACGCCTAACCGGCCATGCGCACGACGGCCAAGCAGATAATGTGGCCGGTGCGAGGCGTCGAGCAGATCGCCGCCTATCACGACGCCACGCCGGACACGGCTCGCGCCTACGCCGCGCCTTTCGCGATGAACGTCCGCGTCCGCGGCGTGATCGAGGAGCGCCGGCGCGGCGGCTCGCGCCCCGGCATGAAGGCCGTCGAGGGCGTCGCCGTCTCGTCCGGCGGTAGATGGCTCTGGTCGAACGGCGCGCCCATCCTCTGGCCCGACGGCTCCGAGGTCACGTTCTCCACCGAGGCGGTCTACACCGCGCCCGACGGCTCGCGCGTCGTCGATCTGCACGCCGTCCCGCGCATCGCCGCCTCCACGGGGAATGCCCCCGAGGGCGCGACAATCGCCACAACCTACCGCGCGCGCCTCTTCGCCGCCGTCGGCTCCAACTGGTTCTGCTCGCGCCTCGGCGACACCGCCGACTGGGACTACGGCGCGGACCGCGACGACGTGGCCCGCGCGTGCTCGGGGAACGTCGCCCTTTCGGGGCGGCCGGCTTCAGCCGGCATTACGGCCTTCATGCCCGTGAACGACTCCATGCTCTACATCGCGACGGCGCGCTCGCTCTGGTGCCTCTCCGGCGATCCGTGCGGCGGCTCGCTCTCGTGCGTGTCCTCGGAGGTTGGCGTGGCCGGGGCGTCGGCGTGGTGCTGGAACGGCAGCAAGCTCTTCTTCCTCGGCGTGGACGGCCTCTACGGCCTCATTCCCGGCGAGCATCCCGTCCCGCTCTCGGACGCGCTCCCGCAGCTCAAGGGAGACTCCGCCGCGCTCATGGCCCACGACCCCAGGGAGAACGCGCTTCACGTGTTCTCCACGGCTGGCGACTGGTTCGTCGATCTCGAAGGCGAGAGGCCGTCCTTCTGGCCCGTCTCGTTCGGCACGGGGCTCCGCCCCTCCGCCGTCGCCCACGCGATGATCGGCGGCGAGCTGGCGGCCATGTTCCTCTGCGCCGACGGCGCATGGCGCGTGTTCGACGACAGCGTGGCGTGCGAGAAGCCGTCCAAGGTCGCCCTCGGCCCGTTCCGCATATCCGCCGACGACGCCGGCGACGGCTTCCTCGACGAGCTGCACGCCGCCACCGCGCAGGGCTCCGCGCTCGTCTCCGCGTCCGTCTTCACCGGGCGCACGGCGGAGGAGGCCGTCAAGGCCGCGATCCTCGACGCGCAGTTCTCCGTTTTCAGCTTCACCGGCGGCTACAACGCCGTCTGGCGTCCGCGCGTCCGCGGCGCATGGGGCGTAATAGTCCTTGCGTCCGAGGGCAAGTGGGCGTATGAATCCATCTTCGCAAAACTCAAACATACAGGGAGGCTCAGACCATGAGCGACGAACCCACGAACACGGAAGAGACTTCCGAAGAGACCACGGAGGCCGCAGAGACCGCCGGTCTCGCCATAGACGACGCCGACCAGGATGCCGCCGTTGGCGGCGGCGAACTGATACCCGTCTCCGATGCAGGACTGCCCAAGAGCATGTCCGTCTCGCAGATAAAGGATTTCGTCCTCGCCCAGATCGCGGCGCTCGCGGCGGCGTCCGGCGTCTCCGTGAGCGACGACTCCGTCTACCTCCTGAAAGGCGGCGCGCTGAAGCCCGTGTCGGCCGCGACGCTCGCGGCGGCTGTGCTGGACTACGGCTTTGGCCTCGCGGGGATCGTGTCGCCGAACGGCAACGAGGTGTTCTCGACGCTGGACAGCGGTACGAAGAAGACAATCACGCTAACGCAACTCGCAGACTACCTTTCATCGCATGTGCTGATTCCGTGGGGAGACTTGACGGAGGCGGCGAACACGGGTGCGCTTGCGGCGGATGATCTGCTCGTCATGCGCGACGTGAGCGCGGAAGGCGACAAGAAGGTGAAGTTTGCGACGTTATCTTCCTACGTGTGCGCGGCGTTCAAGGCGTATGTACAGTCACTCACGGGCATCGGCGCAAGTGACCAGACGGAAGCGGTAAGCGAAACCGACACCGTGTACATCATCCACGGCGGCATGGCGCGGAAGGCGACGGTCGCGCAGCTCATGGCGGCGTCCGGTGTGGGCGACGTGACGGGGCCGCAGACCACAACGGAGAACAACATTCCGCAGTGGGACGAGACTACGAAGAAGCTAAAGAACGGGCTTGCGCTCGTCACGACGCTCAACGCCGCGTCCACGAACCCTAGCGACAACCCGCCGACCAATTCGCAAGTGCCGACAGCAGCCGCAGTAAGGACAGCCATAGACGCGGCGGGTCAGGCTATCAACTTCGTGAAAAAAACTGGCGACGAGACTGTGGCTGGCGTAAAGACCTTCTCGTCCTCGCCGCTCGTGCCGAACATCCTCGACGGCAACAACGCAATCGTCACCGGCGATAACTCGCAGAAGTCCGCATCGACGGCATGGGTCACGGCGAAGCTGACGGCATGGTGGAACGGCATCAAGGCTGCGGCGCAGACAATCTCCGGTGCGTGGACGTTCTCCGAGTCGCCGACCGTGCCAACGCCCATGACAAGCGCGACGAACCCCGAGGTGGACACCGCCGACGATACCACGAAGGCCGCGAACACGGCTTGGGTCACGGCGAAGATTGCCGCGTGGTGGACGACGGTCAAGACGGAGGCACAGGCGTTTGCCGCGCTCATTTCTCTCAACGGCGGAGCTGCCGTTCCTACAGGCAAGACGCTAACAATCGCGGACGCGCCTACGAACGATACCGACGCCGCAAACAAGAAGTACGTCACGGACAACGCCGTGTTCAAGACCGGCGACCAGACCATTGCAGGCGCAAAGACGTTCTCTGATGCCGTTTTGCTCAACGGTGGCGCGACGGTTCCTGCCGGGAAAGCGCTCACGATCACGGACACTCCTTCTGCGGACACGAGCGCGGCGAACAAGTTGTATGTGGACACCGTAGTCGCCGCTCTCCGCAATGAGCTTGTGACCGTCGGAGTGCTGTCGGCGGCTGAATAGGGAGGCTGACACATGGGATACCTGGCACCTATAAACCCCCTCGAATGCATCACCGATAGAGACCCGATCCCGGAATCGGTGCTGAACGTCTCGTCGTGGTTCAAGACGGAGACGCTGGAGCTGACCTTCGGCGAGTACGTGGGCCGCCCCAACGAGTTCGTCGATCTCCACAAGAGCGACCTCATCTACTACCTCGGCAACGGATGGTACGTGGACGCCGTTCTCGCGCGCGGCTCGGACGGCAAGTGGAGCTCCACCGCCGTCGCCGCCGCCAACCAGACCGGCAGGGCCACCTCGCAGAACGAGGCGAGCGCGAACGCCGCCACCGCGTCGGCCTCGGGCGAGGGCGTCGGAACCGTGTCGGCGCAGTCCGGCAAGGCGCACGTCACCGCCACCGTGAGCGGACAGGACATGTCGGTCACGTCCGCCGCGTCGGAAGGCGTCTCCGCGTCCAAGGCGACGGGCACGACCTCCGGCACCTCGGCCACCACCACGGAGCAGGAGGGCGGGCCCTATTGGGCGGCGTGGAGCCGCATACGCCTCAAGCGCCGCAGGATGCAGAGCGAAGCCGTTCTGAAGGACATGATCGCCAGCTTCACCAAGGCGTACAACGAGGGGCGGCAGATAAACGACGAGCGGTACGACGAGCTCGTGGCGCTCTACGCCATCATGCTCTCCCGCACGGAGGACGAGGCAAATGCCCTCGCCGCCTTCTCGCCCGACGACTTCAAGGCGCTCGCCAAGATGCTAACGGACGCCATCAAGTCCGCGATGGAGAAGTACGCCAAGTCGGTGGACAACCTTCCCGACGACTGGATGCAGAGCCGCATCGACGAGGTGAACCGCAAGTTCGACGCCCTCGTGGCGCAGGCGAAGTCCAAGATGGTGAGCGAGGGGACGTACAACTCCACCGTTTGGCCGACCACGCTCTCCGGCATCGAGCGCGACAGGCAATTCGCGCTCAACGACCTCAAGGACGACATGGTGACCTTGAAGGTTGAGGTGTACGGCAGAATCGCAAGCATGACCGCAGACGTAGGCCAGAAGATTCTCGACTGCGAGATACGCATCATCGAGGCGCAGCAGAAGCAGCTCCTCGGCCCGACCGAGGTGCGCAACACCGTGTTCAAGTGGATGCTCGACTTCATGGAGCGGCGCGACGACGACTATCCGGGGCTGGACCAGCTTGTCACGATCGCCGACAGGCTCGGCTACGCGGACGGCGGCATGGCCGCCCCGACATCATCGTAAGGAGGACGCATGGCGATAGGAATCTCATACACAGGCCACGACGGGCGGCGCGTGGACTTCATGGCGGAGGGGAACCCCGCGCCGGGGAGCGAGCTTGACCGCATCGTGCGCGGCGCGGACGCGGGGGCGGACGAGGCGCGGCGCGTCTTGACGCCTCTCTCCGACGCGATGCGGAGGGCGCGCCGTCCGCAAGGACCCGACCCGCGCATAGACAGGGCGGCGGGGACGGTGAAGCTGGATCTCGCCGACCATAGGCCCGGAACGCTTGCAGACAAGGTGGATGTCGGCGGGAGCATCGAAGCGGGGCGGACCGGCCTGAAGCTCAAGGGCGAGGACGCCACGAGCGGCGACGGCATCTACGCGAAGAGGAACGGCGAGCGCGGCTTCCTCACGCTCGACCAGATCGACGACCCGAAGCTCAAGGGCGGGCTCGTCGGGGAGCCGGACGCGATGAACCGGCTCGCGCCGTCGAACAAGGCGGAGGGCGAGAGCGGCGCGTTCGCGGAGAACATGCAGAGCCGCACGGAGGCGGAGGTGAACGAGGAGACGGGCGAGGTCACGTTCTGGGAGTACACGAAGAAGTGGGACGTGACAAGTGGGCGTCGCGTCGGCGGCGTGTCCGGCGAGACGAAGAGGAAGATTTGCAGTTTTTTTTTAGGAGGCGGTGACCGGCAGATAACATATTGGCGTCACCGCGAGCTCTTTTCCGTGGTGCGGTCGCACTACACGGACGAAAACGGCAGGATGCAGTATGAGTTCTGGATGCGCGTTCCCAAGTGGGGGATTCGCAGCAAAGATGACAAAGAGCTGGATGGACATTCGCTTGTCTATTCGTCAGACTTAGATAACAACAGCTACAGATGTACTGGCGCTTACGCTTTCGGCGACTACGGACACTATCCGCAGCGTCCATTGAATCGGCCACGAAAGCTCGTGTTCGATGATGGCAGGGAGGCGCTTGTTGATACGTTCGAGGAACGCAGCATGGCGACGCTAGAGGATTCGACATGCAACTGTTGGACGTACATTGGCTCGTCAGAGGACGGGGCGATTCTTGGTGAGCCGTGTCCTGATGGAAACATTACGCTATACGGAGCTAAGGCGTTCTACAATGTCCCATTCAAAAAAGCCTATGTTGAAGAGCGCGATTATAGTAGCGGCAGGTTTCGTGAGGTCACGCCGGCCCATTGGTCGTATGAGACGAGGGAACGTGACATTGCGGTTGCTATGGCGAAGCAGTATGATAGAAGAGAATTACTGCGCTTCCTGGTCTCGCGTGGCGCTTTGATCGCCTCCGCCTATCAGAACGAGGGATATGACTCCGCATCATATGAGCGAATTGAATATCTTGACGGAGTGGAGATTGGGCGCGTCCGTGAATTTGACGTCTATTTTCAGGAGTCCTACACCGCACTCTCTTTTGCGCCGGCCGACTATCTGGAGAACGCTCCATTTTCGGATGATGATGGCTATTTCTACAACTATGATATAGAGGATTATTCGCAGTACACAGGCGATCCGATGTCCTATTTCCCATTTATGCTTGACACATGGGCGCGCAAGGACGTTGATTACAATTTCCCCGAAAGCACGAATCCGTATGATAACCACTATTTTTACGATGAAGAATACTACGATGATTTTTATTGGATTGGGATGGCTGATGGATATTGGACACATATCGCACAGCCGGTCTGCAAGATAGAGGGCTGGGAGATCGTTGACGACATGGCCGATTCGTATGCGTCAAGCGATTACATATACAAGCATGGCAATAGGCTCTTTGCGGCTATAGAGAACGTGGAGGGTGATGTTCTAGAGCTAGATGTGACATATTACGGGATGCAGTTTCTTAGTCGCGTCCTAAGCGAAGATGGCGTCAATCGCCTGTCGGGGATTGTCCTCAAAAACGATCTGGTCATGGTCAAGGGAAAGTGAGCCCAGATGTCGGTGGAGGTGTCATACTACGGCCAGGACGGCAAGGAGCGGAAACTCGTGCTCGAAGAGGGCGACGACACCAATCTCATGTTCGGCGGCGCGAAAAACAATTTCACGCTCATGAGGTCGCATTATGTCGATGCGGAGGGTAAGACGCGATATGAGTTTTGGATGAAGTATCGTCGTCCTGATGCAGAGCTGCACATTCATGATTTCAACCCATGGCGTCCTTCAAGGCCAATCAAGGTAAATTTTGATTCGGAGAGGACGGCGGTCTTTTTCTCTACGCAAGGGTATGCTGGTGGCGGTCTTAGTCTTCACGGATGGTTCTACTTCGGCGGTCCGGAGGCGCATCAAGACGGCGCTTTCTCGCTTTATAGGCATATAGTGAAAATGTACACAAACACCTCTCTCTCGCTACCGAGCGGGGTTGACTATGATGTGGCTGCAGACGGTGTTTATGGACAGGTGTATCGTGTCTACAATCTTGTGGATGTCATTGCATTGGGGCTAAAAAGCGAGGCGGAGCTGAAATCTTCGTTCCCAAACAATGACATCGCCCTTGTTTCGGCCGGCAAGGTGGCCGAGGTTCGCGACTGGGAGATCGTCTCCAACGACACGCCGGAGGAGAACACATACTACGTCGTCGTCGAGAACAAGAAGGGCGACATCGTGGACGTCATAACGACGCACGGATTCGGCCAGACCGTGAACGTCGGCGGAAAGGATTACGTCGTCAAGTACGACATGGTGATAAGGCCCGGAAGGTAGCAAGGAGGAAAAACATGGCGATAAAGGTAAAACACGAAGGAAACGTGACGAGCCGCGCGGTCGCTGGCGCGATCGGCGGGCAGGCGAGGCGCAATGCGGAGGACTCTAAGGCCCTCTCGCAGAGGGCCGCGCAGGAGAACATGGCGGCGAACAGGCCGCTCGGCGGAGCGCACGCAAGTCCGGCCGCCCCCGGACACGTATCCGCGACGCCGGGTCACGCCACCGCGCCGATGGTGTCCGCTCCGCGCCCGCCGACCGACCCGGAGCGCGCGGCAGCGGTGCAGAGGGCCATCGGCGACGTGAAGAACAGTCAGCAGATGGAGCTCGACGAGCACAAGGCGGGGCTGGCACGCCAGGAATACGACTACAAGCTCTCTTCGCAGCAGAAGTCCGAGATCTCCAAGATCACCGACGGCCTCGACCAGGCCAGGCAGAGCGGACGCTTCACCGACGAGGAGCTTGCCGAGCTGGAGCGTCAGGCATACGCCAAGATCATGGACGTCAAGCCCCTTCCCACGCCCGTCACCGAGCTGCCCAAGCCGAACGTCCAGGTGATAGACGGCGTGAAATACGTGCAGAACGGCCAGAAGTGGGATCCCGTCCAGACGCCCGCCGCGCCGCAGTCCGCCGCCGAAGTCTACGGCGGCACCCACGTGGACGAGCAGGGCCGCCGCTGGGGCGTGGACGCCCATGGCAAGCTCTACGAGGTGGGCGGCGGTGTGGACAAGACAGAGGAGGCAAGACGCAAATACATTCTCGACGCCGTGGACGGCATTATGAATGAGGACAATGCTCCCGCGACGCCTGCGCAGATCGACGAGGTGGCCAGGCGGGCGGGCGAGACGTGGGACAGATTGTTTGGCAAGCCGAAGCAGCCAGATGCCGGCGGCGGCGATCCCGTCCTCCGCGCCAGGCTGAACATGATGGATCCGCAGCAGGCTCTCGACCCATTCAACATCTTCCCGGCCGCCGGTTCCGCCGCGCCCGCTCCGTCGGGCGCGCCCGCCAAGCCCGCCGCCGAGGACGACGAGTTCGCCGCGTTCCGCCGCAAGTAAGGAGCTTCACGATGCAGAGACTCACCCCATACGTGGACGCCGGAGGCGAGATCTACGACCTCCCCGACGACCAGATCGACGCCTTCCGCGAGAGGCGCGGCGGCGAGCGCGCCTACGACTACCGCCTCCCGGACGGGCGCGAATACTCCATCCCCGAGTCGCAGGCGCAGCGCTTCTCCGAGGCGCACCCCGACGCGCAGCCGATGCGCCGCCTCTCGTTCGCCGACGGATCCTCGCGATCCTTCACCGGCGACGAGCTGCGCAAGTTCTTTCAGGACGAATACATCACCTCGCCGAAATACAAGGCGGACCGCGACGAGGACGATGCCAGGCAGAAGGCCGAGTCCGAGAGGGAGACCGAGGCTCTCCGCTCCGCCGCCGCCGAGAAGGAAGGCCAGGAGGAGAGCGAGCGCCGCCTTGCCGAGGCGGCCAAGGCCGCCGGCGAGGCGTTCGACGCCAACGAAGCCACGCGTCCACCCACGGCGAGCGAGGCGGCGTTGCAGGGCGGCAAGTATGTAGCCAAGCAGGGCTTCCTCGGCCTTCTGCGAGCGTTCATCACGTCTCCGATGCGGCTGGTGGACACCGCCGCCGCCAACGGGGGGATGCAGGTGGGCGTGCCTGGCGTGCTCGGCTCGCCCATACTTAGATACCCGGAGGGCGCGGGGCGTCCGATGAAGGAGGCCGCCGCCGCCATCGAAGCGCCCTTCACGCCCACGCCGGAGGAGGCGGAGGACGTCGGCCCCGTCGTCCGCGGCATAGGCTCGGTGGAAAGCACCGTCGGCGGACTGCTCTCCTACATGAGCGCGCTGAAGGTCCTCGGGCCGATGGGCGGCAACACGCTCATGTCGGCGGAGGCCGGAAACGACACCTACATCTCCATCTTCGACAACGCCGTCGCGCAGGGCGCAGATCCAGCCACGGCCCACAAATACGCCATGGGCGGGGGCGCGGTCGCCGCCGCCGCCACCGCCGCCATAGGCGCGCAGCCGCTGGCACGCCTGGCAAAGCTCGGCAAGCCCGTGGTGGACGCCCCCCAGGAGACCGCCATGGGCGGATTCAGGGACTTCACGCGGCAGGCCATGAAGGGCGCGCTCATCCGCCATGCGGAGAAGGCTGGGCTCGCCGCGGCGGATATGGGCGGCATCACGTTCGCGGAGGGCTACGGCACGAAGCTCGCGCAGATCGGCGCGTCCGGCGGCGACCCCACGACGCTCGACTCGCAGGTGGAGGCGCTCTACGAGGCCATGCAGGAGGGCGGCAAGAACGCCGGGATAGCCGCCATCCTCGGCGGAATGTCGCTCATCGACTTCAAGAACAACGTCCTCCGGCAGACCGTGCTGGAGGCGAAGAACGCCTCGCAGACGCCGGAGGGCCGCCAGATGTGGGCGCAAATGTTCCCGGAGGGCACGCAGAACATAATGCGCAAGCGCCTCGCGCACCAGGACATATCCCGCGCCGACATCGAGAAGGCCGGCTATCCCAAGATGTCGCAGGAGCAGCGCAACGCCCTCGGCGACCAGCTTCTGCGCGATTACGCGGAGGTGGTGAAGAAGAACAAGAAGCCCCTTCTCGGCGAGGATGGCCAGCCGCCCGCCGAGCCGACCGAGCCCAAGCCCACGGAGCCGCCGCCGAAGCCCCCCGCTGAAACGCCCGTAGAAGCCCCTGTGAACGCGCCGCCGCAGGAAGGTACAACGACAACCCCCGCGCCTGCGGAGCCGCCCAGGGCCGAGGAACCGGCCAAATCCGCCGCGAAGAACATCAATGTCTCCGCTTTCGTAAAGGCCCAGAGAGAGGCCGAGGCCGACGGCGACTTTGAAGGTGATCGTGGACTTGCCGATCTAGTCGAATCCCTTCCGCCAGAAAAAGCCCAAGAGCTGGTTGGCCTTTGGAGTGAATCGAGCAGGTTGCGTGACGAAGCAGACAGTCTCATTGATGGGCATGGAAGGTTGAGTCGAACCAACCAAACCGAGTTCGACACCGCCGAGAACGAGCGCAAGCACGCCGATTTGTGGGCGCGCGCTCGTGATTTGCAGAACGAGGCGAACAAGATGCTTCTCCGGGAGGCCGAGGCGAACGGATGGGAGCAAGGTGAAGACGCGGAAACCGGCGGCGTTCGTTGGGTCAAGAAGCCTGCCGAGGAAATTCCCGCCAAAACCGAAACCGGCGGGAACCAGGGCGACGCCGCCCAGCAGCTTTCCGCCATGAGCGACGAGGACATAGACAAGGCGTTCGCCGCCGCCCTCGGCGAAAAGGAGGCCGCCGCGGAAGAGAAGCCCGCCGCGCCTACGAGTTCCGCTCCTACCGTCAACAAGGGCAAGGGGAAGGTTCCCGCCAAAACCGAAACCGGCGTTGGCGCGCAGTACACGAAGGAATCCCAGGCTGGCGTGTCTTTCCCCGTCGGCACCGTGGTGAAGCGCGCCGACGGGCGTTCCTACAAGCGCGTCGAAGGCGATCTTGAGGAGCTGGGGCGCAAGGAGCCGAAGTGGATAGATCTCGACTCCGGCTCGCGCCCGGCATTCCAAAGCCACGTGTTCAGCATGGGCGGCGGCAAGGTGGTTAGCGTGCCAGCCCCTGCCAGCGAGCCAAGGGCCGCGCCCGTGAACAAGGGCAAAGTTCCGGCAAAGAAGCCGAAGCCCGTCAAGGCCGACCCGAAGAAGGCCGCGAAGGCCGTTGAGGGTTTCGTGGCGACCGACCCCACGCGCAAGACGCTGATGCACGTCCACCACGACCACGAGGGAGGCGTGGCCGTCGCGACCGACGGGCGCGTCTTGATCGCCACGAAACACGGCTACGACAAGAACGCAAAGGACGACCCCGAAGCGCCCTACCCCAACTGGCGGCAGGTAGTCCCGGACTACGACGGCGCGACCGTGAAGGTGACGGACATCGACGTAGGCAAGAACGGAAAGACCGTCAGGAAGCAGGTGGAACTTCCTGTGCAGTCGCTGGAGACCGACCCCGCATCCGTCTCGGCGGCGTGCAAGAAGGCCGCGTCCCTCGCAAAGTCCGTCGGCCACGACGGCGCGGTGTACGCGTCGCTTGAACTCCCGGACGGCGGGCGTGTCATGATGGACCCCGCCTACCTCCGCAAGGTCGCGGACGCGATGGGCGCGAACGGCATCACGGAGATCAGGGCCGTCGCGCCGAACAGGCCGATTGTCGCGAAGAACGACGACACCACCATAGTCGCCATGCCGCTGCGCGGAGGCTCGACCGATGCGCCCACGGGACGCGTCTCCGGCAACCCGCTCGTCATCGACGCCATGACGGGCCGCATTCTGACAGCGCCGGAGCGGAGCGACAACACGGCGATAACGAGCCGCAAGTGGGCGGACGAGCTGAAGAAGCAGATCGAGCGTGGCAAGAAAGATGCAATGGACAAGGCGCGCAAGACCGCATTGTACAAGGCGATCACGGACGCCTGGAAGAATGGTGAGAAAGACCCAAGCAAGATCTATGACGGATTTGCCGGAGAGGGCGAATTTGACAAACTGAAGAACGAGTCAGACCGCGAACTGTTCGTTGAACTGCTAAAACTTGGCGACAAGAATGCGCTTGCGGAGAGGCTTGCGGAGTACGAGGCGGATCATTTTCCGCAGTTCAACCGCTGGCGCAAGGACCTTCCGCGCGAGGTCGCGAAAATCGAGAAGCGAATCGCCGCCGAGGACGAGATAGACGCCCTCATGGCCGGCGAGCCGCCACCGGCCCCCGCCCCCAAGCCCGTCAACAAGGGCAAGGGCAAGAAAGCCGTCCAGGCGGCAAAGGCGCTCGGTTCGCCGGACGCGGCAAGCCCGCTCCGCCCCGCGCCGAAGGGCGCGGAGCTCGTGCAGGGCGGATTCGACGATCTGATAGCCGAGGAGATAGACGGCAGGGAAGGAACGAACCTTGCCGGAATAAACCGTCTTGTACAGGAGGCGCAAGACTCCGGCGCGAGGCCGCGCGGAAGACAGGAGCATTTCAACCTCTCGAAAACGCCAGAGGCCATCAAGGGCGTGTTGCCGGGAGAATACTTCACGGTAAAGGCCGGAGTCGTTCTCGACCACTACGGGAAGGACGCCGACCATTCGCTGTCGCCGCAGGACTGGGTGAACATATCCGAGGCGCTGCACGACCCGCTCGTGATCGCGAAGTACTCGATGCCGCGCAAGGACGGGACGAGGTACTATCCGCCCAATTCGTTCCGCGTATGGGTGGAGGCTCTGGTAAACGGCCACATGGCGATGGTCGGCGTGGAGGTGAAGTCGCCCGGCAGGGACGTAAACGTCAATTCGGTCAGCACGGTGTACGGCGACGAGCACGTGTCGCTCAATCCGGACGACGTGGTGTACTCGCGCGGAAATGGAGAAGGGATCCGGACACTTCTTGGCGGGCCTAATCCCCGCGAATATTCCGGATCCCTTCCGGCATCCGAGCCAACGATACCCGTTGACAAAACGAGTCGAAGGCCCAGCGCCGGCAGGGGCGCGAATAACTCCGCAAGTCGCGCCCCCTTCGCCGGGGATAACGCGGAGGGCAACTCCCCGGCAAGTGACGATATGATACCACAGCCCGCCGCCGCCGTCAAGGGGGGCGAGGCGGAAAACCGCACGACCCTCGACGGGCAGACCATCGACCCGACGGGCGAGAAGACCGACAAGAACCCGCTCGGCAAGGCGCTCGTCCCGAAGGACGGCTCCATCGAGCAGGAGATCGACGCCGAGATCGCGGCGGACGAGGCGCTTGCGGCGAAAGGCGGCGGCAAGCCGCAGGGCGTCCCGCCCGCGCCCGCGCCGGGATCCGCCGGAAACCCCAACCTCGACCCGTCGTACGAGCCGGAGGCGTTTGGCTCCGGCATCGAGGGCAACCCCATCGCCCGCCAGCAGGTCATAGACAAGTTCAGGGAGCTGTTCGGCGACAAGGTGGCGATACGCGGAAAGAACACGCGCACGCTCGGCCCGACCGTGGCCGGCCACTTCGAGCCGGACGCGCACATCATCAGGTCGAAGGACCCGATTTCCCTCCGCACCATCCCGCACGAGATCGGGCACTTCATCGACGCGCTCCTGCGGCGCAGGGGCCTCGCGCGTCCGCCGGCCGTCCGCCACGACCTGATCGCGCTCGGCAAGCTCCTCTACGGGAAGAAGCAGCCGAACGGCGGCTACGAGAGCGAGGGCTTCGCGGAGCTGCTGAAGTACTACATGCAGGGCAACGACGCCGGACTGCGGAAGGACGCCCCCGCCGCGTACGACTGGTTCATGAACAAGTTCGCCCCCGCGAACCCCGACACCATGGCCCGCATCGACGCCATGCGCGACATGATCGACCGCTTCCAGAACCAGTCCGCCGTGCAGGCCGTGCGCGGAATCTCCGCGCCGGACAGGACGCTCGGCCAGAAGATCGTTGACAGGATCGCGGACGCGGCGAACGCGCTGAAGCCAACGCAAGAGAACTGGATCGACAAGGGCGCGTTCATCACGAAGGCCATGAAGGCCAGCGGCATCAACCGCCTCTACGACTGGCGCGACGCCTTGAAGCGCGGCGACGTCGCCGAGGCGACGCGCATCATCGAGAACCATCCCGTTCTCAAGTGGAAGCTCTACAACGGCAAGGCCGGCATGAGGGCGTTCGTCGCCCTGAAGGACGGCCTCACCGACCTCTCGGGGACGCGCCGCTACACCTACGGCGACCTCGGCGTGGCGACGCCCGGACACGCGCCGGACGAGCCGCTGCCGACGTTTCGCGAGATATTCGGCGACTTCACCAAGAGGGAGCTGGACGACTTCAAGCACGAGTACGCCATCGCCCGCGTCGCCAAGGAGCTGTATCTCGACCGTGGGCTGGAGTTCGGCCTCACAGAGAGGGAGGTCAACACCGTCCTGCGCAAGTACGCGAACAACGCGAAGTTCCGCGAAGCCCTCGACCGCTACACCCACTACAAGCACGGCGTCCTCCACCTCCTCGTGGACGCGGGCGCGATGAGCCAGCAGCAGTTCGAGGCCATCGTGGACGCCAACCCCATCTACGCGAAGATCGCCCGCCGCCGCGAGTCCACGGACTTCTTCAGGAACGCCATGCTCCGGCGCGGCGGCAAGGCCGTCAACGAGCGCAAGGGCGGCGGGCAGATGATCGAGGACATCTTCGACGCCGGCCTCGTTGACGACGAGAGGATCTTCCGCGCCGCGTTCCAGGCCGACCTGTTCCGCTCGCTCGTCAGGGCGGGCGAACTGGCGGAGGCGAACAACGCCGCGCCCGGCGGCGCTCTGCAAGGCACGTTCTCCGTCGGCGCGAACTGGATCAAGGAGGTGCCGAACGCCAAGGAAGCCGTCACGTTCACGCCCGAGAAGCTGCGCAAGCAGGTGGTCGATGCGCTCAACGCCGCAGGGGCGGAGGCGCCGAGCAACGTGGCGGGACAGCCCCCGCTGCGCGGCGACACGCTCTTCGACGCGCTCTTCGGCACGGGCGACAACCTCACGATCTTCAAGGAGCGCCCTTCCGACGGCAAGAACGGGATCGTCTCGATCTACGGCGAGGACGGGAAGCTGCGCACGTTCGAGCTGCCGGAGAACAACGCCGAAGGATGGGCCAAGGGGCTTCTCGACTTCACGGACGGCAAGAACGCCTCGATCTTCGAGAAGTGGGCGGAAATCTCCGTCGCGGGAGTCCGCGCGGGCGCGACGATGCTCAACCCGGAATTCGCGCTGCGGAACCTCATGCGCGACACGTTCCACGCCGCGACAATGAACCAGCACGGCACGTTCATCCCCGTGGTCGGCTCCATCGAAGGTCTCTACCACGACCTCATGGGCACCGCGCCGAAGCAGATGTTCGAGGCGATGGGCCTTGAAATGGGCGGGATGCTCGGACGCTCCCGCCTCGCGTCCGCTCGGAAGTCGAACCAGTACCTGATGTCCTCCAACTGGCTGGAGGCGCAGATGCGCAAGGGGCTGACCAAGGCCGTAGCCGACCTCGTGGGCGTCACCGAGAACGCCACACGCATCAAGCAGTTCAAGCTCGCCTACGAAAACATGCTGCGCCAGGGCGTGAGCGACAAGGCCGCGAGGATGATTGCCGGGTGCAACGCGCTCGACACGACGATAGACTTCCTCCGCTCCGGCTATACAGGGCAGAAGATAAACCGCATCGTCCCCTTCTTCAACGCAGGCGTCCAGGGCCTCGACCAGTTCGCGCGCGCCCTCGGCATATTGGAGCCGAAGGCGTGGGACGTGAAAGACTCCCGATTCTACCGCCTTGGACGCACGCTCCTCCAGGGGCTTGCGTTCCTCGCAACCGCCGCGCTCTTCTCGGAGCTCTACAACCGCTCCGACCCGGAGCGCAAGCGCAAGGCCGAGGAGCTGCCGCCGCACGAACGGTGGAACTACATATCCTTCGGCGACCTGCGGATCCCGGTCCCGTACGAGGCGGGCTACCTCTTCGCCTCGATCCCGCGCGCCGTCGCCGCCGCCGCAATCGACGGCGACGAGAAGGCCGTCTCCGAGTGCCTGAAGATGTTCGCCACCACGTTTCCGCTTCAGGTCGATTCGCTGCACGGGTTCATACGCAACACCGCGTTCGTGGGGTCTTTCGCCGACGTGGCCTTCAACGAGGACTGGAAGTACAAGACAATCGTCCAGCAGCACGTGAAGGACGGAAAGGAGTCGTGGGAGTGGTACGGCCCGCGCACGACCGGCTTCTCGAAGGATCTCGGCAAGGCTCTCCACAATGTGATCGGCGATTCCTACTTCTCCGCCCCCGCATACCTCGACACGATCTTCGACGGCTACACCGGCGGCATGTACTCCAAGCTCGCCCGCCTCGCGTACGGAGAGGCCGACTTCTCCTTCGACACGTCGCGCCCGAGCGACTGGCCCGTCGTGGGGACGTTCTTCCGCCGCCCGGAGTCCTCGCGCATCCCGAACGACTTCTACGACGAGCGCGCGAAGCTGGAGCGCAAGGCCGGAAGCGGCACGGCCACGATTGCCGAGTACGGGCGTCTCTCCGCCATGGACTCGATAGCGAAGGACATCCGCCCGTACTGGGACGCGAACCGCCGCCTCATGGCCGACCGCGACATGCCGCGCAAGGAACGCCTCGACCGCATGGACGAGAACACCCGCAAGGCCACGGACGCGATCCGCGCCATGTCGAAGGACGAGAGCGTGATGCGCAGCCACGGCATGAAGGCGCTCGCCGCGAAGCTGGCCAACCCGACCGCGACCGGCGACTCGTGGGAGCGGGCCGCGAAGATGCTGAAGGCCGACGGCGCGACGCTCCAGGAAACGCAAAGTGCGCTCCGCCTCTACGGCAGAGCGCACGGGTGGTCGAAAGACACGGTGAAAAAGCGCCTGCGGCTCCTCACCGCCAGGTGGTGAACCGTTCCCTCCCCGCCTCGATGCGGGCGACGCGCGCCTCGTACGCCGTGCGGTAGTCGGCGGCGATGCGCCCGGCGAGGAGGTTGCGCGCCCACCCCGCCGGGGCCATGCCGTACGCCCACGCCGCCTTCCGCGCCTTCACGGCGTGGTACGCCGAGAGCGTCACGCCCCCAACGTCCACGCCGTCCGGCCACTTCCGGCACAGCTTCTCGACCTCGAACCAGTCGCCGTCCGTGAAGGGGACTTCCTCCAGGGCGGCGATCAGGCGCTCCTCGTCTGTCGGAGGGCGGCGGCTCACCTGCGCCCCCTTATGTAGTCCCACAGCTCCATGAAGAGCGGGAACATGAGCCAGAGGCAGACCACCACGGTCTCTACGATCTCGCCGGTCATGCCCGCACCTCCTTCCCATTGGCCGCGCTGGCATGCCAGGCACGGAGCGCGCGCCGCGTCTCCCGCAGCCGCTCGTGCGCCTTGCTCCCGCGGAGGATCCGGCCCACGAGGCGCAGCGGCGTGACGTGCGCGGCCTCGGCCGCCCTGCCCACGCGGTAGCGCATCACGCGGTCCATGCGCACCCCGCACACCGTCGCGAACTCCGGCGAGCCGTCCCGCGACTCCTCCGCGAGCTTCGCGTAGTCGTCGCCGCAGAGCGCGGAGGGCGGCAGCGAGGCGTTCACCGCCTCCCACCCCACGCGGTCCATCTCGCCCTCGATCACGCGCACCGCGTGGCGCACGGCCTTCGCCGGCGCGTCGTCCGCAGGCGCGGGAAGCGCGGCGGGGGCGGGACGCGTCCCCTGCGCCTCGGCGAGCGCGTGGAACACGAGGTCCGCCGTCGCCGCCTCCGCGCCCTTGCGGTACTCCACGAACGCCTCCGCGCCCGTCACGCAGTCGCGCCGCACCATGAACACGGCCCCCGTCCCCAGCAGGACCGCCCGCCGCACCTCCTCCGAGCCGACGCACATCAGCCCGAAGGCGTGGAGCGGGTGCCACACGCCGGGGAACGACAGCATCGGCGCGACCACGCACGGAAGCCGCCCCGCCGTCCCCAGGAGCCGCGCCGTCGCGATGTTCGCCCCGACGGGACGGAGCCACGCCTCCGCCACCGTGCGCTCCACGAACGCGGCCACGCCGTCGAGGTCGTCGCGCCCGAGGACGCGCCGGAGGTTCGACTCCAGGGCGCGGCGCACCGCGTCGGCGTCCGCCTCCTCGTAGGGGAGGATGTGCGGCGCGGACTTCGGCACGTACCCGCGCAGAAGCCGCTCTTTCAGCGTCCTCGTCGCCCATTGCCGGAACGCGACGCCCCTCTTCGAGTTCACACGGTAGCCTACCGATATGATCGCGTCGAGGTTGTAGCAGCGCACGGATCGCGTCACCGTGCGCGTCGCGCCGCCCTTCGTTGGCTCAATATCAACTACCGAGAAATCCTCGGTTGATGATTTTCGATCCAGTTCCTCGTCTTTAAATATGTTTTTGAGGTGTAGTCCAACATTATCACTGCTGCATCCAAACATCGTCGCCATCTGCTTTTGCGTGAGCCAGACAGTCTCGCCGTCCATGCGCACGTCGATCGGTTCGGCCTCCGTTGGCCGATAGACGACGATCTCGCCGTTGTTCCCGTCCCTCGCGGCGGCACCCGTGCCGTCGCATGTACCCTGCGCGTTGGTGTAGCGGGCGCGCTCCGCATTTGTCTTGCTCATGGCATTCGAACTCCATTTGCACGATGCGATAAAGCCCCGCCGGATGTGGTTCGAATGCGCGCCACGGGTGGACGCGGGCCGACATCTGGCAGGGCAAACGGTTGTGGATTACCCGTTGTTCCGTCGCGAGGGATAGGCATTCGAACTCCTATTTACCTCAGAACGGCGCGTATTATATCACAACGCGCCCCGCCGCGCAAGTGGGAATTTTGGATTTTTGCGCTTGGTGCGCTCCCTGCGCCCCGCGCTACTTCGCAGAAGTTTTTCTGCCGTTGCCGTTCTTTTTCGTGCCAGAAGCCGAAGCCTTTGCCTTGGTCTTGCTAACGGACGGCTGTGCGCCCTTCACAACTGCTGCAATGTCGTCCGTGGCGTTGTCGGTGTCCGCTTCTCCGGGAAGATCCCTGTCGTGCATGTAGCTGTCGAAGTTGAGGAATATCGACACGCTTGTCAGGAATGCCGTCATGTAGTACGCCATTGCCGGAAGCGGCATCAGGGCCACAAAAGGCTTCATGAAAGGCGGAATGCCGGCGAACAGCATGGCGGCGATCACGACCGAGAAAATCGCTCCAGCCACGATGTATATCCTGGCCGGTAAGCGCATCACGCTGTCGAAGCGTCGCTTTAGAATATCTACCTGCTCGCCGAATCCGTCTCCGCTGCTGTCCGAGATCTTCGCGTTCTTATGTTTCACGCGGTAGTTTATTATGCGTCGCCCCGCGTATTCGTCGAAATAGGACATGAACTGTTCCCGCACCCACCTGATCGCGATGGACGTGTTCAACGCAAACGAGATTTCGGCGAACGACGAAATCCCGCCAACGGTCGCAAGGTCGCAGACGCCCTTCATGTCTCCGTCATAGTGGCAACACAGTCCGCCGGCCAGAAGCCAAAGCGCGCCAAGCGCCGCCCAGACCAACAAGTGAATCAAGACGCTCGACAGTCTCATTTCGGCTGCTTTGCCTGGCTTGCGTTCTGGTCTGCGACGAGTTCCGAGTCGCTTGCGAGGTCCTCGAACGCGGCGGCAAGGTTCCTTGCGCCGTCTGCGTCGTTTGCGCAGGCGTACCCTCTGCGGTTCGCGACATCCTTCTCAAGCCTGTACGCCTTGCCGTCCACGACCATGAAGTTCGCCGTCACCACGGAATTGTGCGTCTTGCGGACCTCCGCCCCGTGCGCGCGCAGAAGGGCGAGCGCGCGGTTGTCCTTGCCGCCGCACGGATCGTCCTGAAGCAGCACGCGCACGTTCACGTCGTTCGCCGCCAGCGCCTCGCCGAGTGCGGCGAGAACTCCTGGCGTACCCCATACATCCGCGCCGAGATTGCGGCAGAAAATAAGGACGCTCTCTTTTGCCGAATGCAAAAGCTCTTCAATCAGTACACATGCGTGATCCGGGGAATCGTTGTGCATCAGCCGCGCGATTCCGTTGGACAGCATGAACCTGAACATCTCTCGATAGATATCGAGCGATACTGTCTTTTCGTCTGCCATTTTTTTGCCTTCCTGTTTGCGCCGAGCGAAGCAACGCTTAAAACCTGCTTCGGGTTCGACGCCGCTCATTATATCACAACGCCGTCGGCGGTGACAAGCGCAAAAACGAAAACCTTAGCATGGTCTTGAGTTTTGCGTATCTCTCGCCCATTGCCCGCCCCCGTGCGCTACGACGCCTTGCCGACGCCGATCTTTTTCGAGATGGCCTGCTTGGCCTGATCCACAAACGCGGTGATGTCCGCGTCATTGGCAGACGCCTCAGCCTTCCTGTCGCGCAATTTGCGGAACCAGGCGCGGGAACGCGCGAAAAGAATGCGGCGCTTCAGTCCGGCAATGGAACATACGTAGCAGATGAACGGCCAACCGGCGGCGACAAGGACCGGCAGAAACAAGACGAGGCTCCACGGAGCGACCCGCTTGTCCTTGATCCAGCCCGACCACAGCAGAAACACGCCAAAAGCGGCAAAGCAGACATCCAGCACGCGCCAGAAAAGCCCTGGCACGCTGTTCTGTCCCGCCTGCCGCCGACGCGATATTGCAACCGCCTTTGCGCCGATGTTCTTGAGGTCGCCGTCCGTAAGGTAGGACTGGAGGTCTTCGCTGAAGTTGTTTGCGATGATCTTGTCTGGATCAACCTCTATCCCGCTGAAGAATCGGCTCATGATGGCCGGGGCGACAGGAAGCAGAAGGTTTGCGCCGATTGAGACGCAAACCACGTCTGAGGCATAGGATACAAAGTCAAACACCGGAATGTCCATCGTCTCCCTTACGCTGCCGCCGACTTCATCATGATCCTGGCAAGCTCTGTCAGAGTGCTGGCCATGTCGGGTGCGTTCACGCACGCCGTGGCCGTTTTTTTGCCGTCGTCCTTCTCGAAGCGGTACATCTTGCTGTCGAACACCGCAAAGTGCGCGTTGATTCCGCTGAACGCCGGAGACGTGACGATGGCGTTGTGCTCGCGAAGTATCGCCGCGACGAGCGATCCCTCCGGTATGCTCTCCGGATGCTGGACCATGAAGCGGATCTCGGTGCCGGGGCGTTCAAACGCCCTTCGGACCGCATCCGCAAGCGCTACGCTCCCCCACACCTC
>Ga0310786_10003452_pt1 | contig 22955 bp, 41 predicted proteins | sample AusTroGonzalo_MG_FD_203881 | JGI IMG/M metagenome (GOLD analysis project Ga0310786, IMG submission 203881) | Bovine rumen microbial communities from tropical cattle in Woodstock, Queensland, Australia - Gonzalo_03 (v2) (version 2) | ecosystem: Host-associated > Mammals > Digestive system >...
CTCCGTTCCCCTGTATATCTTCGTGATTTCGGTGCTACCTCGGTAGACCTTCACGATGTTATCCGTGCCTTTTTTTATCGCCATATTCTTAGGATTGAGGGTCTGCGGTTAGGAAGTATATCAAGTCGGGGTTCACCGTGGAGAGGTTGCCGTATGCGCTCTCCGTCATGATGAACTGCTCCACCTCGAAGGTGTACGTGTTGCTCGTCGTATTAGCCTTCAGCACCACATCGAAGCCCATTGCGTCGTTGCGGAAGCGCACCTCATGCGCCCCCGTCCCGTCCTCGTAGAAGGAGAGCATCGGGTTCTGATAGTACGTGCCAGCGACGGTGAAGTCTATGTCCATCGCCTTCTTCGCCGTGAGGGCTGACATCAAGGACGCCTGCGTCGTTCCGCTCGCCAGTGTGACCGCACCCGTGCCTACGTTGTACTCCGCGTGAATCATGAATCGGGCGGTGCTTGCATCCGCCTTGCCCTCCAATGCCGTGTACACTCCACCCGACTTGACGGGGTTCGTGCTATTCTCCGTAGGTGCGTTGTCGAAGGTCAGCGTAGCCTGCTTGCCGTCCAATGCAGTGTACACCGCACCGCTCGTGATAGCCTTCGTGCTCGATTCCGTCGGCGTGGTGTCGAGGGTCTCCCATGTCGGGGCATTGCCGCTCCCTCCCGATTTTAGGTATTGTCCTGCCGTTCCGTCTGCGCTCGGTTGTCTCAATGTAGGTTTATTCTTGATGTAATCAACTGCGGATGTGTCCGTCTGATTCCAGTCCGCCTGAACCTGACTACCACCTCCACCTGTGGCGCTTATCACGTTGTTATTGATGCTGATGCCCGTGCCTGCCGTGAGCGTGTCCTGCTTTCCTTCCAATGCGGTGCTGAGGTCGGATTGATTCGATAGCGAGCCCGTAATGTCGCCCCATGCGACGGAATCGCCACCGCCTCCACCGCCTTCGGGCGATACCATGACACCCTGCAAGTAGGTGACGAGGTCGGCGAAGTCCAAAACCTCCCCGCTATACCCCGCGTCGGCGTCCGTTACCTCTATCTGCTCCGCCTTCGCCTCCAAAATCGGAGCCCAGTTCCGCCATGCCCTGTCGGTGAACTTAACCTCCTCAGTCTCGCTATTGAACTGGCAGGCGACATTCCCGCATGACCCGATGACTCCCCATGGGCATTCGTTCGATTCTATCTTGTAGTTGCTCCCCGTGATGGTGAGCGAGTAAGTCTGTACACTCATATCGTAGTATTTTTATTGTTACTATCTGTCCGAAGTCGTCCCCCACGCCTCGTCGCAGAGGCTCTCCACCTCGTTAACGCTTATCACGTGTATGACGGGCACTTGTTCCATTGCTTGCTCGAGTTCGTACTCGGTAACTGCTACGCCTCCGCCGTCCAGCGATATGACGCCGTTCTCGATGCGGATGCCATCGCCCGCCGTGTAGCCTCCGAAGACAACGTATGTATTACCGTTCCACCGATACATCCTCCCGTCCGTCAGATTTACGTAGAATGTGTTTGCCTCACCGACTTCAGGGAATCCGCTTTCTGACTCGTGACCCTCCAAGTTGATTTTCTCGTTTATCAACTCTTCGAGTTGTTGAATCAAATCATCTATATTCTCTTCTTTTGAATAGTTTCCGAAACGCACACACTTGTATAGGGATACGGCAAGATAGATTACGCCATTATCGGAATCGTATATGCTGTTATCGTGTCCCACAAAATACAGACAACCGCAAACATACGATTTAAAAGACTCAAATTCGGAGCGTGAGCCTCTCCATATCTTAACCCTATCCCTCAGTTCATCCATTATTTAATCGTAAGATATATTGGTTCACCCTTCAAGTATGCCGTATACATGATGTCAAACACTTTCTCGCATGTCTTTACGGACTGGAGAACCTGACCGACAGCCGTGTTCCTACCAAGCAACACACACCCCTCGGAAGCCGATGCCGAATTGCCGCTATGGATGCGGATAGCATCGAACCCCCTAACTCCGTAAATCACTGGAATCTTACCGCCTCCCTTCGCATAGGTATATTGCGAGAACTTAGGTGAGTATGTGAAACCCACCACATATCTGCCAGTCGGTATCGCAGTCTGTCCCCATACCTTCTTTTTACGGATGTCCACTTCGCTCATGTCCTGCCTGAGCCCTCTATCCGTATCCTCCAATGTCTCGCAGATGCGCTCTCCATTAATGAAAAATCGTCCTATAGTGTAAGACGGTTTTTTGTATGCTCTCTCGATTAATAATTCCATTTCATTCCCTCCTGAACTAATCTTTTACCGCTTTCATCCTCGATGCCGTCGAACACGACAAGACCCATGAATTTGGCGAACATGAATTGAATCCTTGTACTCCTCAATTTGTCCCAATCCTTCAGCAATACGATAGCATCGCATCTGAACAGCAGGAACAATGTCCGAAGGATGTACCACCAGTTATCCTTTTCGTAAGGTGTCACCTTCTCAAGAGGGTTGATTGCATAAGATGTCGGCATTTCTCCGATGAAGTCTGCCCAACCCTTTGCTACTGCCTCGTCCTTTTTTCCCAATCCCAAAAAATACTTAACAACTAAATTATCCATGATTATTCCTCCTTGCTATATTTACCTTCACTTTTAAGCCATTCTGCCAACTTTGGTCGGGTGGGGCAATTCGGATTATCACATCCTACGACTATGCTTATCGCATCCGTGAACCGCTTTTCCGCCCTTTCGAGTCGTTTTTCTGTCTTCGTTATACGTTGCTCAATCTCCTCACGCCTCTTGTTTCGTTCATGAATTTCTTCTTCATGCTTTTTGTCTTGTTTGGCAAGCATGTACTTTACCAAGAACCCGATACCTCCGATAATTGCGAGTACAATGGGTGAAATAATGTAGATATATGCGTTATCGCTCATAATTTATTTATTTTTGTTTTTCGCAAATATAAAATTTTAATGAGCATGTAACATGAAAAACTTGAAAGATTTAAGCAATGACCTGAAAAAAAGGTTCAACGAAAAGAACCTGAAGGGTATCGTAAAAATGAAATTGGTTGAAGAAGGTGAGCGGGATTGTGACCATGCGAGACAGAATGGGGAATACCAGAACCGTTCTGGAACACTTCGCTCAGCATTCATGTATCGCGTGTCTGACGGAGGTGAGGTAGTGGCAGAAGGGGGTTATCAGAACGTACAAGGAAGTGAGCCCCAAACCGTTGACCCTCAGACGTTGGCTTTGCAGGCTCTTGACGAGCAGGACGCGACGGGTAAGGGGTTGAGGCTCACGTTCGTAAATGGAGCAGACTATGCCAAATACGTGGAGGATAAAGGAAGGAACGTCACAAGGGCAACTATCGAATACATGAAGAATAACCTAAAGAACATCTTTGATTAACGACGTTCATATCTCCAATTCTCCGCTTCCTTGGTGAAATCGACTTTGAAATCGTCCATTTTAAACCAATTCTCACGAAACTTATGCTCGCCCTTAATATCGAAGTACCTTCCGTCTATTTCGGTGTAAACATGAGCCTCTATAGGGTCATACCATGCTATAGCATTCGGGAATACCACCTTTAGCATCTTGTGGTATTGGTAACACCCTCCCTGAGTGAACATGTCAACGACTAAATCATTGTTTACCTTCCGCAGGCACTGTGATATTTGTAACGCCTTGTGCATCGTACTGACTCTCCCTTTTTATCCTATCCATAGTTTCGATAGGGTTAGAAACCAATGGATTACAGATGATACCATCCTCTTGGCTCATGATTGGCTTATCACCAACGGCAATCCTAATCATGTTCACAAGTTCGCTATCGTTCTTAGGCGCATATGGCGTGAAGTTCGGTTCTATAACAAGACTATCCACATATGAAGGAGGAATCGGCTTCAATGTGGTGACAATGCCGTTTTTGATTATATTGCAACGTCTCGTGAACATCTCTCCGAATTGCTCTATTTTCATGCTTGCCTTCATGTGAGGGTCGGTGAACATCAGTTTTATCGCAACACCGCTCGTCTTTCCGCTCAGTTGCTTCATCGACTCGAATGATATGTCTGGAGTTTGCGAGTACGAGAATATGATGTTCGTCAGGGTTGAAAGTTCGGCATTCATACTCTGAGGAGACGAATCCCAAGACAGCACCTTCATGTCAGCGCCCTCAGTTCCCGTGTACACCCTTCCTTGCTCTCCCTTTTCTGCGAATCCTTCTATTGTGCCCGACACGAAATACGACGGACTTCCGAAGTAGTCGTTCGTGTCGCCCCAGTTACTAATGAGTTCCTCCATTCTCTCGATGATTGGCTGAACACATTCCCATTCAGTTTCCTCCTGCCGATAGTACACTACGGGTATTTTGGAAAATCCGTGACGTTTAGGAGCTTCGAGTAATGCCAAATCACTTCCACCCTTGGATGCATAGCGGTACACCTTGTCGCTCGTATACACATCGAAGTGGTTGATAATCTCTCCATTGATGTCCTTTTCCTTGTATCCCCTCGCAAATGCATCCATTCGGTCGTATTCGTCGTAATGAGGATAGAGAGCATCTCCCCTTGAAGGAGAAACGACACGAACCTTCATCTTTGTCGGCTTGCCTTTTTCGTCAAGAAGGAAGTACCAAATTTCAGCGCTTTCCCTCTCTGAGAAAACAGACCGCCCTATCTTCTTATCGTTGTATGCCATCTTATTGTCGGACAGCACGGTCAGAACTTGTTCGTACAACTTGGATTCATGCTCGTTCATGTGACCTCGGTTCTTGTATACTACTGGTATACCGAAAAGGAAACCGACAGACCTCTCAACAAGAACCCTCTGCACGGGAACGGATACCCTAACACGAGGGACTTTCTTTGTCTTGTACATCTGCTCGCCTAATTGGTCGTACTTCCCTTCAATTGGAATTTTTATTTTCTTATCCTTTCGTATCATTCGGTCGTTAACCTTATGGAACTTAGGATTGTATTCACTCATACATTCGTCGTATGACTTAACAAATTCCTTTTTCGTATTCCTGAACATCATTATGATGCCTTGAGCATCATTCTTCTGTATTAATTCATTTATGCTTACCGACATAGTAATTAGTTTTAGTTTTTATATTTTTGCAAAAATAACAGAAAAGTGAGAACAAATACTTCATTTTTATGAAAATACAAACAACAATAGTATATAGAAAAGTTGATAACGCCCTAAAAAAAGGTTATACGACGATATCGGCGCAAGGCTCAAGCCGTTCGTCAAAGACTTACAATATTTGTATTTTTTTAATCGTGTATCTTCTTTCGCATCCGAACACATCATGTTCCATCGTCAGGGCTACCGTCCCTGCGATAAAGGGTTCTGTACTGAGGGATGTGAAGGAAATCCTTATCAAGATGGGGATATGGCGGGAGCAGATGCTGAACAAGTCAGAACTTGTCCTGACGTTCGACAACGGCTCTTTCATCGAGTTCTTCTCAACCGATAACGAGCAGAAGATTAGAGGTAGGAAACGTCACGTCCTATACGTGAATGAGGCGAACGAGATTGATTTCATCTCTTGGCAACAATTGAAGATGAGAACGACACTATTCACAATTATCGACTATAACCCGTCATTCACGGACGAGCATTGGATTAACACGATTAACAAAGAAGAGAAGACGTTTCATTTCATTACGACATACAAGGATAATCCGTTCTTGGAGCAGACAATCATAGATGAGCTCGAAAGCCTCAAGACTAAAAATGAATCACTATGGAGAATATACGGATTGGGGCTTAGGGCAGTCGTTCAAGGACTCATTTTCCCTAATATCAATATCATAGACGAAATCCCGAACTATGCGAAAAGATACAGATGGCTTGGCATGGACTTGGGATATTCTTCAGACCCTACTTCTATCGTGGACGTGTGCGTATCGGGGGACTCTATGTATATCGACGAAGTGTGCTACAATACGAAGATGGGATATAATGACATCATAAACACAATAAAAGGCTGGGAGAAGAAGGAAAAACGCAAATTTGAAGTGATATCTGAATCCGCTGACCCGCGTCTAATCGACGAAGTGTATGCGGGAGGCATAAATGTAAAGCCAGTACACAAATATGCGGGGTCGATAAAAGCAGGTATCATGAAGATGCAGGGGATGAATATATACGTCACGAAAAGAAGCACTAACGTCAAAAAGGAGTTCGACAATTATGTGTACAAACAAGACAAAGAAGGAAAGTTCCTTGACGAGCCGATAGATAAGTGGAATCACTGCTTCACTGGAGACACGATGATTGAAACCGATTGCGGAGAAAAGAAGATTGTTGACATTGTAAGAGGAGATATGGTTGCAACATCTAACGGGTATAGAGCAGTGAGAAATACGTTTGACAACGGAGAAAGGGAAATTATATGTGCAACTCTTTGTTTCGATGGATTTTATATAAAAATAAAGGCTACACCTGAACATAAAATTAAAACAGAAAAAGGATGGAAGAGACTGGAAGATATTCAATCAGGAGATGTGATTTACGTGAGCAAAAGAACAAAATCAGAGAAGATTTGGAACATCAAGAATTTGACGGGAAAATATACCATAGGTATAAAGGGGAACGATATTTCTCAAGGGGTAAAAATAGACTCCATAGGGTCGTTTGGTCTTTCTATAATGGATGTATTCCGAAAGGTTATCATGTACATCATAAAGATGGTGACACGACCAATAACTCGATTGAAAATCTCGAATTATTTAAATGTAGCGAACATTTACGAAATCATTCTATCGAGAACCTCAAAGACAAAAAAAATCTTGAAAAAGCTCGTAAGAACATGGCTAAGGCTTCCGAATGCGCAAAAGAATGGCATCGTTCAAAAGATGGGAGAAAATGGCACTCAGAACATGGGAAAAAGGTCTATGAAAATATCAAGCCTATCGAGTTCGTGTGCAAGCAATGTGGAAAACATTTCTTTAAAAAACCCATTGGATGTAACAAGTTTTGCTCAAACAATTGCAAATCAAAATGGAGAAGAGATAGCCATATCGACGACGAAACAAGGATATGCAAACAATGCGGAAGTGAATTTATTACAAACAAATACAGCAGTAGACGTTTTTGCAGAAAAATGTGCAGTATTAAATATAATAATTCGCAGAAAAGGGATTGAACATGTATATGATATTGAAGTAGAAGATATGCATGAATATTTTGCGAATGGAATACTTGCACATAACTGCATAGATGCCATTAGGTATGTGATTTTAGAGAAGGTTTTAGGAGGGTTTAAGAAAGGATTGTCAGCCTCACAGATAGCAGACATTCTCTGAAAAAAGAGAGGAGGACTGCGTGATGTAGTTCTCCTCTCTTCGCTAACTTAAAACTAAAAATTATGGAAATCAGAAATCGTCTTCTACATCCTCTTCTTGGGACACCTGCTCCCTTGAGTCGATTACTTCGACCTGAATATGGTTGATATCCTTTCCATTCGTTGTGATGTCGAGGTTTTCACCGAATCCCTCATCCCTTCCGAGAGTCGAGATGAAGTACTTCAACATACCTGCATCGGGTCTCTCATCCCATCCTACGAATTTTCCGTCTGCATCTGTACGAGGAACACCGAGAGCCAAAGCCTGAGCGGACGTTATGCATCTGTCGAGCAATTGCTTTCGTGATTCCTTTATGGCGGATTTCACTTCTGGACTTCTCTGAGACCAATTCCACAGAGTAGCCCTTGTGCATCCTAATAGTTTTGCCGTATTGGATAAGTTGCCCTGCGTCTTAGCCAAGGCTTCCCTTATCTCTTCTATGCTTGCCATCATGCTACCAAAGTTTTATTTGTTTGTATTTATTAATCTCTTTCTTGATTGAGTCGTCAGTTTTTGCGAGCCAATTGGCGAATTGCCAATTCCTGCAAGTATTGTATAGTTTGTTGTTTGCAAATGGATTAGTCTCGTCTATGTAAGATGCATCTATGTCAATCCTTTCAGCACCTTCTATTTCTGCATAAACGAAATCATTGTCAACGACAAATCTTCCGTCCGACGAATCCTTCCACGCGATGTGAATATTCTTGGCATATGCCCATCCCGCATGTACACCGCAAAAGTAATAGTATGGTGCTTTGTCGAGCTCGATATCCTCATACAGAGTAATACCCCTTCTTATCCTTTTGTCGTTGTAACCCAAAAGACTCTTCATGCAATGCTCGTTCAGGTTCACACCGCTCACGTAACGCAACCACTGAATCCAATAGTTGCCCTTTATTTCCAATTTTACTATCCTGCTCATCTCTATCTATTTTTTATTTGTTATTTACGAATATAGCAAAAATTTTTTTATAATCCAATTTTTTTTCATAAAAATGGACTAAACACTTTCACCGCCTCATCATCTCTGTTGTATCGTTGCTCGTTAGGCAATGACAAGTTAAATTCATATCTCAGCGCCGATTCGCTCCTTTCGATAGGAAGGTTTTTTGTTTTCCGAACCTGAAGGAAGAAATAGGAACTACTATGTTTCTTTACTTCTATAACCCATCCCCTTTCATCGCATATTTTCTTTAAGTCCGAATCTCTAAGGAATAGTTGGAAGAACCAATTCCCTCTGACCATATAGCCTGAGAATCCGTCCTTGTCGAAGTAATTCAGATGGAATCCCTTGTCCGAAACGAACTTTTGATTGTCCTTGTACTCCTCATGTTCCATTCTTCTACCGCTGAGGAATATCCTTCCTCCTATCTTTGTGAATATGTTGAGGCAATCCAGTACGGCATTAGCCGCCTCTTTGCAGTTGACGGAGTTTATAACCGCTTCACAGACGGTCACGTCGAATAACCCGTTTTTCTTCACGTATGAGAACAGATTATCAATCATGCTATTACCCCTGCTGACGGATATGGCGATTTGATTGTGGTTGAAGAACTCAAGACCGACAACGTTATTGTAACCCTCCTTTATCAGCCAATTCTTGGAAAGACCCTTACCGCATCCGAAGTCCAAAACGGACGTTGTTTTAGGCATCGCTCCTAAGAATGGGATGACCATCAACTTGTACAGACAACTATACTTCTCAACCTTGTCGCGTTTAGGCTGAGCCAAACCCTGAATGAAGTCCTTCTTCTTGATATTGTCGTAGTTGAATACTCCGTACTGCTTGGAGAACCACTTGTTGAAAGCCTCCTCCTTGTCGGCAGATATCTTGGATATGTTGCACCCTATGTTTAATAGCCTGCAAGCGGCAAGATAACTATTGCCCAATAACACTTTCCGTCCAACGACTATGGCACAGAAAACGTTCCCGAACTTCAGGATTAGTTTGGCTATCGTGTCCATCTTTACTGCCTTGAACCCATTCACGGAAAAGAACTGCAACGGCACAGCATCGTAGAAACCATCCTCCATGTCCTTGTTCAGGAAACCGCAGTCTTCTGGCTCTCCCTCAGTGCCATTGTGGCATTGATTAAAAAGGACTTCATCTACTATGGATATCTTTTCGTGCACATAATAGCATGGGAATTGCTTTATGCCCATCTCAGATGCACATTTTGAGCGTTGGTGTCCTGCAATTATAGTTTCATTATTCTTGTTTACTATGATTGGCAGTATGAACCCCAATTCGCTAAGACTGCCCTTCAGGTTTACCTTCGCATCCTCTGTCAGTAACCTCGGGTTATACTCCGCGGGCTTGATTCTGTCAATTGTTACGTATTCCATTTCTCAAAGATGTTATAAAACCTATTGGTGAACCATATTTTTCGAGATACTTTTCGAGTCTATCCATAAAGGAGTCGAACTCTTTTTGCGTGACTGGTATCTTCTCTTTATTGATTATTATGTAATCGACGAACTCGTCAGAGATGTGTTTTGCTACATTAGGCTCGTTGTTGCCGATAGACCTCATTTCCTCCATCAGGGTTTCGTCCATCACTTCGTCCCTTTTCTCCTTCTTCTCGTCAATGCGTCCGCTATCTTCGTGGCGAGCCTCAACAACGTCTGAAAGGTCAGTGTTCGCAGAAGGCTCTGAGCTCGGAATCTCAGTAGTCGAGGAAATCTCGGGCACTGCATCCAACTCAGCATCTTCTATTTCAGCCATCGTTTTCTCTTCGTCGTTATATTGCTCTTCGGTCTGTTCTTGTCCTCCGCTGAAGAGCCCAATATCCTCGTTTGTTGGCTCTCCAACTACCACTTTTTCCTCATTGATAATCATGGTGGGGAGGTCTATGATATCCTCATAGTACATGTTCAGTTTCTCGTTGTTCCACTCGCCGAAATCGGCATTGTCCTTAACGATGAACTCCTTTCGCTCTTCCTCCGTAAAGGAAGCCACCTCCACCCAGACCTCTGGTTTTTGCTTCCATTTCTTCCAAAACTCAAATTTTTTCTCTGCCCACTCATCTCCTTGGTTGCATTTCTTCAGGTGCGACAATATGGTGTTATCGCCCATATTAAGGATTGCACGCAATGCGCTAACCCTTTGATTACCGCCTAATATGACATACTCGTTGTCAACGACGATATCTCGATACTCCAACATCTCGGGAAATGTAAGTATGGAGCATATTAACTCCTCCTTCTTCTTGGATTCTATATCCCTCGGGTTGTTATGGTTCAATTTCAGTTCGTTAATATTTATTTTCATCGTTCAACAGCCATTTAATGAAGAAAAGATTTGTATTGTTTTTCGCCTTGTATTCAGTTAGAGCCTCACAAAGGAAATCGAGTTCCTCGGGAGTGATAAATATCCTTCTATTGTCGTTCATGAATTTGATGTTATCAATCCTCGACAAGTTCACATCCTCAAAGAAATTATCGTTCATGACGGCATCGAACTCAGCGACGTTCGAGTCATCGACGCCAGTCCATTCGGAATACAACTCCTCATTGACCAACAGCCTCAACTTGGTATAGTCGTTTTCCCCATAATATATGTTATCCTTCACAACGAAGTCACGTTGTTGAAATTCGTCCAAATCGTCAGCAACAGATACCTTTATCGACTCACTTCCCCTGAAATCTTTCCAAAACTGCAAATAATGAGTCTTTTTGTTTTTACTCAGGATATCTGATATCTCCTCGTCAGTATACTCCAAAATTTTTCCGAGCGCCTTCAGTCGTTGGTTGCCTCCCAATGCGACATAATCGCTATTCACTACTATTGGACGAATCTCAAGCATCTTGGGAAAGCACAAAATGGATTTTGCGAGCACGTTCAGCATGTACTCGCTTATATCCCTTGGATTATTGGGATTCTCCTTTATTTCGCTGATTTTAAGATTCTTTACTTTCATTTCGCTTTATTTTATCTATGAAATCATTTATGTCAATTATGTTCGCATTGGCATCGAATCCGTATTCGCAAAGGAATTTCACCTTTTCCTCCTGTGTGTCGAACGAAAGTACTAAGCAAGACAAGACATCATCCTTCTTGTCGTTGTCAAACTTAAACGTTGAGGCTGATTCTTCTTTCTTTTTCGGTTTTTCCTGATTCTTCTTATCCACCTTCTTCCCTGAATCAGTCTTTGTCACCTCACTGAAATTAGTCGTTATCCCAGCCATTTGCGTGCCACCAATACCTAAAGAACTAATATCGAAATCGTCAAAGCCCGCATTAGAGAAGTCTATGTCGTTCATTATAGTTTTCAAAGTCTCCTCGTCGAACTCTCCTTGAACGTTCTTATTGTTCATGAATAGGTTCTGTTCCTTTTCCTCCTTCTCTGACAAATCAACCACTTCAACGTTAATGAAGTAATCGTTTTCTTTTCCATCGTATCCGTTTATCTCGTCTAAAATGGTGACTCTTTGATGTCCGCTGACGATATTTCCAGTCCTCTTATTCCATACGATACCGCCCAATAGACCAACTCTTTCGATATTGTCCCTTAATGCCTTCTTAGCCTTATCGCTAATCTTCCTCGGATTATACGAAGCGAAGTTCAAGACACTCCTTTTAACCTTTTTCGTTTCTGCCTGCTTATAATTCGCCATTGCGGTTAAACATTTAATATTTAACCGCAAATATAGCAAATTATTTTACATTTAACTGTCGAACCAAAAGACGGCACGGCACTCGTGAACTACCCACGAACCAAATATTCGTTGGCTTCGGATTTCAACGGTAAATTCTTTAAAAATTGGAAATGACTAAATTTCATATAAATTCCTCCATAACATTAATAGGGTGTGCCGATAAGACACACCCATGTGATTTTAATAGTTCTTTCCGTGCTTGTATCCACGAGTTCTATTGAATGCAAGTTTAGCCATAATGTGCTTAGTGATGGCGATGCCTTGGTATCCAACAAGGTCAAACAATCGGATGAACGTGTCAGCAATTTCATCTTCATACGTATCCTTCACCTTCTCCTTAAAGTGCTCAGCATATTGTGCACGTTTCGCTTGAACCTCTTCGAGAGAAAATTCATCAGGTCTCTTATTCTCTAACTCGTTAAGTTCCTCCAGTTCATTGTACACCTCATCAATGGCACAAGCCTCGCAACTTCTGTTTTTTCTGTCAGCCTCAAGAGCCTCTGATAGTTCGGACACAATCAGCATCAGCAATGTGCCGACTTCCCTATGACTATCATAAAAACCTCTTACAACATTGTCCCCATGAATTTCGGAAGACAATTCTTCTAAATCAAATTTCTTTTTCATGCTTAAAAATCACTTAAATTTATAATTTATAAATGCCTAATTATTAATATATTAGATATACTATTCACTTAAAAATCATTTTTTTTCGCTTAAAAATCACTCTGAATATCCATCCTCTATCAGCACTTTTGGCTTATCAAAGTATGCCACTACCCCATTTAGCCTCTCCCAATCATCCTTACTCCTCCTTCGTATATGTTTCTAATGGAACACTTTTAGAGATTGTAATCTTTGAGCAAGTAACAGGCACTATTTCATCAACGCCGTTTGTCTTGCTTTCTTTTCCGAGATGGTCTAAACTCTTTTTCAAATCATTTTCCCATTGACGAAAATGTACATCATTTTCATTGAATGTTGTGACGTGGTTATTGTGCTTCTCGTCTTCAATGACGAGTTCTACGATGTGCAGATACACATCCATATCCATGTCAGCCGAGTTAAGCATCACTTTGCTCGCTGACTTGATTGTACGTTCATTAATTTCTTTCATCACTATTCGTTTTTTAGTTTACAATTCTTTTCCTTTTTAATTTTGGTTTACTTTCTTTGAAGAGCAATCTGCGACCTTCATAGAGTGCCACGCTAATAGCATCGTCGTTAGTCTGCATATAGTCTCTTAACTTTTTTGTCAGTCTATCGGCAACTCGAAATATCATTGTCTCATACTTTTCCTCGTTGCCATCCGCATATTTAATCAAGACTCTAAACATAACAATCATTTTTTTAACTTAACGGACAATGGCTTGTCCACAAATTCGTAATTAACCCATATAGCCTCATCTTCGTAAGACATGATATCGAATGGTGCTAACTTAAACACTCCATTCTCGAAATCAACACCAAGCAACATCATCCTAACATCTACATTCGGATGCCTTTGGTGATATATCAATTCCTCGGAATGCTTAAACGAAGTATGTGTGAATTGAAACCTATTCATACTCTACTTATCCTCTATCAGTGGTTCACTCCATTCTCCTCCGTTAATACTGATTAAAATATCACTGCTACATTCTTCATTTGCCTTATTCGCTTCAAAAGAATGACTATTGTATACCACATCAAAAGAGGTATATTTCATTTCCCTGTGTTCTTCGGGGCAATCTCTTAGCCACCATGAAAGCTCTCGATTGGTCATTCGGCGTTGCTTTTTGATTGACACTTCGAGGACAAGGTCTAAATTGCAATCTGAATCCACATAGTGTCTGCCGTTATCGAAGTATTGGAATGGGATTTCTCCATTACCAAAATCGACAAGAGCAATAATCCTTTTTTCGTTCCTCGCAACATAGCAAATGATTTTCGCATCTTCACCTCCACTTGTCTTTACCTTAACGTCCTTGTCTTTAAGCGCACGCTTTAAATCAAACGGTATTATTTTTTGTTTTTCCATTCTTTATTCTCCTCTCCTTCGTTTTTAGTTCATACTTCTATTTTTATAGAAATGTAATTCTCGGTTAAAAAATGTTGCAGGTTGTGGACTGCGAGTCTATCGCCACATGTGGCGCTAATCATTGCGATTAAATCGCAGTCAAAGTCTTCATCATCGCGCGAACCCGTTTCATCTGAGAGATTGATGAAATCGCCATCCTTCTGCACATTCACCACATAATGACCACCATAGCAGTACTCATATATTCGGTCATTATCAAGAGTCGGGGTGAATCCGCTCTCGTATAGTAAGTCGGCATTGAGCTGTATAGGCTCAACATCATCGTACGATATTTCATTCAGTTCCTTGTCGCCATCGATGAATCCCCACATCGACATTTGTAGCAATTGAAAGACTTCTACCTTAATGAATGTTCCATCGTCTGTCTTGAGTTTAACCCAGTCCCCGATTCTTAGTTCTTCAGCTCTCATGTCTCAATCTAAATATAATAATTTATTATCTATGTAATCCCATTCATAGCCTGCTTCCTTCATCTTTTGGAATAAAAGAACACGTTGCTCTTTCGTTGCAGGATGAATATCTCGACTGCCTATGTGTTCACCAACCAAAAAATTACCTTCCCAATCAACAAAACAATATGTTTTAAAGCACATATCACAACCTCCAAATTTCCCAACATATCTCTTAACTATTCCTATTTGTTGACCATATTTACTATCACAAACAAGCACATCGCCATCTTTCGCATCATCAATAGTCCAAAGGTGAAATTCGTCTTGTTTAGATATTTTAAAATAACAATCATCTCCTTCTCCATTAGACACTTGATAATTTTTCTTGTCAAAACTATCTACATGCCAAACAAATCCAAATTTATGCACGACCCAATCACCAGCCTTAAACTTTAGTTCAATCTTGCAAGTTTTTGCAGAATTAGCAAGAATTTGCTCACCTTGCTTTTCTTTTGAATAATACTCGCTTTCATGCCAATGCTTTTGAATATAATTAAGTTGAGTACCGTATTCCGTCGAGATACAACCATTAGTAATTTCTTTCCATTCATTGCCCAAATCCCAAATGGAAAGAATAACTTCCCTTGTCGGTACATCTGTATTTGTCTTCTGCTCACCTTGCTTTTCAAGCCAAGCAATCCAAGAACTAAAATCAAGATTTCTATAATGGTCACACTCAAATTCTTTCAAAAAACTAAGTATTTGTTTCCTTATCTTCTCGTCCTCGTTCTCTTTGAGTTCGGGAAAATAATGTTCAGCATCTTCCTTCGTTGCGCCATGCAAACCATCATATAGTTTTTGCATCCATCCTAATGCTTCTTTGTATTTCTGTTCGTATAAATTATTCATATTATATCATTTTTATGTTTAACATACCAGTCATATAATCCTTGCAATGCTTCGTTAGGTGTATTACCATACGCAAAAGCATTGTCATAAGGCGGTTTTTCTGCATTAGCATTGTTTCTTCCCTGCTTTGCGGGATTTACATCCCTGAACGAACATCATACATGGATATTTCTTTCGACTCCTGCTCATCTTTTTTATCAGAATTGTTTATTTTGTTTTTATATTCTTTTGCAAAGATATATTTTATTTTTATATTCTGCAAATATTTTTTTATAAAAATGCATTTAAATCATCCTTAATTCCAAGAAACTTCAATGCATGTTGAAGCTCATGAACGTATTTCACGTCTTTTTCCACGGCGCTCTTTCCTTCTTTGCCATAAATGAGTAAGTGACCAAAATGATGGTCATACCTCTGATATTCTGTTATTTCTATCTTAAAATGCTCACCACTCAAATAGGCATCTGCCTCTTTCTCCCAAGCAGGTGTTTGTTCTTCTGGAGTGGCATAAACAAAACCATTCTCTTCAAGGAATATTTTGTCTATTTCCACTCCGTTTATGTTTTCAGGAGTGATGATTTCGCCATCTTGCTCCAACACCACATAAGAATCTTCTAAATCGTCATGTATGTGTTTAATTTTTGAACATCCACATGCCCCATAGATGTAATCACCTACCATTAGTTCGTTAACTTCTACAATCATAATATCATTTCTCCTCCTCTTATGCCATACACCCAATTTTCGACTTCCTTCCGATTGAAGTATATTAACTTGCCGTTTGGCTTATAGAAAGGTATTTTCCCTTTCATCGTTAACTGGTACAGATTCGCCTTCGATATGGAAAGGTATTCTGCCGTCTCGGCAATCGTCATGATGTCAGATTGTGTTGACTTGCCTTGTTTTGCCAAGCAATCCCACACATATTCGGAAATCTCTTTGCATACCTTTTCGCTGTCCACGGAAATCTTTCCGTTTCCGTCCAAAGAATCTCCATTCTCTCTAAGTATGCCAAAAACCTTGTTTTCTATTTCTCTTTTTGTAAACATAATTTCATTCGATTTTAAAAAACTATCATACAAATCGTCATCTGTCATTGAATCGACCCACTCGTTCAAAGCATCTGTAAAACTCATTTTTCATACCTCCTCATCAAACAATTCAACAAAATCATTGTCTTTGACTTCGTTGTTGTCTTCTTTTTCCCTCGATATTTCAGCCATCCTTTTCTTCAACTGAGAAACAAAATCGTCGATATTGACATTGAAGTCTATATCGTCAGCACTTTTGTTTGTGCAGTCTTTTTGGGACGAATCAGGATTTGTAGACTTCTTACGCTTGTCGTTTAATAATTTCTTATCAATACAAGCATCGCAATATTTCATCGTTCTTTTCTCTTTGTCGACGCAGTAGTCGTTACGCTCGCCTCGGCTTGTTACAACCCAAGGCAGAAAGTTTTTACAATGTTTCTTTGGTCTCATATCTCTAACTTTTATAAAATTATCTTCTGCTCTATGTCAAATAGTTTTAGTGCATGTTGGAATACGTGCAAATACCTCACATATACCTCTGCATGAAATTTATCCTCTATTAAAGAGTCCTTATCTATATAACCAAGATAGAACTCAGTAGGAAGAGTAAGGTATCGTTGTACGACCTTGTAAGCGCCTTCCTTTTTAAAGGTTTTAGAATCGCTTTCGACCATCCAACCATTTTTCTCCAAGATTTCAGCGGTCATTTGGATTGGCTCTACGTCAGCGCAGTAACGAGAAAATATCCTGCCCACCTGGTCCTCGAAGGCGATTTTGTTTATACCTATGCATGCAACCTGCATAGGTGTGCCTGACACAGATACCCAATCGCCTACCATTAAATCTTTTACTTCCATATCTTTATTCCATATTTAATTAATCAAACTCCTTCTTTAACGTTTCAAAGAGTTTTCTACGTTTCTCAGTCTCTGCTTTCTCTTTTTCCTTGCGTTCTTTTTCCAACATCCTTCTGTATTCCTCGTTCTCTTTCTCTACTACCTTGCGCAACTCATCATCAGTAAACGAAAGATACTTTATTGGGAAGTAGCCGTTATGTTCTTCATAATATTGATAACTACCAGTCTCAATGCCACGCCACTCAACTTCATCATCTTCGCAATAAAACGTATCTGCAAAGCAGATGTTGCCTCCCTCATCTTTCAAGTCACTGAAAATCTTCTTGACACGCTTACAATCTTCTATGAACTTCTTGTTGAGTCCCATGTATGCCTTTATTTCTTCTTTTGTCATAATCAGTCCTCCCTTTTTTGTTTCTTTACCAATTTTCCATTAATATCCTTACTGCTTTCATTGCAATCTGTGCGCCCTTTATTAGTGCGTAGACAACAACGACTGCGGTTGTTATCAGAGAGCCGAGTATTGTCAGTTGCATTAATCTGTCAGTTGTTTTCATATTAGTCCTCCTCTCCTTCTATAAAATGAAATTCCTTTTTACAAACCTTGTCATCCTTCCACTCGGTGTATATATTTCTTTCTTCATTCGTTGTGTAGTTGATTGTACTTACTAACACGGAAAAACGACTTCCATCCATGGCTTTTATTGAAATCTCTTCAATGTCTGGGAACAGGGTAGCCTGATTCATATACTCACGGCACACCTTAACAACCGCATTGCTCTCTTCTCTTCCAAGCACAAAGTTTCCGTGCGCAAGTCTATCGCTCATAATCATACCCATATACTCGGCACATTCCATGAATGCTTTTTTGAAATCATAAGCATATTTGAATGCGCCATTCCCATTGTCGTATTTGTCTTCCAACCTTTTGGAATACAACTCAGCCGCTTGTTCTGCGAGCTTTTTAATCTCTTCCGTATTCATACTATTAAAATATTTTTTTATTTAACTCAAACTCTTTTTTTATCCCCATCACCCTCATTGCGTGCTGAAGTTCGTGAACGAAACGAACCTTTGTTCTCAATTCACAGAACCCATCGGTGAAAACCCACAAAAGGGCATCCTTTTCCTTATATAATAGATTGTTTAATGCCTGTGTATCGATTAGCAGTCTAAAGTCTTCTTCGCATTGTTTATGCCAAAATCGTTCCGTTCCTTTTTTGAATCCGTTCATCTCCAAAAATTCGTTAGTTAAAGGAATCGGCTCGATGTCACGTCCTGCTATGGGGCGACCATGAGAATCGAACATCTCAATGTAACTCCATTCAACAATGTGTTTATTGGGATAAGTCTTATAAACGAAGTCCCCAATCATCAGTTCTTCTACTCTTAGATTTTTATATACTTCATTCATCTTCATCATCTCCTATCTTTAACTGATTTAAATCTATTTCCATTAAACGCTTCTCCGTCATTAGGCAGTTGATGAGCGTGTCAATTGAATAGTTCTTGCACCATGGTACATTGTTGACTATTGTGTAATCAACAACTTCACCATCTACAACAAGTGAAACTCCTACTAAAGGTGACATTGTAATTATTGTGTTCTTTTTATTTTCTGCTCTATTACTAAAGTTACACAAAAGGTCAATGTCCGCTTGAATACATTTAATCTTCTCTTCAAGTTCTTTTATTTTCTCTATTTCTTCTTGTGTCATATTTACCTCCTATCTTTTTATCATAATTTTATTTGTTTTATACACCCTGCCAACCTCATTGCTTGTTGTAATTGATGGATGAATTTTACTTCAACTTGAAAATAGTTTAAACTATCATCCTTGTCTATTTTAAGCAATGCGTGTGGCTTTGGCTTTGATGGGTGGAAACCATCTGAAAGGAATTGTACGATAATATTCTCCTTCCTTCCCTTTAACATAAAATGTCGTGGATTTTCTGTTTGGAAAAAGCCGTTATCTTTGAGAATATCGGGTCTAATGACGATAGGTCTTAGACGTTCCTCCGAATAGAATGTGGAATCATTTTCCAACTGAACACCTAAGCCCATCAGCGCATTAGAATGGAAACCAGTTATCTTCGCAACCCTCCCATCAATAATGACCAAATCTCCAATCATCAATTCACTTGCATTCACCTTTAACGTAAGCATATTCTAATCCTCCTCCCAATTTTTAATTTCTGTCAAAGGACAACTACACGTTAATTCAATAAAAGATGGTTTCAGAATGACTTTTGGGTAGAAACACCATTCCCACGCAGGTGCGTTTTTACTTACATGATGTATCTCTTTATCATCGCCTTCCACCTTAACATAAAAAATAACTCCTCCGTATTTATGAACAACTTCAACTTCCTCAAAGTCTTTTGTAATAATAAATTCCCACGGATAACGATAAAGTCTATGACCTACTTCTACCTTTTCATAAGGTATTAGCGGATAGCGTTTATCAGTGCCGTAATGATATTTACGACCGAAGTTACGTAAAAGACGAAACTCGTTAATACTACTATTAAACTCTTTAATACTATTATCAATTTGTTCACGACTCATACCATAACGTTCGTTCAGTCCTATGATGAAATCATTTGCCATACTCATTTCCTCCTTTCTGCCTTACAAATTGCATTAGCGCAATAGATGAATCCTCTCTGACACGTGTTTTAAACTTAACGATTGTGAACTCATTGAAGTTGTTTCTTTTAGCAAGATATTCCTTCGGGTAAGAGGATTCCCATCTGCAACACCTGCAATAGAATTGTTCCCCGTTGAATTGAGTCATTGGCATTTCTCTGCATCGAGGATTCCCGCAATAGGGCATATATCCCTCCTCAGTCAATAACTTCTCCTGCATCCATGTCTGAGGCTTGTATTGTTGAGGCTGATTATTGTTAGTCTTGTTCATTTTCAATCGCTTTTTTAAAATCGTTAAAAAACTTCTCATGGTTAAAGAAATGACCTATACTACCGAGTTGCTGAACCCATTCGTCAGGCTCATGCGACGCAAGAAAATTGCGCGCCCTCTCCAAAAGCTCAGAACGTTCCAAATTGCAAGCAGATTCAGCATTTTCGGGATTAATCCACTCATGATATGATATTACTCTCTTACCATTCTTGCTTTCGACAGAACAGAGTTCGTTGCTACATCGCTTAGTGTAGTCTTCTATGTATTTCTTCGCTATTTTTGATATCATGGCATTAATATATTTAATGTTCCAGCATTATTCGCACGATGCTAAGACCTATAAAACCTGCGATATATCCGACTATGAATCCTATTATTATAGCGGACATGAATGTCGTGAGCCAAACAGCCACGTCACTGGCGACCATTCTTTTAGTCTTGTTCATTTTCAATACTATTTTTGCAATGTCTAAATCCTTTTCAATTCTTTCTTCTCAGCATCCCATCCATATCCTGCATCTTTCATTCTTGCAAAGAGAACATCACGCTGTTCTTTGGTTGCAGGTGTAAATACATCATCAATAAGACCGAAACATTCAGTGTTACCTATATCATTATAGAATCTTCCATCATCAGTGTTTACATGACAATATCCCCTCACACGTGTGCCAATTATGAAATGGAATTTAAAGATATTAGAACCATTTACAAGGACATCACCATCCATTGCATCTTTGATTGTCCAAAGTCTAATCAAATCTTCGTTACAGAAATACAAAGGCATTGAACCTCCTAAGATATGCCTAAGAGTATATTGATTGTTTTCAATCTTTTCTATTTGATATGTATCTCTACGTTTGTTAGAAACAACTACCCAATCACCTTTCTTAAAAGATGTTTTTGGAGTAAGTTTCTGTTCACCTTGCTTTTCAAGCCATGCAATTCTTTCTTTAATTTCATCTTCTGTATATCCAACTCCACTTGCTTCTCCAATAAAACCTTTAAGCCAAGTAATCATATCTTTCCTTATCCTCTCGTCATCTCTCTCTCTTAGTTCGGGGAATGCGTTTTCAAAGTCCTCTACTCGGATAACAATATGCCCCTTCTTCTGCGCATTATCGAGAAGTCCTTGCACTCTATCAAGGAAGTCCTCAACCATTTCTTCTTGTGTCATATCTTTGTCTCCTTTCTCTTTGCTTTTTACGCTTGTACTCCGCCTTTTTGGCGGATTTTCTAATCTCTATTTTCTGCCTATTTAGTTCGTCGAATATGTTCTGATTCATGCCTGCTTCGGTTTAATTTCTTCTACCACAGCATTTAGCAGTGATAGTTTTTTAACAGATTCAATGGCATAGTTGAGAGAATCTTGCAATCCTTCATATCGTTCATGCCATTCACTCAATTCTTCTTGATAATCTCTTATATCTCCTTGAATCGATTCCAACGTCTCGCATACCTCCTCTATCTCATACGTACGCTTGTATTGCTTCTCGCCTAAGAGAAATTTGATGGCTTCTTCAATGATTCCGTCCACCTCATGCATTGAGACACGCCTATCATTTTCCGCATTGCCGTTGTACTCGTCAATCTTCTTTTGCAGGTTTTCGTCATCGATGTCTTTTGGTATTCGTAAATCTACTTGACTTACGTCACCGCTGTCTTTGTATGTGTAAATAAGTACCTTCATTTTTATTCCTCCTTTTTAACTTCTTTACTTAGCAAGTAATTTCTATCCATCTTACCACCTACGATTACCAAATCAAGCTCAGACGTACTCTTATCAACATTATGCTTCCCGTCTTCTGTGTAACTTATTATTTCTTCCCTCTGCAAGATAGAAGAATATATCAGTGCCACAATTGGCTGTGGATATGATTCACCCGTAGAAGAATCATATCTATCGTAGCATATGATTCTAACGTCATCCCCGCTAATAGTGGTAACTTTAGCACCTTTCTTTGCCTTCTCGGGGTCAAATGGTAATATCTTATATTTTACTCCCATTCCTTTGTCGTTAGAGCCCACAGCATCGCCGCCCATACGGCGACTATGAATGCCATTATTAGGATGTACATGGGTCTCAGCCCGTCGTCATCTCTGTAACCTTTTAGGCTAATGAAGAAGGTGACGATTGATATCACGATTACGAATATCACTTTGTCGTTCATATTATTTCCTCCTTATTGTCTTTTTACTCTCCTTGTCGTATATAGACACGTTTCTAACTGAGCTCTTACAATGTGAACTACCCACAAACTAAAGATTTGTGGGCTTCAGGTTTCACAGACGATTGCTTGCAAGCAAGTCTTACACCATCTCCGCCTGTGTAATCGACAGTCCCTGCCGATAGAGTTTTTAATCCTTCTCTGAGGATATTGATTGAAGCGTTCAAGTCCCTGTTGTGATGTTTACCACAATGAGGGCAAGTCCATTCTCGTACATTTAAGTCTTTAGTATTTTGATTGATATATCCGCACTCACTACAAGTCTGTGAACTTGGAAAATATCTGTTGATTTTCACCAAAGTCTTATCTTCCCATGCTACTTCCTTGACGTGTACTTCTGCAATCTCATGAACTCCCCTTCGTCCGTAACGAAGAGCCTAAAAGCCACGGCATGAAGTTTCTCGTCTATGCAGAGGTACGTGACCTCTTTCCAATTGCGTCTAACCTTCTTCTTTACTTCGACAAGAGAATATATTTTCCCGTCGTGTTTCAACTCCATTTTGTCGAAATCCACACTCATGAAGTGTGTTTCGAACGCCGAT